>Ga0105048_10003776_pt1 | contig 24744 bp, 21 predicted proteins | sample MAT05_FD_78382 | JGI IMG/M metagenome (GOLD analysis project Ga0105048, IMG submission 78382) | Freshwater microbial communities from Lake Fryxell liftoff mats and glacier meltwater in Antarctica - MAT-05 | ecosystem: Environmental > Aquatic > Freshwater > Ice > Liftoff microbial mat | place... | reverse complement strand
GATTTGAACCAATAACCCTCCCGATTAACATCGGGATGCTCTATCCAGCTGAGCTACCAAGTCAATATGTAACAAGAACTAAAAAAGCGATTTGAACCAATAACCCCAATATCTAATTTCTTAGTTTGGGCTGCAAATATAAGGTAAATAAAAAAATACCAGCATGAAATATTGGTCGTTTTTAATCAGCACATTTTGTAAAACATTAACACAAATTTCACCTGATAGCCAAATATCGTTACATTTGAAGCTATTTTACAAAAACCAATAACTAACAATCTCACATGCTATGTGAATTTAATTTTAAGCGTATGAAACAAAAACTGACTCTGCTTATTACTTTATCTTTTTTGACCTGTGCCCTTGTTGCTCAAAAATCGAAGAAATTTGGTTTTGCACCAGGTCAAAAAAAACCTGAACTATTTGGTATTGCATTCAATCTCAGCGATTTTAATGCGCCAAAAAACTGGGGGAAAGACGGGAATTCAGCTACGCTGCCCATCGCCGATATGAGTGCCGGTGTGTCGTTATCTTACTGGAAAGGGCTTACTCCTTTCATTGATTTTTCTGCCAAATTAAATGGAATTTTCCATGATTATAGCGCCATTTATTACAACACCCCCGGCAAAACTGAAATCGGGCTGGAACTGGAGCCGACCATCAATATCCGCCCTGTAAAGGATGAAAATTTATGGGCACCGTTTTTAACAGCAGGCCTGGGTGTGGGTTTATACACCAATCATATTGGCGCCTATGTTCCACTGGGGGGCGGTGTACAGCTCAATGCCAGCAATACTACTTACTTTTTTTTACAGGCACAATACAAATGGTCTTTGAGCCCAAAAGTATTGGGGAATAATTTATTTTATTCCATTGGCTTTGCCCAAAATATTGGAGGTAATGATTAATAAATAATAGCTGTTGACTTATTCATTTCTGGCATTATAATTTTTATTTGATGAAACAAAAACTGGCGTTACTTTTTATTATTTGTTGTTTAGCGTTGACCGTAGTGGCCCAAAAAGGAAAAAAGTTGGGTGTTGCCCCAAGTCAAAAAAAACCGGAACTTTTTGGTATAGCATTTAATCTCACTGATTTCAATGCACCAAAAAATTTTTCCAATGGTAGCAATGCTTCCACACTTCCTATTGCGGATATGAGTGCCGGCGTTTCACTTACTTACTGGAAAGGGCTTACTCCGTTCATTGATTTTTCTGCCAAACTAAATGGCATTTTCCACGATTACAGTGCTATATATTATAATACACCCGGCAAAACTGAAATAGGGTTGGAACTGGAGCCGACGCTCAATATCCGTCCTATAAAAGATGAAAATTTGTGGGCACCATTTTTAACCGCAGGGGTGGGTATGGGTTTATACACAAATCATATTGGTGCTTATGTTCCGCTTGGAGGAGGGGTACAGCTGAATGCCAGCAGTGTTACTTACTTCTTTTTGCAGGCACAATACAAATGGACTTTGACTCCAAATGTATTGGGGAATAATTTATTTTATTCGTTTGGGTTTGCTCAAAATATCGGTGGCGATGAACCATATGCTGCCCCTAAAGCTGATCTACCACCAGCTCCTGCTGCGCCGGTAGTTTTGGACAGGGATAATGACGGCGTGCCCGATGATATAGACGCATGCCCGGATGAAAAGGGCGTAGCTGCTTTAAAGGGCTGTCCGGATGCAGATGGAGATGGTATTACCGACAGGGATGATAAATGCCCCGAAGCAAAAGGGTTGCTGAAATATGGTGGCTGCCCGATACCTGATTCAGATAAGGATGGCATCAATAACGAAGAAGATAAATGTCCCGATGGAGCCGGGTTCGCCAGGTACCAGGGTTGCCCTGTTCCCGACAGAGACAATGATGGTATAAATGATGAAGAAGATAAATGCCCCAGCGTGGCAGGCGTGGCATCAAATTTTGGTTGTCCTGAAATTGCCGCTGCTACAATCCAGAAAATAAACAAAGCTGCAGGAAGCATTTTTTATGCCACCGGCAGTGCTAAATTATTAGCTACGTCGTCTATTGCATTAAACAGTGTGGCTGCCATTTTAAAAGAAAATCCGGATTACAAAGTTGAAATTAATGGCTACACAGATAACCAGGGTGAGGCAGTTAAAAACAAAGTGCTGAGTGAGGCAAGAGCAAATGCAGTGAAAGATTATCTTGTTAAAAATGGTATTGAAGAAGGCCGGATTACCGCCGACGGATTTGGTGATGAGAACCCCGTAGCTGACAATAAAACAGTTGTTGGGCGTGCAAAAAACAGAAGGGTGGAACTGAAAGTGACCAATTATTAATTCAGAAAATATAACCAAAATTATAAATGCCCCATCTCAGTTTGGGGCATTTATAATTTTAGGCAGAAGAAATAAGGTCCGTTTCACTCCAGGTATGTTGTTAGGATATGATCTATATTCTTTTCTGCACCTGTAATTATTAAAAGTTTTTCAATCACCGTTTCCACAACAGCATCGGGGCAGCTTGCCCCGCTGGTGATTAAAATTTTTACCGGTGATTTTAAAGGTAAAAAATCATGCGAAACAATTTCTTCTTTTGTATGAAAGTTATAATGCAAAATGGCGGTAGCTGAAATAATCTTATCGGCTGAGTTGATAAAATACGTTGGCAATTTTTCTTCACACAGTTCTACTAAATGGGATGTATTACTGCTGTTGTATCCGCCTACTACAATGGCAAGATCCGCCGCTGTTTCAAGTAATCCATATACAGCAGTTTGGTTATCATTGGTAGCGTAGCAAAGGGTATCCCGCGTGTCTGCAAAGCGTTCCTCCGTATCGTTTTCGGGTAATTGATACCTGTTAATCATTACCTGTTTTAAATAATCTGCAATGGCTTGCGTGTCGCTTGCCAGCATGGTGGTTTGGTTTACTACGCCAATCCGCTGCAGGTCTTTGCTAACATCAAACCCCTCAGAATACCGGCCCTTAAATTCAAGATAAAAATCGACTGCAGGTTTATCTCCACGGATATATTTACCCAGTTCAACAGTCTCTTTCATATCCTTCACTACAACAGATGCAGTGCTCGCTGCTGCATGGGAAAAAGTAGCCCTTGTTTCTTCATGAGCCGGCTTACCATGTACCACTACAGTATATTTTTTTTTTGCAATCTGCTCACTGCGGTTCCAAACTTTTTCAACAAAAGGGCAGGTGGTATTATATTTTTCTGTTGGTATCCCAATCTTCTTTAGCTTTTCCTCTATTGCTAAGGTGGTTCCAAAAGCAGGTATGATCACCACATCATCTTTGGAGATGCTTTCAAACGGGATCAATTGTTCGCCGTAAATATCCTGTAAAAACTGAACTCCTCTTTCCTGCAGGTCTGCGTTTACCTGTGGATTGTGAATCATTTCACTCAATAAAAAAATACGTTTTCCGGGATTTTCATCCACTGTTTTAAATGCGATATCGATGGCATTTTCTACCCCATAACAAAAACCAAAATGCCTCGCTAAATAAATGTGTACACTGCCAAAATCAATTAGGGCAGGAGAAAAATCTTTTTTCATTTTATCCTGTAACCTGCGGTTGTTTTTGATTGCTGTAATCAGTGGGCTGCGGTAATTAACAGGAACATTAAACTGTTTCATTTCTTAGATCGTTGTAGGTGCAAAGATAAGCCAGGTACTTTTTATCCATGTTGCTGTTTTTGGAAAATCCATCATACATTTGAAATAACAAATTGTTTCTCATGAAAAAATGTCTTTTGTATTTAGCCACTGTACTTTGTTTTGGCGCTATGCAAGCCCAAACAAAGAAAAAAACACAACCACAGAAAAAGCCTGCGGCAGCAGCAAAAGCAAATCCGCCGCAACACCAAACTTTACCAACTAAAAAAGAAGCTATTAAAATGAACACTTTTAAAAAAGCAGACTGGATAAACAATACGGATGTGTATGAAGTAAACCTGCGGCAATATACCAAAGAAGGCAGTTTTAATGCTTTTGCACAGGAACTGCCCCGGCTTAAAAAAATGGGCGTATCCACCTTATGGTTCATGCCCATCACACCCATTGCGCAAAAGAATAAGAAAGGCAGCATGGGCAGCCAGTACGCCTGCAGTGATTACACCAGTATCAATCCTGAATTTGGTACACTGGATGACTTTAAACAACTGGTAGCCGAGGCTCATAAGATGGGATTTAAAGTCATCATAGACTGGGTGGCCAATCATACGGGTTGGGACCATGTTTGGACCACCACGAATCCTGAATATTATGAAAAAGACCCGGAAACAAAAGATTTTAAAATTGCCAGTGGAATGGATGATATTATCGAACTCGATTTTAAAAACCCTGCACTCCGGAAGGCGATGATTGATGCAATGAAATACTGGGTAACAGAATGTGATATTGACGGGTATCGATGTGATCTTGCTTTTTGGGTGGAACTTGATTTTTGGCTGGAGGCAAGAGAAGAGCTGGAAAAAACAAAGACCCTGTTTTGGCTGGCAGAAGCTGATGGTATCGACCAGGCAGATTATTATAAGGCTTTTGATGCCATCTACACCTGGACCTGGATGCACAGAACGGAAGATTTTTATAAGAAAGGGCTCCCGCTGGATACTTTAAAAAATTTGCTGGAACAATACAATGCTGCAGGAGACGGGCAGTCTATAAAACTCTGGTTCACTACCAACCATGATGAAAATAGCTGGAATGGTACCGAATATGAAAAGTATGGTGATGCGGCCAGGGCATTTGCCGTTCATAGTTTTACCTGGAACGGAATTCCGCTGATCTACAGCGGGCAGGAACTCCCTAATTTGAAACGCCTTCAGTTTTTTGAGAAGGACCCCATTGAATGGAACGGAATTTATGAAATGAGTGAATTTTATAAAATACTGCTCGATTTGAGAAAAGCTAATCCTGCACTAAGGTCCGGCGATGATGCAGTAAAAACCAATTGGGTAAAAACTACTGCAAATGACCATGTGTTGTCCTTTACCAGGCAAAATGGCAAAAGTGAAGTTTTGGTGCTCATCAATTTTTCTAAAGAAGAGGTGGCGTTTACGATTGACGATGAAAATGTAAACGCTGTGTATACGAATGTTTTTAATAAGGAGCAGGTAGAGTTAAAGGGAAAGAAAACTACATCTGCAAACAGCAGCGAAGAAAATTCAACAAGAAAACGTCCTAAGGATGGAGGTGAAACCGGGACCATCAATTTGAAGGCCTGGGAATACCTGGTTTTAGAAAAATAATAAAGGCTGAGAACATGCAGCCTTAGATACTTTACAATGGAAAATTTTTTTTTACTGTTACTTTACTTTGTTGTGATGCAAATGGCTGCTACGGCTCAGTTCTCCGAACAGGACTATCCTCCATACAAGGGTAATGATTTGGGCTTAACTTATTCAGTTCATTCAACTGCATTGAAGATCTGGAGTCCGCCTGCTGAAGAGGTCGAATTATTATTGTATAAAGACGGGATAGATGGCAGTTCTTTTAAAAAAGTCAGCCTGCAGAAAGAAACGGCGGGTACATGGGCGATACATCTTGCAGGTGATTGGAAAGGAACATTTTATGTTTTCCGGGCAAAAATAAAAAATGAATGGAGCCTTGAAGTTCCTGACCCCTATGCAAAGGCTGTTGGGGTAAATGGCAGAAGGGCCATGGTGCTTGATTTGAATGAAACAGATCCTGAAGGATGGGAAAATGATAAAAGTCCTTCGTTCTCAGAAAATAATGCTGCAACCGATGCCCTGATTTATGAACTGCATGTCAGGGATGCCAGTATGGATGAAAATGCTGGTATCAAGCAAAAAGGAAAATTTTTAGGTCTTGCAGAAGAAAATACCACGAGCAAAGATGGATTGGCAACCGGTCTTGCCCATCTGAAAGAATTGGGTGTTACCCACATTCACCTGCTGCCATTTTTTGATTACAATTCTGTTGATGAGAGCCAGCCAGCGAAAGTGCAATATAACTGGGGCTACGATCCACTTAACTTTAATGTACCTGAAGGCAGCTACAGCACCAATCCCTATGATGGAATTACAAGGATAAAGGAGCTTAAACAAATGATTGCAGCCTTTCATAAAAATGGTTTGCGGGTGGTAATGGATGTGGTATATAACCATGTGGCCAATGCTGCCACATCAAATTTTGAACAACTGGTACCAGGGTATTATTTCCGGCATAAAAAAAATGGTGACTTTTCTGATGCCACCGCCTGCGGCAATGAGACTGCGAGCGAACTGCCAATGATGCGCAAATTTATTTTGGAAAGTGTGTTGTACTGGGCAAAAGAATACCATATTGACGGTTTTCGTTTTGACCTTATGGGGGTACATGATATAGAAACAATGAACATCATTTCTGCCGCACTCCATCAGTTGAGGCCTGATATTTTGTTGTATGGTGAAGGATGGACAGCAGGCGCCTCACCTTTACCTGAGTCGTTGAGGGCACTGAAAAAAAATGCACACCAGCTTAACCACGTAGCAGTTTTTAGTGATGAAGTGCGAGATGGGATTAAAGGAAGTGTTTTTGATATAAAAGACAAAGGTTTTGTGAGCGGTAAACCAGGGATGGAAGAGTCGGTAAAATTTGGAATAGTGGCTGCCGGTAAGCATCCGCAGGTAGATATGACAAAAGTGAATTACTCAAAAAAAGGGTATTCGCCTGGTCCATGGAATGTGATTACTTATGCTGAATGCCATGACAATAATACCTTGTGGGATAAACTTTCATTGAGTTGCCCCGGTGCATCAAAATCAGCGTTGGTGAAAATGCATGAGCTTGCATTGACCATCGTACTAACATCACAGGGTATCCCTTTTTTGCACGCCGGCACAGAATTTTTGAGGAATAAAAAGGGGGTGGAAAATTCGTATAATGCGGGCGACAGCATCAATGCTATTGACTGGGGAATGAAGAAGGAAAATGGCAGAACGAATAAATACATAGCTGATTTGATACAACTTCGAAAAGAACATCCTGCTTTCCGGATGACTGAAAATAAGCATATAGAGAAATATATTGTCTTTGATGATCGGGCAGAACCCGGTACAATTGTTTTTACCATTGATGGCAGGCCAGTAAAGGATAAATGGAAAAAAATACTGGTAGCCTATAATGGAAGCAGGAATAGAAAAGTCATTCAGCTTCCTCCCGGAAAATGGCAAAGCGCCATCAATAAAGGAACTATAAACCGGTCCATCTCCGGAAAACAGCATTTGCCAGGTATCAGTGCTTTAATTATTTACCAGGATGAACAATGATCCTCCTGCAAGAAATTTTAAAAGAACATTCCAAAGCACAGTGTAGTAAAATTGTGCAGTGGGTAGGTGATTCACAACAGCGATTTAATGAACTGTTTTATCTGTTGCTGAACGGTGAATACCGGGTGGCGCAGCGGGCAGCCTGGCCTGTTAGTTACTGTGCAATAGCTTATCCCCGACTGATACAACCAAATGTTACCCGGCTGATAGAAAATCTGAAGCAACCCAATTTGCATGTTGCTGTTAAACGAAATACCGTAAGACTGTTGCAGGAAATTGAGATTCCAAAAAATCTGCATGGTATTGTAATGGATATTTGCTTTGGGTATGTGGAATCACCCAATGAAGCAGTTGCCGTAAAAGCATTTTCACTGACCATACTGGGAAAATTAGCCAAACAATACCCTGAAATAATTCCCGAAATAAAATTACTGATAGAAGAACAGTTACCTCACCAGACAGCAGCATTCAAAAACAGGGCAAAGGACTTATTGAATCAGTTTGCGGGGAAGAGTCGATGTCTGTAATCAGGATCAGGTGTAAGCCTTCCCGGCAGTAAGCCAACCTTAAACCTTAAACCTTTAACTTTCAACCCTATACTTTCAACTACTTCTTCTCCCGGTAAAATGCTTTAAATATTAACCTCAAATTTTGGTCGTAAGTAAAGTAATTATACAACCAGTTGCTGAAAACAAAGAAGCGGTTCTTAACTCCCAGTATCAGCATTAAGTGAAGGCCCATCCAGATCATCCATGCAAAGAATCCGCCGAAGTGCAGTTTTGGTTTGGGTATATCCACCACGGCAAGGTTACGGCCCACTGTTGCCATACTGCCACTGTCTTTATATTTAAATTGCAAAAGGTTGGCTTCATCACTTTTCATCTCAATTCGGCGTAAATTATTTGCCAGCATATCTGCCTGTTGCATTGCCACGGGCGCTACCTGCGGATGACCGTTGGGCCATCCAGGTTCTTCCATATATGCAACATCACCTAGGGCAAATACATAAGGGTAACCCTGCACCCGGCATTGCCTGTCTACTTTTATCCTGTTGCCCCTTGCAACCAGGTCTTTATTTATTCCTTCTGGTACATTTCCTTTTATCCCTGCTGCCCAGATGACCAGTTCCGTGTGGATACTGTCACCATTTTGAAGGGTTGCTTTTTGCCCGTCAAATTCTTTAAGCATAGAATTGGGCATTACGGTAACGCCTAACTTTTTTAAATATTTTGCAGACTGCTCGCTGGATTTTTCACTCATGTTGGCCAGTGTTTTGCCAGTGCCTTCCAGTAAATAAATTTTCATCTGGTTAAAGTCAAGTTCCGGGTAGTCTTTGGGCAACTGGTAACGTTTCATATCTGCAATGGCACCGCTTAGTTCTACTCCTGTGGGGCCACCGCCTACCACTACGATGCTCATTAACCGTTCAAGCCTGATCGGATCGTTTGCGGTTATTGCATCTTCAAAATTATGCAGCAACCGGTTGCGCAACTGTAATGCCTCCACCGTACTTTTCATTGGAAAAGCGTGGGTCATTAAATTGGCGTTGCCGAAAAAATTCGTGTCAGCTCCGGTTGCTATCACGAGTGCATCATAATCAAATACACCAATATCGGTGACCACTTTTCTTTCTTCCGTTTGTATCTGCTGCACTTCTGCCAGCCTGATCTTTACATTTTTGCTTTTATGAAATACTTTTCTTAAAGGGAAAGAAATATTACTTGCATCCAGCCCGGCTGTTGCCACCTGGTAAAACAATGGCTGAAATTGGTGATAATTAAAGCGGTCTATTAAAGTGATGTCGAAGCCTGGTTTGTTGTTGAGCTTACGTGCCAGCCTCAATCCGCCAAAGCCGCCACCAAGTATGATCAGTTTCATATTGATTGATTTAATGATACAAAGATACAATGTTTTCAATAAATTTTGAAAATTAAGAAAGATTGTTTCACAAACCCTTAACTCAATCAGCTATATGTTTGTTTTTAACTGTTCAAAAATGTTATGGTGTAAAAATGTGCGACGCAACGACGATGCCATAAAATACTACCGCTGGTATCAAAATAAAAAATCCCTCTTTCGAGGGATTAAATTTTTTATAGAAAAACTTTTTCATTAATAATCTCTGTTGTATCCACCACCGCCGCCGCTTCTGTTGCCACCGCCGCCGCTACCACCGCCGTAACCGCCGCCGCCACCTCTGCTGCTGCCACCGCCACCGCCGTATCCGCCGCCGCCACTTTTCTTGTAGCCACCGCCACCGCCGCCGCTACCAAAGCTGCGCTTTTTAAACCCACCACCGCCTTCACCTTCCTGGCGGGGTTGAGATTCGTTAACAATCAGCTTGCGGCCCTGGATTTCGTTTTCGTTTAATGCTGCGATCGCCGCTTTTGCAGCTTCTGCATCTTCCATTTCAACAAAACCGAAACCCTTGCTGCGGCCATTCATTTTGTCTTTCAAAATTTTAGCACTGGTTACTGTACCGTACTCGGTAAAAAGGTTGCTTAAGTCTTCATCAGTCATCGACCAACTAAGATTTCCTACATAAATGTTCATTGTAAAAACTTTTTAAAATTAAATAAAAACAATAATGACTTAGTTGGTACAATGAACTGAGATCGGAATTCTTTGGAGAAATCTATCAGCTAACGACGAAATACTAAAACATTATAGCTACACAAATGTAGGGATTTATTTAAAAAAACAATAGAATGTAAAAAAAACTTCATATTGAGGGTTTGTCCAGTATTAATTTGGCCAGGCGGCTGTCCCTGTTGTACACGTCTTTTCTGAAATTAATTTTTCCTGCCCGGTCAGCCCAGGCGGTAAAATATGTAATAAAAACAGGAACTGTCTTTTTTAGGAAAATCGTTTGTTCCACACCCCGGTTCATAGCTCCTGTTACGGAGGTTTCGTTCCAGGCAGTGTCACTTCTTAAAAGATACAATGCCAGCCTTTTAGGGTCTGAAATGCGGATACAGCCATGGCTGAAAGCCCTGTTGTCTTCACCAAACAATGATTTGGCCGGCGTGTCGTGCAGGTAGATACTATGGCTGTTGGGAAATAGAAATTTTACCAGGCCGAGGGAATTATTTGGTCCCGGCTTTTGGCGGATATTACCGCCATTCCATTCCATATTATGCCGGGCAAGATAGTTACGATTGCGCCGCATAGCAGGCCGGATTTCATTTTTAATAATGCTGGCCGGGATATTCCAATAGGGGCTGAAAACCACATATTTAATTTCGCCATTGAAAATTACGGTTTTGTGCTGGCTTTTACCCACCACTACATTCATACTGAAAGCAATGCTGTCGTTTTCCAGTACATATAGTTTGTAGCCTGGAATATTTACCAGCAGGTAATTTTTTTGCAAATTCACCGGTACCCACCTGGTGCGTTCCATGTTTACCATAATGGTCTCTATTCTTTTTTCAAGCGGGTAGTTCATTTCCCTCACTACAGACGGTCCCACAATGCCGTCTTCTTTAATTCCCAGCCGACTTTGAAAACTCATTACCGCGTTTGAGAGGGTACTGTCGAAAACAGGGCTTTGATCATTGGAAGCTATATCTCCCATTTCGTATAGCCATTGCCGTATGTCTGAAACTACTGCTGCTGTATCGCCCTGCTGTAGCTTCTTCTTATCAGTTTTAATTATCGGCATACTGTTTTTTAATTTAATGCCGTTGTACTTTTTCAGGTACGCTTTCAGCAAATGATATTGCCTGTACACCGGCTCATTATTCAATGCACCGCCACCTGCAAGCGAATCGAGCAACTGGCGGTAGCTGATCTTCTTTCTTGGAAGCAGCCACTGCATTGATTGTATTTGCTTTTCATTCAGGCCCTGCCATACATTTTTTGCGTACAGTAAATATTGAGAAGTGAGCATTAGCTCCAATTCTGGTGACGGTATCGTTCTGTCTTGTCTTTCCTCCATTAATTCCGTAAACTTTTCTTTGTACGGCAGTTTATCCGGGATGCCTTCCTCACTTATATTTTTAATGCGGTTGTACAGGTTGTGTGCAGGTTCTATCAATCCCTTTTCATCGAACCAGGCATAAGCAAAATTCCTGCTATGATAAAATGATTCGATTTCTTTTGTAAACGATTTGAAGTGGACAAAGCTGTCAAGAAATTTTTTTACCTGGATACTGTCAAAAGTGATGCTGGTTTGGGTGCTGAAATTACCTGGTATGGAAAAGTCTTTATTGGATACAGGGATGCTGTCTTTGGACATCTTGCCTTCCTTGTTTTTTGAATTGCCGCTATTATTGCAACCAACTACCGTATATATTATGAAAACCGGCACGATTAGTTTAATGATCAGTTGACGAAAATTCATAGCTTTTAGTTATCGGTAAAAAAGAGAGATATATGATTGATTGTATCGCCACGAGCTGTTAATAAAAGGCACCCAAATATATGCCAGTCAACGGATTGAAACCTATTTTGTTTCCACTGAAAACAATTTACTGCAGGCCAGTGTCCGCAAATCAATTGCCATCAAAAGACCAGTCCCGGAGAGGAAATTAAAAAAAAATCCATCCCGGTTGTGACGGGATGGATTTATACATTATAGCTGAAAAAATTATTCAGCAACTACTTCAAATTCTACTTCAGTTTCGTTGCCGTTACCAAAGTCGATCTTTGCTTTAAAAGTGCCTAATTCTTTTACTTCGTCTATGATTTGGATGCGGCGGCGGTCAATTTCGTAGCCTTTTTGCTCCCTGATAGCGCGGGCTATCTGAACAGAAGTTACACTACCAAAAATTTTGCCGCTGGTACCGGTTTTGGCACCAATTTTTAAAGCTCCAGCCTGCAGTGTTGCAATTACGCTGTTGATTTCTGCTAATAATTTAGCTTCTTTCTTAGCACGCTGTTTCAGTTTTTCTTCCAGTTGTTTCAGGTTGGAAGGGTTAGCTTCTATCGCGAATTTTTGTGGAATTAAATAATTACGGCCATAACCATTTTTTACTGTTACCAGTTCATTCAACCCGCCGAGGTTGTTTACATCCTGTATTAATATTACCTGCATAATGTTGCATTTTTACCCAACCCTTCGACAAGCTCAGGGCTTTCCCTACTAAAAGGTTAGGGTGGTGAAAAAAAAATATACTTTCCCGTTAATAATTCTCCAGGAACCCTCCTTTGGAGGGCAGGGAGGCTTTTATTTTAAAAGATCCGTAACGTAAGGCAGAATAGCCATTTGACGGGCTTTTTTAACTGCATCACCTACCTTACGCTGGTATTTCAACGAGTTACCGGTAAGGCGGCGTGGCAATAATTTACCCTGTTCGTTTAGGAATTTTTTTAAGAAATCAGCATCCTTATAGTCGATATAGCGGATACCCATTTTCTTAAAGCGGCAATATTTCTTTGGCCGCTTGTCAGCTTTGATAGCTGTAAGATACTTGATCTCGTTTGCTTTTGCCATGAGTTATGCCACTGTTTTTTCGTTAGTAAATTTTCCGCCACTTCTCTTTTTGTCGTTGTAATCGACGGCGTATTTATCGAGTACAGTGTACATGTGACGCATGATAGATTCGTCACGTAAAAGTTGAGTTTTCAACTTTTCATTGAAGCTGGATGGCGCTTTATACTCCATTACCCAATAAAGACCGGTGGTCTTCTTGGCAATAGGGTAGGCCAGTGATTTTAGTCCCCAGGGATTAGCGTGCAATACTTCACCACCGTTGTCAGTAACGATAGCAGCATATTTTGTCTGAGCGGCTTTATATTCCTCTTCAGACAGCACAGGGGTAAAAATCACCATCAATTCGTAGTTGTTCATTTCCCTGATGTTTTGCCCTTATCCCCTAAATGGGTATAAGAGCGGTTAAAAATGTTGTTTATCCGGTCAAATTTTATGAACGGGCAGCGAAGGTAAAGGTTTCGGGCTAAAAAGCAAGGCTGAAATTGAAGTTTTTTTGCTTGGGGCTGTGGGTAGTTCTTCATTTACCGGCTTTTGAAGCGGCTTTCCCCGTCCGAACGGCACGGGGGGCGTTCCTGCTCCGGCACAGAAGCCCTGCTCAAATCTTCACCGGGGCATCCATTGCAATCCGCCAGCCCTTCAAGGGGCGGGACGCTATCAGCGGCCTGAACCATCGTCATTTCGGCTATCATTTACGCTTTCGATAGAAATGCTGATGAAGGCACAAATAAGGCTGATTGGGCAGATTTAAAATAGCTATCCTTCAAAACAGTTAGATCGGTCTTGCATCACAGTTTCCGGTCTGACCTTCGGTACCGACCGGATTATTTTACCGTCACCCTGATCCCTTCACTATGGCTGGTAAACTCCGGCGCATACATACACTGGATAGTTGTAATACCATTGCTGAAATTACCGGCATGGGTTACAAACAAAGGATATTCAAAAACATAAGTGCCTTTATTCAACCAGCCGAAAAAGAAATTGGTGCTGGCGTCTTTGGTGCTTTCATAATACCCAAGTCCGCCCTGGTATTTATATCCGCTGATGACATTTACCGGTTCCATACAGGCCGCCCTCATATCTTTCATGTGAACATATTCCATGTCCCTGTCTACCCGCAATTCTATTCTTACTTTTACTTTATCGCCAATTTTTAAGGTAGCGCCATCTTCAATCGCTTCCAGTACCGGACCTTTGTCGGTATTTCTGGCTACAAATAATTTCTTCACCAGTTTTAAGGGCGTTGCTGAAGGCGTTATTTTGTCAAGGTCTTCAAAGTATTGCCAGTACACTGAGCCCCAACTGGTTGAGGGGTTTAGGGGTTTAGAAGTTGAGGGCATGATACTGACGGAGATATTTCCCATTTCGGGTTTTACATCCTTTCCATCAATTCTTTTTTTGAAGTAACCAGTGCCGGCCTCATCCCTTCCACCCTCCAAAGTGGGGCTTTTGGAGTCTGCTGACTCATTACTGCTCATTTCTAAATTGCCCAATGTAATAGTAACTTCTTTCTCTTCAAATAAAGAAAAGCCGGGAACCCCCTTTTGGGGGCCAGGCGGGTTAATTAATAAGGCATAACAGGCTTCTGCCGTGGCTTTGGTGGTTTTCCAGTTTTGTGTTTGCTTTTGTTTCAGCAGCCAGGTTTTAAGGTCGTTAAGGGTATGTTGGTTTTTATCAATGTCTGTAAAAGCCTCTATCATTAGCGACTGACTTTCTATTGGCGCCTGGTGCCAGTAGTAGCCGCCGTTGTTCCATTCTTTCCAGTACATGCCCATTTCTTCATTGCTGATGCTGTTTTCTTTAAGTGAACGAATAATAGCTGCCGGTGTTTGACGATCGTTATTGCGTTGTAATGCAAGCGCAATCATTGCCTGCATATACCTGCTGTTGCTGAGCCAGTATTTTTTTGCCTGCTGCAAATAATAATTAACTGCTTTTTGCGAAGCGGCGGCAATAGTTGTTTCCGTAAAAAAACTCCGCATGTATAAATACTGGATAGCGGTGTGGCTAAGGTTATTACTGCTGAGGTTTACGTTGTGTTTGACCAGGTTGTCATAATCGTCTTTAATTTTTTTGTCGAGATAGGGTATTGCATTTTTTACAACGGCCATAACAGCTTTCAACTGGCTGTTGTCATTGCCAGGCAATGCATTGAGTTTTCTTAAATGACCAATGCCTGTGATGATGTATTGTGTGATGTACCGGTCATCTGGCCCGCCTTTAAACCATACGAATCCACCATTGGGGCTTTGCATTTCTTTCAGTTGTGCAATGGACTTTTCTGTTTCATTGCTCATCTTTACCATGTCAAAGAGAAGGGCAATGTTTTTCTTTTGCTGTGCTTCGCTTTGTGCGGCCAGTACCCACGGAGTTTCCTGCAGCAGGGCTGATTTTAATTCTTCATTTTTTTGCAAATTACTTAGCAATGCTGCTGTATCAACGGTCTTCCATTTCTCAAATATGGTTTTGATTGTTGGAATGGTATTGCTGATATAGGATGCCAGTGTATTGGCATAATACCGGTTGAAGACTTGCTCTGCACATTCGTAGGGATATTGCATCAAATAGGGCAGGGCCTGCACTGCATACCAGGCAGGGTTACTTGTATATTCCACGGTGAGTGCATGATTACTAATGGTATTACTGTTTACGCTGTTTAATAATTTATCAAACCTGAAATCTTTTTTATTGCTGTTTCTCAAGTTCAGCGGCATTGACTCTGTCACCAGCATCCTGTTGGTAAGAATGGGTAATGACATTTCTTCACCGTCGGAGAAGTTCGTTGAACTGGCAACAATGCGGTAGGTCATGGCACTGTTGAAATTGAATGGAATTTCCAACGGGAATTTTACTGCCACACTTTGTCCTGCTGCCACGGTAAAATATTGGTTAGGGAAAACATTTTTAAACCAGCCGTCTATCGGTTTGGCAGTGGCGGCATCCAGCAGTTCTAATGTAGTGGTGCCGGTTAGTTCACGGTCGCTGAGGTTCACGATTTTAGCGCTGAACTCCATCCGGTCGCCCTCCCTCATAAACCTTGGGGCATTGGGCTGCACCATCAATGGTTTTTGTGTTACCACTGTTTTTTCTGCGTACCCACTTGCCAGTTCTTTAGTATGTGCCAGTGTCATCAGCTTCCATTGGGTTAATGCTTCCGGCATAGTTGCGCTGAAGGAAGTATTGCCTTCCGCATCAGTTGTTAAATCGGGAAAGAAGAAAGCGGTTTCGTTGAAGTTTTTGCGGATTTGAATATTGTCATTATTTACAGACTGTCGGATATTGTTAGATTCTTTTTCGCCGGTTGTCATATTGAAGGAAACTGAGTCTGCACTTGTTTCTTCATCCTTTTCATTTTTTCCTGCTGCAAATTGAACCTGCCTTATTTCTGCAGGAGCTGCCAGTACAGCTTCTCTGTTCATAATTTTATTTCTTATTCCATATCCTGCATTAACGATATCATACCCCAAAAAAGTCGTCATTAACCTGTCATAGGATTTCGAATATCCCCCTGTATAGTTGAATTCTCTTTTGTTGTACACTTCTGAAATGATCCCACCAAACCCATTCTTACTCCAACTAACAGTATTATACAGGCCGGGCCAGATATTTAATCCACTCCAGCTATGTGGCTTAAACTGGTCAAGGCTTGCATCATACATACCGGCCAGCATTTCGGCCGCCACTTTTTCTCCTTTGTTACCGCTGATTTTTACGGTCCATTTTTCATTTGCTTCCGGCAACAGTTTATCCCTGAAAGTTTGGTAGCTGATGTTTAACTCTTTGTTGCTCCATGGGATTTCAAAATTTTCTCCGCCACTGTACTCCCGGTTGTGTTGCACAAACGCATAACTCATTGCCATGCCGCCACGGTCATCTTCATTTACCTCAATCGTATTTTTATAAGGCTTTGCAGGTTGTATGGATTGATAGTTGTTGGTAACTGATTTATCCACTTTGGATAAGGAATGAATCAACCACACATTATCAAAACCTGTTTGAATTTGGTAATTAATTTTCTCTCCCGGTTCGGCTTTCCCTTTAGTTACATTTATCGTAACAGGCTCTTTGCTTTCGGGTGTATTTTGTTTGTCATCCGTCAGCAAGACATATTTCTCCGCCCTCACTTCCTCACCATATTTATCTTTTATAAAGGCTACTATCTTGTACCATCCTGCTCTCCATTGACTATTGACCATTGACCATTCACGATTGGTACTGTCAACTTTATCAAACACCTTATCCCCCAATGCATAATGCTTCACGTCATTTTCATTCTTATAAACATCATGGGGGAAATAACCATCGTATTCATCTTTGCTCATCACAAACTGATCAGGCTGTTCCCAGTATCTTTCCCTGAAGATTTTCGCAGGATTTTTTAATTGTTGAATGGACACACTGGCGGTTGTGTTTTCTTCAATATCATTCAGATTGGTACTCCTGATCAAAATATTTTTGAGACTGTCAACAGGTACTTTGTCGGCCACTTTTATTTCAAGTTGCAATGATTGATAAGCTACCGCCACGGAAGTTTCACCACTTCTTGTTTCGCCGTTGATGTCCGTAACGTCGGCACTTACTTCATAATAAAAAGTGGGCTGGTCTTTTTTGCTGATGCTTTCATCAGGCAATGCTTTGAAAGTGATGTTGAATTCCCCTTTGCTATCAGTTGTGGTGGTACCATTGGTTATTTCTACTTCTTCATTTCTGCCGTAAGGCATTCGGCCACCATTTCCTTTTCGGATATAACTGCCGCCTCCCGACTGCATCGGGACAGGCCACCAAATTGGATAACGAACTTTACGAACCACCCTGTATTTTACTGCAGCGCCATCCACTATATTACCGGCATACCCTTTTGCAGTGCCGGTTACTTTGAGGCTGTCGTTCACGCGGTAGGTGCCTTCCGGTTTTTTTATTTCGGTAAAAAATTTGGGCCGTTTGTATTCTTCCACGCTGAAATACTGGTATCCGTTGGCAGCAGAATCATACAAACTGAACTGACCGTTTAAAGTGCCTTCCGGCAATTTGAAACTGCCATGATATGAACCATATTCATTCGTTCGCATTTTTAATTCGCTGATCTTTTGCCCATTGGCATCTTTTAATTGCACTACAGAATTAAAGGCGGACAGCACCGTGCTTTCAGCAGGTTTCTTACCCTGTTTCAACACGATGCCTTTAAAGTAAACTGTTTGCCCCGGGCGGTAAATAGAACGGTCGGTGAATAAAAAAGTACGTGGCGTTGGTTCAGGCTGCAGGTCTGGACTGTAAATTTCGTTGTAGCTGTTATCGTCTAAAAACAATTCATCATCTTTTGTCGAAAACTGAATCGTGTAATTCCTGTATTCATTTGTTTTTGGTATTTTAAAGTAACCGTTCTTATCTGCCGTGTATTGCTCTCTTTTTGTTCCCTCATACTGGTTGGTATTGTAATTGTATTTTGATTCCCAAAGTTGTACCATTGTGCCGGCAAGTGGTTGTCCATTATCACGGTGCAGCACATAATATTCGCTTTTGTTATTGTGGAGATGGCTGATATTGCTTACATAAGTCAGTTGTTTGGCGATGATGTTTTGTTGCAGCGAAAAATTTTCATCTATGCTGGCTAAAATAAAATATACCCCTTTGTTTAGTGCATCCACTTTTATTTCTGCTGCATGTTGCTGGTAATCCTGAAGGTCGGGCATTGTAACACTCCAGCTTTTGGTTGGTTTCAGTGCAACATAATGCTGCCATAATTTTTCATAGTCCCGACGGTCGAATTTTTTAATATCTTCTTTGGATGTTTTGATGATTCGGAAGAAAATGGTTTTGGCGTTTTTATATTTTACCAGTGTCCTGAAAGGCTGGTCCGGCACATTCACTTTTTCTGTTTCCAGGTTGAGGGCTGGCTGTATTATTTGATGGAGCAGGTTCCGGGCGTTAATACCACCTTCACTTTTTGGGAATTTTTTTATGGCTGCTTCACATAATTCCTTAGCTCTTTTTATTTCGTACTGGTTATCTGTTTTGGTGAAAGGGTCAAAGTCTTGCCCTTTGGTATGATAAATTGTTGCCCTTAAATACATCGCCTGGGCAGCCGCTTCGCTGGATGGATATTCAGCTTCTATATTTTTCAGGGCAGCCTCGTATAATTTTTCTTTTTCCTCATGCACGGCATACTGGTATACAAAATTCAGGCGCTTTAAGTCTGCGTCCAGCAAGGCATCTTTTTTTGAATCCGGCATGTGAAAGCTCAAAAGATCCCGGAACAGGTTCAGCGCCTTATAGTGCAAAGACGCGGTATCTTTTGTTTTAAAAATGTGTTGTGCAAATTCTTTAGCCGGAGCAAATGCTTTAGGATCGTTCAGGTTGAACTGGTAGGCCGGTTTGATAAGGTCACGTTCATCCGTCATAAAATAATCCAGCGCCCTGTGTGCTAAAAAGTCATAGAGGTTAGCACGGAGGTTTCTTGTATTTTCTCCTTTGATAATGATGGCATCAAAGCCATCCAGTTTGGTTTGTTTTAAAATAGTTTCGTTGCTAAGAGATGCTTTGAATAATTTCGTGATGCTGTTATGTAGTTTTTCTAAACTCCAGGTGCTGATGTCTTTAGCTTTTTCATCAGCCAGTTTAGTGCGGTCGTAAAATTTATATCGGTTATTCTGCAGGTATTGCCAAAACATTTCAGCCTGCATGCTTTGCAAGATATTTTTAGCCGGTACTTTTGCTTTCGCTATCAGCGTATCCACAAAAAAAATATTGTTTTCGTTGCTGCCTTCTTCCAGCATGTTGCGGTATTTAACCTGGTACATGCAGCTCTTGATCTGCTGTGCCTGGTTATTATTTTTTATTGCCAGATTGAAAATAGCCACTACTTGCTCCAGTGCAGATTTTGTAAGGCCCTTCTTTTCAAAGGCTTCCACTTTTTTCCAGTGCTCCTGGTAGTTGTTATCTGTTTGTGCCATCGCGGTGTGTAGTATTGCCGCAGTGAATACAAGCAGCAGTAATAATTTTCTTAGCAACATAATTCTTTATTTAAGTACAAGATACAATTTGTTGTACAGCGTGGCTCCCTGTTTTCCAGAAACTGCTGTAATTATATGCAGCGATGAAATAAGTATTGTTTTTACATAAATAATACATTTGCTTTTTTCTTTAACTATTTATTATAGGTTACTTTCGTGTGGTCGGCACAGCGTTTGGAAATTGAATACCAAAACAAGAAAATTATGAAAAAAACATTTACCCTTTTCGCTGCCTTGTTACTCGTAGTAATAATGAATGCAGCACACAGCCAGTCCAGGTTCAGTATTTCATCCGTCAGCAAATCTGCCATCCGGGTGATGATTGATGGTAACCGCTACAATGTCATTGGCAATACGTTGATGATAAACAATCTTCGCCCGGGTTTCCATTCTGTAAAAATTTACCGACAAAACAGGGGTGTTAAAAGCAACCAGTTTAGTAACAATTACCAGTTGGTGTACAGTGCCAGGGTGAATGTAAGGCCACAGTATCATGCAGACATAACGATCAACCGTTTTGGAAAAGCATTTTATGATGAGCGCCCCATTAGTTATGGTTATAATAATGACGATGACTGGACTGACCATGATCCGAACCACGATGACTGGAACAATGACAATAATAATTGGGACACCAACAACGATTTTAATGCCAATCGCCCGATGAATGCTCAATCATTTGAACGGTTTAAAATGTCTTTAAAAAATGAAAGTTTTGACGAGACCCGGTCAACCATCGCCAAACAGGTAATATCCACCAATTGGTTTACTACTGTGCAGGTAAAGGAAGTATTGGGATTCTTCCCTTTTGAAAACAGTAAGCTGGATATTGCAAAATATGCGTTTAAGTTTACAGTAAACAGAGGTGATTATTTTATGCTTGCCGATGAATTTAGTTTCAGCAGCAATAAAGAAGAATTGATGCGTTATATACAGGCCAATCAATAAGGCCAATAGAATTATAATGAGGAAAAGACTGAGACGGAAGTTTCAGTCTTTTTATTTACCTGCCTGATATTTGCTTTTGCTTTAACATCAGCCCGAAAAGGCGTTTACAGATATCCGGCCTGCACTGGCACTGAATAGAAAAATGGGAAGTTACAGTTTGTTGACTGGTATTTCTCTTGCAACATCCGTTTCATATATCCTTTCCTGTATTCTGGTTGCGCCAATAAATTATATTTGTTTCACCAAAACAACAACGCCATGAGCACCGAAGTATATTCTATTCCCATCCGTTACCGCAAAATGGAAAATCTACACATTGTATTCTGGTTATTTAAGGATATTAGCTGGTGTCTGCTATGGCGGCCATTGGCCATCGCCATGATCATTCCTACGCTGGCCATCGCCATCATAATTTCACACCGTACCCGCCATTACATGAGTGAACTGTGCCACAACCTTGCGATGGTGGTATGGATAGCGGCCAACTCTTACTGGATGATCAGTGAGTTTTTTCATTTCGATACCAGGGTGCTGTTTGGAGATTATACCTTTAAACATTTGGCGATCATTCCGTTTGCTGCCGGGATTTTCCTCCTTGGTTATTATTATGTATGGTGGAAACCAAGAAATAAATCTGCGTTGGATAGTATGTGAGTGGTGAATAGTGAATCGTTAATGGAGGGTTATCCCCTTCACGATTTTAAAACCTCACAATACCGTTTTTACAGGCATACATTACGAGGCCTACTCTTGTTTTTACATTCAGGCGGTCGAATAAGCTGTCCCGGTAATTATCTATTGTCCGGGGGCTCACAAACATTTTATCTGCAATTTCTTTGTAGGTCAACTCCGAACAGACCCATTTTAAGAACTCAGTTTCTTTGTCGTTTAACTGGATGAATTTTTTTGTATCGCTGCCGTCGTCGTCCATGTTGTTGATGGCATGCATCAGTTTACCGCTTACGAGGTCGGAGTAATAAAAACCTTTTGTCATAAGCGATTCAATTGCGGCCTGCAGTTCACTGGGCTCGCTGTCTTTCAGGATGTAGCCTTTCGCACCACACCGCAACATTTTTATGATGGCACTTTCATTATCATACATGCTCAGTGCCAGCACTTTTACAGCCGGATGATTTTGTTTGAGCCATTGGGCGGTTTCATAGCCGTCCATTTCGGGCATATTGATGTCGAGGAGGACAACGTCGGGTAAAGAAGCTGCATTTAATTTATTGGTCAGGTGCTTTCCGTTATCTGCTTCAAACAAAACGTTGTGGCCGAGATTTTTAACCAGTGATGCCAGTCCATTGCGTAGCAATATATGATCGTCTGTGAGTACAACGTTTGCCATGAAGAGGTTTAAGGTTATAGGTTGAAAGTTTAAGGTTGTTCCTGTACCGGGAGTTCAATATTTATTTGCGTCCCGGTTTCGTGGGTTGAATATACAGAAAATCTTGCACCTATTAATGCGGCCCTGTTTTGCATGCTTTTTAAACCGATACCTGTTTCGGAAGATTGCAGGCCGGCGGCATTAAAACCAATGCCATCATCAGAAATCGTTAAGCCGAAACGGCCTGGCCCGTACAAAAACTTAACAATAATTTTTTTTGCTTTGGAATGTTTGATTGCATTATTCAATGACTCCTGCACCATACGGAAGACCACCATTTGTTTTTGCGGCTCCAGTTTATACTGCTTGCCGGTGCTGCTTACCTGTGTTTGAAATTGCCCAGTATTTTGTATAATCTTCAGTTCATTGGTAACCGCCGCTTCCAAACCCAGTTCATTGATCTTATCTCCATGCATGCTGCGGCTAAGATCACGGAGATCGTTGATGGCTTTGCTTACTAATTGTTTGGTGTCGTTTACTTTGGTTTGTACTTCGGTATCTAAATTGTCCGGAAAAGTATTGAGGTTGAGTTTAGCCAGGCTGAGGATCTGGCCGATGTTGTCGTGGATCTCTTCTGAAATGGTTTTGAGGGTTTGCTCCTGGATTTCTAGTTGGGTTTGGAGGAGGGCGTGGTGGAATTGGGTTTGCATCTGATTCTTTTCCTGTCTATTTTTTTGTTGTTTTCTTGAATAAAGGGTTGCCAATAAAATAATAAACATTCCTAATAGTAAAAAGGCAATTAAAAAACTAAGGAAATAATATTTTATGTCATCTGGCATTAAGTGTATTGTACTTTTTATAAACAACAATCGAAAGGATATAGGAAAGATAAAGTAATAGTAATAAGCTATTATTTATCTGTTTAAATAAAAAGTCAAACCTATCCCATTTGTTAGCATGAATTAACGGAAAAAACAGGAAGTAGGCTAGTTCCCCCAAATTGAATAGCAATAAACCGGATGACAGCCAGAAAAAATAATTTTTTAATAATGACTCGTCCTCAGTGTTTTGAAATTGCTCATATAAAAAAATACAAGAGCCATTAATTATAAATACCTCGCCTGCCACCAAAACATAACTGTGAAAGAATGTACTTGGAAGTTTTACAAAACAGATCCCTGTAATTGCAATTAAAACAAATGAAGACCATTTTATAAATAGTCTTAACGTTTTGCCGCCATGTAAATAGTAAAGAAAAAAATAGTAGCCATATTCAATTGGGATAGATATATTATATAGCCTTACATTAGCAAACATTTTTTTTTGCAGGTAATTGCCTGTAAGTTCTACCAATAGTATAAAGAGCAGAAAAAAAGGCAGGCTTTTAAGCTTGCCTTTTTTTATATATTTCCATAGAATTAAGCTAACCACGAGGGCTGAAAATTCTGCAATATGGTTCAGGGTAATTGTCAAAATCTTTCTTTTATGGATTACCATTGCTATTCGATCCGCAGGAATTTGGACATAATTCTCCGTGATTATATCCACCGGGCGGGGGCCCGAAATGTTTCAATTTGTCCTTTATTGCATTCCAGTTTGACAAGTGGCCTTTAGCTGAACCAGTTGGCGTTGTTGGGACTAAAATAACGGTGCTTTGAGGTTCATGTTTTTGAAAGGTAGAATGGGTAGCATCAATTTTATCGTATGCACCAAAATAAAGTCTTACTCCATCCAGGGTCCCACCCGATTTACGTATCGTATCAGCCAATAACTGAAAAACACAGGAACTTAGCCAAACTTTGGCTGATAAATTTGGAAAAACGGGCTTGTCAATGGGGTCCTCAATTGTATTAGGATCCTTTTGCCCCCTAAATATAGTTCTGAAATCATTAATAAGCGGGTTCACTGTTTTTAACTCAGCGTTGAAATTCTTGAATTCAACCGGAACTGTTACATTCTGTACTTTTGTTTCCCAACTATCATAATGGCCGGAAACTTTTGAAGTCGTAGGTACAAGGTATATTGAAGTACTGTCGGCCTTGTAAGCAACAGGTACAATTCTTACTCCATCAAATGTATTGTCAGCTTCCATTAAGTCTGAAAAAGCATTAATGACGGCAGCATCTATCCATACCGAATCGGAAAATTTTTTCATATTCGGGAAACGGCCGTTTTCATGAAAGGCATTTTTAAATAGCCTGATCATTTTATAGGCATCTTCCGCCTTTACAAAATACAAATTGGCAGCTCCAACACAACTGGGATCAATTGTAAATGCTTTTGCACTTACTGGTGGTTCCGTTCCCTGTGTTGCTGTTGGGGATTTCTTTTTATCAGCATTATTGCAGGAGGCCATTCCCAAAATTATCAAAGCCATTAAAAATGTTGCGATTGTCTGTTTCATAAAATTGAAGTTGTTAAAGGTTGGTAATTTTATTAGTCCACTAAAGTCCGTAATCCTTTTCACAAACACAACAGTCTTTTCACCCTTCTTTCGCCGTTTTCTCACCCTTTTTTTTAGGGTGTTTTCACCCTTGATTGTGCTTGGGTGCTGTTGCATTTTTGTAATCAGCATAAACAATATGCTACGAACCGGGTAGCCGAAAACGGGATTGCAGAGTAGGTGAAAAATAAATATATGTTTAACAGTGTTGCATTAGGTGTTGTAATTGGGCTGATATTTATTTTTTTACTCTATAGTTTATTGGCATCTATATTACAGGAATTTGTAGCAAAAACTCTTGGTTTGAGAGCAAGAAT
>Ga0105048_10003775_pt1 | contig 24746 bp, 15 predicted proteins | sample MAT05_FD_78382 | JGI IMG/M metagenome (GOLD analysis project Ga0105048, IMG submission 78382) | Freshwater microbial communities from Lake Fryxell liftoff mats and glacier meltwater in Antarctica - MAT-05 | ecosystem: Environmental > Aquatic > Freshwater > Ice > Liftoff microbial mat | place... | reverse complement strand
TCCGGATTCGTACCATCGCCTATCCGCAGGAACCTTGTGTTGTAAACTGCATCGTTGGCATAAGGGTCGCTTACGGGTATGTAATTGGCACCAGTAAAAGGACTATTACGCAAATTATCCCGCATGGTGCTAATAAATGGTGAAGCATTACCAATTACAGCGCCTTCTAACAATACTTTGAGCCGTAGCGTAACACTGTTTTGCGAAAATGGCATATTGATGGTTTCAGCACTACCTGGCATGTTAGCGTTATCGTACACCATGTAATCGAATGAAGCAACAATTGCTCCATTTGCAGGATCTATTGAAACCAAAGCAGGATTAAAACCTGTGAAATCAGTAGCTGCATTTACGGGTATTCCATATATAGTATAATGTACCATTTGTGGCAGGTAACAATCGCACTGTACGGCCGCCTAAACCAACAGTGTAGCCCGACGGTGCATCTTTACCATCGCTTCCGGTAAAGGCAGCAGTTGATATTGTAACAGTTAAATTGCCACCAGGGTTTGGTTGTGAGGTGGCAGCATAATCAGCAGCCACAGGTAAGCGGTTAATACCAAAATCAAGACCTGTGCTGATTACTGAGCCTAGGATGGAAACCGACTTTAAACCGTCGGTGGCGGTACCATCTCCTGCTCCGATGCCTTGTGCGATATGAAGCCAGCCAGTGGGTAGCGCCGATGGAACAGGCTGTCCAGTGGTACCCTGAGTGGTACTTAAAACCAAACTAAAGTTGGAATTGCTGCGAGTGCCATTTGCATTGCCCAGGGTATAGGTTCCATCAGGGTTTGCGGCTACAGACCCAACCACATTACCACCGAAAACAAGATTTACATATAACTGAGTAATTGGCGTGGGGGAGGCAGGCGAACCAATGCCGATACCATCTATTAAACTATTTATAACACCATTACCATCATTCCAAATTCTACCACTAATAGTTAAGTCGGTAAGGGGCAAATTAATTGTTTTTGCCACACTCGGTACATTGGCATTATCGTACACCTGATAATCAAACGATGGTGTAATCACACCATCCCCCGCAGGATCCAGTGTAATTAATGCAGCGTCAAAGCCAGTAAAATCGGTTGCAGCATTTACAGGCACACCGTTATAATACAGTGTACCGTTTGTAGGTGGCGACAACCTCACTTTACGGCCACTAAAGCCAGGCGTATAACCTCCATCCTCCGGGTCGCTTCCGGTAAAGGCAGCACTTGGTATAGTAACGGTATTGGTGCCACCCGGGTTTGGTTGAGTAGTGGCTGTGTAATCAGCCACAACCGGAATACGTTGGATTCCGAAATCAAGGTTCACAAGGTCGGCACCACTTGCATCAACCGGGGTACGAAGAATAGGCGAAGTAAGTACCCAACCAGAAGGGGTTGCGGATGATGGAAGTGTACTGCTACCTAAAACCCCGGGTGTTAGGCTTAAATATAGATTATGATCAGTACCACGTAAAAAATCATTGAATACATAAGTACCATCTCCATTTACCGGAGTGCTGCCCAGCACTTTAATGTTGTTATTATCAGAAGGGTCTTTACCAGTAATAATTACATATAACTGGTTAGTGGCATTGGTACCCGGCTCAGAACCGGAGCCAATATTGCTAAATGTATTGTTGGCACTGCCATCGGCATCATTCCATACCTTACCACTTAGCACAACGGGTGCATCCGGATGGCAAAACGGTGAAAACAGAGGGAAGCTAATCACCACCTCATCAGAAGGATTTACAGTAATACGAATCCTGGAACCTGGCTGCCTGATAGAAGATGTAAGATCATTTACTGCTACCCATTCGCCAGCTATGAAAGCCCAACCTGGCCAGGCAATACAATTACCAAAACCATCCACCGCGGCGCCCGGGTAAAGTACCTGCCCACTAAGTGGTAAGCCGGTTTGTGTGCTTATTACATCCCCGTTAAGATTAATCCATTCAATTGTAGAAGTTAAACCAGTAGTATTAAAATTGGAAGTGGATGAATAATTAAGGTACGGAGCGTTTTGAATGCACACAGAGTTAGCAGCGGCTATTGTTATTATACGGTCTCCTGAAAAAGGCACTGTTAACTGTCCTGCCGTTAAGTCTTCTTTTCCTGCATTATCAATAGCCGCGTACGTAATTACCACGTTCAGGTTAGCAACCGCAGGGTCTACAAGTATTGGTTGTGTGGGATTACCAGCTCCATTGGTTGGGATGATGATACCGTTACCACCGGATTGAAATTCCGCACTGGCACTGGTATAGGTAACGCCATTTACAATCAAACTAGTAGTATTACCTGGGAACGTTGTAATACGGATGCTGGCAAGGATGCCATCGGGATCTGTTCCTGAAAAGTCAGCGGGGTCTAATATTTCTGTATTTGTTCCCGTAGGGTTAGGATAAGTTATAGATGTTTTTACACCTGTATTGGGCAAAAGCTCTATTCCAAAGTTTAGAATAGCAACTGGTACGGCGGTAGGAGCTAATAAAATGATACTATTCGCTAAGGCACCAGTTTCAGGCGTTCCACTATTGCTTTCTCCGGTAGTAACAAAACCTGCTGGCAAAGCAATTGCCGACGATTGATTACCGATTACACCAGCAGTAGTAGACAGTATTATTTTATAACCTGTAACAGAAGCAGGAAGTTTAGTAAGTGTATATGTTCCACCAGAAACCCCAACAGACTCCACCACATTATTAGAGGCATCTGCCAAAATCGCATTCAAACCTGCAGCTGTGTACAACAATTCTCCGTTGCTATTAATTGCATCCCCGTTTACATCGTTCCATACATTGCCAGTTAAATAAATGCAATGATAAGGACTTACCATAACCCCTGCAGAAGCAGTTGATGGACATCCATTTGCAGTTAAAACAATAGTATAGACTCCAGTTGTAGTAGCTGTGTGAGTTTTACTGGTTTCACCAGGAATCAGTAAAGCATTTCTATACCATTGATTACCGGTAGCGGATGAAGATGTCAATACCACACTGCCTCCAGCACAGAATGTGAGCGGGCCACCTGCTGTAATGCCCGGTGTTGTAGGCGCAGCGGTATAGTTTACCGTTACACTTGCAGATGATGTACAAGTGCCATTGGTTATCGTCCAGCTAAATACATAAGTACCGGCAACAGATACCGTGGCGGTAGATGAACCACTCGTTCCGGCACTAAAGGTTACCGTACCGGGGCCACTTACTTTAGCCCAAGCACCAGCACCAACCGCAGGCGTATTGCCACCAAGTGCTGTACTTACAAGGCCGCAAATATTTTGGGTAGAACCAACGGTTGCAGTTGTAGGCGCAGCGGTATAGTTTACCGTTACACTTGCAGAAGATGTACAAGTGCCGTTGGTTATCGTCCAGCTAAATACATAAGTACCGGCAACAGATACCGTGGCGGTAGATGAACCACTCGTTCCGGCACTAAAGATTACCGTACCGGGGCCACTTACTTTAGCCCAAGCACCAGTACCAACCGCAGGCGTATTGCCACCAAGTGCTGTACTTACAAGGCCGCAAATATTTTGGGTAGAACCAACGGTTGCAGCAGTAGGCGGCACACAAAAAATAAAATCTTCCACTTCGCCGCTATAAGCAGCACCATTTGGAGAAGCAGCCTGTGCATCAACAGAACTAATGCGAAAACGAGCATATCGGGCATTGGCATTGCTATTTACACCAGTACCTGGCGAAGTAAATATGATTGCCTTTGATTGTAGAGATGCGGTATTACCGACTGTTACTTGTGATGATTTTTCACCTGGATCATTAAAATCTCCGTCTCAGTTAAAGTCAATGTAGCCATATAAAAAGCTGTTGGCTCCGGATGTGTTTGTAACATTAATATTGAACGTATAATTGCCACTACCGGATTAAACAGGAAATGTAGTAAAGGGCAAACAATCCTCATCATCAGGGGTACCATTCACATCATCCAACGTGGCAGCAGCGTTTCCAATTGGGGTATAATCCAAATCGGGCTTATTGCTTCCGAGATACACTTTTACGTTAGCTGCAGCACTCGGCACTACATGAAATGCAGGCACTGCTGTGGAGGCCGGCGAAGTGGAAATATTATAATTGTTATTAGGGGCATCACCGAAATCTATCCCAGGCACAACGTCCGAAAATTTGAACGACCAGGAATTTCGCCTTCCGTTACTGCCGTCAGGATTACCAGGAACCTCAGACCCGCTGATTACTTCCCAAAAGCCGGTAGAATTCGGGTTAATAAAACCATTAAACGCATACGCAGGCAGATCGGTAATAAGATTTACAACATTGGTTGCAACGTCTATTCTGTAAGCGTCTCCACCAGGCAGTATTGGTGTCCGGGTTACAAGTTGGGAGCCTACCGGGTCTATTCAGGTACCCGTAAAACTGCTACTCAATTCTACAAATTCTCTAAGATTAGCACCACCACCCCCACCCCCACCATCTACATCGTAAACTCTAATGAAAATTGGTTCTGCAGGCACTACGTTCGTTCCGGTATTAGAACCGCTGTTGTAAGAACCTGCGGTTATTAACTGAAAGCTAAACCTGGCGTAGCTGGTATTATTGCTTAAGTCCGGTGCATAAATCCTTGGCTGAAAACGGCTGATGGCTCCTCCGTTGTTATTTGTATTATCATCAAACTCAGCCTCTGTGGGGATAGTGGCGTTTCCCGTAAAAGAAACAAGGGTTACTATACAATCAATACCCGGAGATACAGCAGTGTATAAGAATTTGTCATTCGCAGCAATATCTCCTGTTCCAATCTTTCTTGTAAAGTTGGTTCCAAAATTGAGATTGATTTGTGCTGTAACATTTTGAGAAACGAACCCTAATGCCGTAACAAGAAGACATAAGGGTAATAACCGGAGTAAATGACGAAGCATGGACTTTGTTTTAGGTTTTAAGGAAAAATTTGTTCGTGTTTGTGTGTATCAGCAAATCAATCATATTGTACCAAAGGCATAACATTACTGACAACCTGCTGTAGGGTTTTATAAAAAATTGGGTAAAAAAGGAATTTCCTTTTTGAAAAAAAACTACCAATATTCTTCAACCGGGATATTGGCTGTACAGATGATTGGAGACAGAATGAGAAATATTTCCCTAGAAAATAAAAACTTTACCCTAAATCACCACTCATTGTTCAACATTTTGCTGCGAAGTACAAAACAACAAGTTGGTTAGTTTTAAATAATCTAATTATCAAAATATCGTAACCCCGGCTATGTCTTATTACAGGTTGTATTCAAATCCATCTCTTTCTTTTTCAAATCCGTTTTTTTAATGCTCCGGCCTTAACTTCTTCACTAAGAAGATAAGCGGTGGTTTGTTATTATAAACCAAGATGATCAACTCAAAAACGGGAAGTGTAGGTATAAAACGTTAGTCCTTATCTAAGTCTTTCCATCGCCTATCCATTTGGTTGCGGCCAGCAATGGGGCAATCAAATGACGCATGCTTTAAAAAAACAACGCTCTCAAACCGGAACCACCGCTCCAATGGCTGAACCCATTCTGGTTTATCCTTCCACAAGCACTTTAATTGTTGTTTTGGGGTCAGCAATGTAAAAGCTAACATTTGCTTTACCATTTGCATCGGTACTAATAAATGTTTCCCAATGGATAGTTGTACGCAAATCTTTCGCCCCTACGTTTACGGCTGCGTCATAGTTGGGTTTATAAAATGCCATAAACTCTTGATAGCCGTCCACTTGCGAGTTTAATAGATTTACAATGCAGTGCTACAGGCCAATACTGCATTAAGTAAGTGCTACACCTTCAAAATAATTTTTCCGTAATACACCTACCACCCTAAGGAAATATTAAAGGGCTTTTACCGCTGTTGCCAGCAGTTTGCGTTCAACTAAAAAGTGGTGCGCATTATAGCTGGCGAAACTATAGGCGATGGTGAAGTGTATTTAAACTTGATGGAGAACGACCTTGTATTACTGATAGAAAAAATACCCGGCACCAGATTAAAAGTGAGCAAAAACGTGGGCGTTATTTCCGGCAAAGAAACTTCTTTAAAAAGATTATCCTCAATGGCATAACCAGTACTTCTACCAATTTCGAAATGATGTCAAAAGGGCTGCTGACCTTATACTGGAACAATCTACTGAACACGTTGAAATACGCTTTTGTTTAACGCTGCGTGCATCGCTTTAGTTGAAGAATCTTGGAGCTTGACCGCTGAACCCTACATTTACAACTTCCGCAATCTTTAAATTACATCATGGAACTTCAATCCCTATCTGCCATCTCTCCTATAGATGGCCGCTACCGCAAACAGGTGCAGCACCTCGACGAATATTTTAGCGAATATGCCCTCATCAAATACAGGGTGCTTATAGAAGTAGAATACCTTTTTGTGCTGGCCGATAAAAAGTTTTTTAAACTACCCATAAAAGCCCGGCGGCAATTAAAAGCCGTGATGGATGAATTTTCCCTGGCCGATGCACAGGAAATAAAACGTATAGAAGCCACTACCAACCACGATGTAAAAGCCGTGGAATATTTTTTAAAAAGCAAACTCTCCGAAACCGAAGGTGCCGATGCCAAAGAATGGATTCACTTTGGCCTCACCAGCCAGGACATTAACAACACCGCAATACCACTCAGCTGGAAACATGCTATGGAACATGAATTGCTACCATCGCTTATTAATCTACAAAAAAAACTGCACGACCTCGCCACCGGTTGGAAAGCCGTGCCGATGCTGGCTAAAACCCATGGCCAGCCGGCTTCACCCACTATACTCGGCAAAGAATGGATGGTATTTGTTGAGCGGATAGACAACCAAATTCAGCTTTTCAGTTACATACCTTACGCCGCCAAATTTGGTGGCGCAACGGGCAATTTCAATGCTCATGCAGTAGCTTTTCCTAAAACAGATTGGGTGGCATTTGGCAACCATTTTGTAGAAAATATACTTGGCTTGCAGCGGATGCAGTTTACCACCCAAATAGAACATTACGATAACCTCGCCGCCCATTTTGATTGCCTTAAACGGATTAACAATATACTAATAGACCTGTGCCGCGATGTGTGGACCTACATTGGCATGGATTATTTTAAACAAAAAACCGTACAGGGCGAAGTAGGCAGCAGCGCCATGCCGCACAAAGTAAACCCAATAGATTTTGAAAATGCCGAAGGTAACCTGGGCATGGCTAATGCACTGTTTGAGCATCTGAGTGCCAAGCTACCCATCAGCCGCCTGCAACGGGATCTTACCGATAGTACTGTGCTGCGCAACATTGGTGTGCCTGTAGCCCATACGCTTATAGCCATAAAATCTTTGGAAAAAGGCCTGGGTAAACTGGTACTGAACGAAACCAAATTAAATGAAGACCTGGAAAACAATTGGGCCGTGGTGGCGGAAGCTATTCAAACCATCCTACGTCGTGAAAAATACCCGAGTCCTTACGAGGTGCTCAAAGACCTTACCCGTGGCAAAACGAGCATTACCAAAACGGATATTCATGAATTTATAGAAGGGCTGAAAATATCGGCTTTACTAAAAAAAGAATTGAAGAAGATAACACCGCATAATTACACCGGGGTGATGGCGGGGTTTTAATGTTGGTTACTATAAAAGAATAATCAGGATAAAAAAGAATATTCGTTTCAAATAAAAACCATGTGTACAGCATCCACTTTAGATAAAGAAATTACACATTATTTGACCCATTTGTATGTAAAACAAAAAAAAGAAAGCACTAACAGTTGTAAAAACATTTGATCAAGTACTATCTATGTTACAGGGGAACCAAGTTATTTTTCGCCCCACTGCTAAAAGGAAGCATGTTCATATAGCCATCCTTGATAAGCATACAAAAATGGTATCGCATTATAAACCCCGGAAGAAGCAGATAGTGTTGCTGCAATTTTGGAGTATGAAGCAAAACCCTGCTAATTTTAAATATTAGTGAATTTTGCTGATTAGAATTTTTGTCATTTAAATATTGAAAAAAGGATAGTAGATGTAGGGTGCTACAGTCTTTTGCTTCGAATTAATAAATAGCTGGCTACCCCCCTAATTCTTCATCGCTTTAAGCGTATACCCCTTTTTACGTAACAAATTCAGCACCCCTTCAACGCCTGGTAAATGCCCGGCGCCTACGGCAAAAAGTGTAGATTTTTCTTTGGCAATAGCACCGAATTGTTCAGCCCAGTTGCGGTTGCGGCTGTAGAGCATCAAATCAAGGTATTTGCTTACACCGCCCTCTTCACTTTTAGTAAGGGCTTCTATTGAATCCAGGTTCTGCCCTTTGTACTCGGCCACAAGTTGCGCCATTTGTACTTTTTGGGTACCGGCACTATCTATACTTTCCAGCAATTGTTTGGCCTGTTCGTCGTATGGTATGCTATCCATAATACCCGCCTGAAAAGCCATAGTTTCAAGGCCTTTTATTTCCAGTTTTCTTTTTGTGGCCAGTTCCATAATGCGCAGTTCCATGCCATCTTTTTGGGGGCAATCCATAGCATCTTCTCCTACCATAGCGCTGAGCAGGAGTGGCTTAAAATTCTCTATCATGCTAAATGGCAATTGGCCGTTCTGCTCAAAATAGGCCTTTACCTTTTCGTAATCGGCTTCGCTGTAAAGATCTTTGAGTTTTTTGCCATCGGCCATGCCCATGGCACCCATGCCGCCGAACATTTGCATCAGGTCGTCCATATCTATTTCAAAATACACCTGCCCTACTTTATTTATTACTTTATTAAAATTGGGGCTAATGGCCGCATCACCCGCACATAAAATGTGCATGGTACCAAAAAAATAAGACGGTTGTTTTAGCCCATTACCGCTTACTTCCCACAAAAGCGTGTTGTTATCTGTCGCTTTTTCGGGTGCAGGCTGAGAGCTGCAGCTAAGCCCTAAAAATGCCAGCATGCTCATTATCAAATTCATTTTCATACGCCCCATTTATTTTGCCAAAAATATGCTGATATACCTGCCCAATTCATTTTGGTTTTTTTATGGTCAATTTCAAATTGTCGCCATTTGTTTCGACCAATGTGACACCGACCCGGGGTTGAGTCTTGGACGGTGACCGACCGAGGCTGAGTCTTGGTATATGAGACAGAGGCTGGGCTGAACTGCGTTCAGTGTCGTCACCGCATAAATCTTAAACAGCAAAATTAATTTTTTACCGCCCACCTTCTGGCACGGTGTTTGAAGAATTAATTATGTTTTAAGGGTTTAGGGTTTGAAAATGGGCGGTCTTACCGCCCTTTTCTTTTTTTAGATGCTCCCCAAAATACACCGTCTTTCACAATAGCGTTTTTACCTCCTGTCAAGTCCTCTCCCAAAAAAAATTGTTATACCCTCTTGCTGGCCAATAATGTTCACTTAATATTGGTAAACATTACTCCAAAATTTAGATGAAATACCTGTTAACATTTATTACCGCTGCCACGCTTGTGCTTACAAGTAACGCACAAGACAAACTACCAGCCTTTGGCAAAATAGATAAAGCCGATTTGGAAATGAAAAGCTGCGACTTTGACCAAGACAGCGAAGCCCTTTACCTTATTGATGTAAGCGAAGTGAAGATTATAGAAAATATCAGCTCCTTTAATGTGCAAACAGACAGGCGAATAAGAATTAAGATTTTAAAAGAAAAAGGTATACAGGAAGCCAACATTAAATTCAGGTACTATAGCAAAGAGCGTTATGAAGATATAAGCGACTTAAACGGAATCGTATTTAACCTGGACGATGTGGGAAATGTAACCACAACTAAATTAGACAAGTCGCTCATTTTTGATAAAAAGATAGACAATAATTTATCCGAAATATCTTTTGCTTTTCCCAACGTAAAGGTGGGTACGGTGGTAGAGTACAAATATCGCAGCTATAAAAAAAGTGGCTATGTGGATATAGACGACTGGTACTTTCAAAGCAATATGGCCGTGAAGTACAGTGCCTACAACCTTCTAATACCCGAAGAGTTCGAATTTACTTATCAAATTACCCGCAGGCAGCCAATAGAAATTACCAAACCTAAAAACCGACGTGATGGCGTCTGGTATATTATGAGGGATATTCCTTCCTTAAGAAAGGAACCTTTTCAGGCTGGGTTAAAAGATTATTATCAAAGAATAGATTTTCAATTATCGGCATTCAATCCACCTGGAGGGGCCAGAAAATCGTTTCGCAGCACCTGGGAAAAACTAACGGAAGAATTACTGGAAGCAGAATGGCTTGGCGGACAAATAGGCAAAAATTTACCAGGGCTTACGGATCTAAATACAGCCTTAAAATTTATTAAAAGCCCAAAAGAAAAAACGGAATTTATTTACAAGTACGTACAAAAAAATATGGATTGGAACGATAGGAACAGCTACGGATCTTTTGAAGGCATAAAACAAGCGTGGGATAAAAAAAGCGGCACCAGCGGCGATATAAATTTAATACTGCTTACCCTGCTGAAAGATGCAGATATAAAAGCTTACCCCTGCCTGGTAAGCACCAGAGACAACGGAAAAGTAAACCCCACCTATCCGCTACTCAGCCAGTTTAATTCGGTTTACGTATATGCCGAAGCCGATGGCGAAGTCTATATTTTAAATGCTGCCGATAAATACAATCCGCCAAGTCTTATACCGTACGATGTGCAGCTTACTGAGGGTTATTTAGTTGATAAAAAAAGAGGAGGCTTTGCGGTAATAAGCGATTATAACAGAAAACTAAAACAAAGCATTGCCCTGCACATAGAGGTAGATGAGAAGGGCGATTTTAGCGGCGAAGGCATGATAAACAGTTTTGAATATGCAAAAAATACCCGCACTAAAACCTATAAACTTGGTAAGCTGAAAGAACAACTGACACAAAATGAAGGCATCAAACTAAACATTGATTCAATAGAAGTGCAAAACCTTACCAACGACATGCTGCCATTAGAACAAAAACTAAGTTTCAAAGGCCAGTTACAATCCTCAGGCGAATACAGTTTTATCCCTTACAATATTTTTACCAATTTTGATAAAAACCCTTTTGTGGCCGAAAAGCGCCAAACTGATGTGGATTTTGGTTTTAATCAATACTATACCATTATGGGTGGCTACAGCCTGGCAGATAATTATGAGTTTGAAGATCTGCCAAAAAACATGACCATGATAATGCCCGATACAAGTATAGTGCTTACCCGCATCATGCAAAAAAACGAAAACACCATCACCTTCCGTATTACGATGGACTTTAAGCGGCCACAGTATAGTGCGGAAGAATATCCCGATGTGAAAGCGTACTACAAAAAATTATACGCCGTACTTAACGAGCAAATTGTGATTAAGAAAAAATCAAAATAAAAACAGCTCTGTTTGTCATTGGCTTTTAATTTTTCCATTTATCTACACACCAAAAAATTGAAAAACTTAATTATAGCTGTTGGGGTAACTATGCTCTCTTTGAATGTATTGGCGCAAGACAAACTCCCGGAGTTTGGTGTAATAAGCAAGGCCGACTTGCAAATGAAAACCTGCGATTTTGACCCCGATACGGATGTTGTGTATTTACTTGATGTGGGCGATGCTACCATTTTAAGTTCGATAGAAGTAGTTACCGAAAGGCGAATGCGGATTAAAATTCTTACGGAAAAAGGTATTGCCAAAGGCAATATAAAACTGGATTATTACAGCCACGACCAGTACGAACAAATAGACAATGTGAAGGGATATACTTACAACCTCGATGCAGCAGGAAACATAGAAACCCTGCCTTTGGAACCAACCATGATCTTCGATAAAAAACTGGATAATAGCTATTCAGAAATAGCTTTTGCTTTCCCGGCTGTAAAAGTGGGCTCGGTTATAGAATTTAAATACCGCCTTATAAAACACAGGGGCTGCGTATATATAGACGACTGGTATTTTCAAAAAAGCCAAGCTGTGCGATGTAGTTCGTACCACGTTACAATACCTACATCGTTAATTTTTACCATGCAGGTTGTTAAAAGGCAGGAGGTTTTAACCACCAAGCCCAATGTAGCCGATGAAGGCTATTCGTTCACCATGAAAAATATACCTGGCCTGGGTAATGAGCCTTACCAGGCCGGCATAAAAGACTACATACAAAGGGTAGATTTTCAACTTTCGGGCTATGTAGAGACTGGCGGCTTTAAACATTCTTATATTACCACCTGGGATAAGCTCACCGATAAAATTCTGGAAGATGAGTTTATTGGTTTTCAGCTTCGCAAAAAAATACCAGCGACTGCCGATTTAAACGCAGCACTTGCCACCGCAAAAAACGACCAGCAAAAAACTGAAATGGTGTACCGGTATGTGCAAAGAAATATGGATTGGAATAACGATTACAGCATCCAATCGGACGATGGCATAAAAAAAGCATGGGACAAAAAAAGCGGCAATACTGCCGACATAAACCTTATACTACTCACCCTGCTAAAGGATGCTGGCATTAAGGCTTACCCCTGTATGGTGAGTACCCGGGAAAATGGCAAAGTGAATACTTCGTATCCCTTTATGGGCCAGTTTAATGCCATATATATATATGCCGTAACCGATGGCAAACCCTATATTTTAAACGCTGCCGACAAGTATAATCCACCCGGCCTAATACCAGCCAACGTGCAGTTTTCACACGGCTTTGTGGTTGACAGCAAAAGCGGTGGTTTTATATCTTTGAGTAGCTATGAACACAAAAACAAACAGCAAACTTCGGCGCATCTGCAGGTTGATGAAAATGGGCGATTTGTAGGCCGGGGAAATGTAAGCCGCTTTAACTACGCAAAAAATTATGGGAGAAGAACCTACACCAACGACAATGTGAAAGAATGGATATCAAATAAATCGGGTATGGAAATTACAATAGACTCAGTAGCCACATCAGGTTGGGACAAAGACACCGACCCACTCAATGTAAGTATTAATTTTTCAGGTGCTTTACAAACGTCGGGGGAGTACAGCTTTTTACCTTATAACCTTTTTTCTGGCTTTAACGAAAGTCCGTTTATAGCCGATAAACGCCAAACCGATATTGATTTTGGTTATACCCAACAATACACCATGAGCGGCGGGCATACGATACCACAGAATTATGTGTTTGAAGAATTGCCAAAAAACATCTCGATGATTATGCCAGACACCAGCATCGTATTTACCCGCATTACCCAGCAACAAAACAACACGGTTAATTTTCGCATAACCATGGAGTGTAGCCGCCCACAATACAGCACCGAAGAATACCCGATGCTAAAAGAATTTTACAGGAAATTATATGCACTGCTTAACGAAAAGATTGTGATTAAGAAAAAGCTCTAAAGAAAACCACCATGAACCACCAAAAAAAGACTGCTATCAGTAAAATAGCTATTACGGTTATTGCAGCCATCTTTTGCATGAATGATGCCATGGCACAGGTAGCTGGCTTTGCTTTGGGCAATAAATATTCGGCCTTGTCTATACCTGATTCGTTAAAGAAAAATGCCGACGCGGTAATGCGGGAAGATGCCCAAAAGTTTACTGTGAAAGATGTAAATAGTGCCACCCTCGAAATTCATGAAATAGTTACGATACTAAACGAAGAAGGCAGCCACCATTTAGTTTTTGGCGCCACATCGAGCAAATTCAGCTACCTGGACGATGCCGAAATTAATGTGTATAACGCCCTCGGCACAAAACTGAACACCTATTCAAAAAAAGAAATGCAGACCGCCAGCTTTGGCGAAGGATTGGTAGAGGATGGTAAAACAACATACTTTAAAGTAACCGCACCATCGTACCCATTTACAGTAGAAAAATTATACACTATTAAGTTTAGGGGCATTCTTAACTACCCTCAAAATACTATACAAAGTCCCTACACATCTGTAGAGCATTTTAAGTACGCCGTTACGGTACCACCCGAACTGGGCTTGCGGCATAAAGTAGTTAATGGCAATATGGTGCCGGGTCTTGTAGCAAAAAATGAGGGCGGCACTTTAAGTTGGGAAGCCAGCAACCTAACGGCCAGAAAGAATGAAAAACACAACGGTACTTCATCCAGATACGCCGCTAAAATAATGCTGGCACCCAATAAGTTTAAACTGGATGATTATGAAGGCGACATGACAAGCTGGAAGAATTTTGGCGAATGGAATCATCGCCTTATTGGCAACCGCAACCAATTGTCCGAAAAGGGCAAGGCGTTCATCCAATCACTTACTAAAGATGCCGTTACCAACGAAGAAAAAGCAAGGCTGATATATACCTACCTCCAAAAAAATATGCGGTACGTAAGTATCCAGCTCGGCATTGGTGGGTTTATGCCTTTTCCGGCCGATTTTGTACAGGAAAAAAAATACGGTGACTGTAAAGCATTGAGCAACTATATGCAGGCTGCGTTAAGTGTAGTGGGTGTAAAAAGCCATTACGCTATTGTAAACTCGGGGGCTAATGCCGAACCAGCCATCGAAGATTTTCCTTCCGACCCCTTTGATCATATTATTCTTTGCATACCGCAGCCAAAAGATTCTATATGGCTGGAGTGTACCAGCCCCACCATTGACTTTGGCGAACTGGGCGATTTCACCGAAAACCGAAAAGCCTTACTCGTTACCGAAAATGGTGGCGTACTGGTAAATACCCCGGCCAGCAAAGCCAGCAACAATATTTTTACCAGCGGCACGCATATTTACCTAAACGAAGATGGCACCGGTACTGCCGAAACGGCGATAACCGGCACCGGCGAATTTAAACAGCAGCAGGCCGCATACACCTATCAGCAAAGCGACGACGATAAAAGAAGATACCTGATAAAAGTGGTGGAGTGGAAACAACCGGATGTAGTAACCATCTCTAACGGCAGCCGTTTGGAAACCCCCTACCGGCTGGCGGCCAAAATGGAATACGACCAACTGCCATCGTTTAAGGCCGGGAGCAAAATGTTCTTACAGCCCCGCCTCTATCCCCTTTGGGACGAGGATGTACCCGACAATGACAAACGCACACAGGATTATTTTTTCAGTTTTCCATATCAGGTAAAAGACACAACGGTATTCCATGTACCCGAAGGTTTTGGCATAGAAAATCTGCCCAAAGAAAAAAATATCGCCTATCCTTTTGGCAAATACAGCAGCCAGTATAAATGGGATGAAGCTACCATGCTGCTGACCGTAACCGCTTTTTTAGAAATAACCCAGCACCAAATAAAAGCCTCCGGCTATGCGCCCCTGATGACGTTTAGGAAAGGCGTGGATGCAGATATGAATGAAAAGATTGTGGTGAAAAGGTTGTAGGATTTCTGTGGGAACACGCCTCGAGGCGTGTTCCTACAAGGCGTGTTCCTACGAGGCGTGTTCCTACAACAATAATATTTCGATGTACAAAACCAAAAAACAATACCGTTTGCCTGGCTACGATTATTCGCAATCTGGCAATTATTTCATTACCATCGTTTGTAAAAACAGGCAGGATTTCCTGGGTAAGATTGAAAACGATATCATGCTTTTATACCCTGCCGGAGTTTTCGCAAAAGAGAATATCATTAAGTTTTACACCTCCCCTTCTTTACAAAACCCGTACAAAAACAACCCCTATTTTATTAACCAAAGCCCCTATATTATTGCGATTAATGAATTTGAAATCATGCCTAATCATATTCATTTGATTGTAGAAATTATTAACAAGACCCCTGTAGGAACACGCCTCGAGGCGTGTTCCTACGAGGCGTGTTCCTACGAGGCGTGTTCCTACGAGGCGTGTTCCTACAATGGTCATTTGCATCCGTTGGTGGTTGGTTCCATCGGTTCATTCGTCAATCATTTTAAAGGAAAAATAAAACGCTGGTGTACCGAAAACAACATTCTCGATTTTGCGTGGCAGGCCCGGTTTCATGACAGGATAATCAGGGATTGGGATGAATACAATCGTATTGCCACCTATATTAAAAACAATATCCAGAATTGGACTGATGACAAGGATTTTTTGCCTTCGTAGGAACACGCCTCGAGGCGTGTTCCTACAGGGCGTGTTCCTACAGGGCGGTTGCTATACACGGCTACCAACAACATTATCATTCAGATCTATGCTGGACAACACATGCTCTTTTTCCAATAGCTTTTGCAACAACACCGCCTGATTGCCAGCCCGTATTAAATTTTGGCCGGCATATTTTTCCCCATAATAAACATCATTATTAAGGTAATCAGTTAAAAAACGCAGTGCCTGCATATACATCATAAACTTACTGGCGTAAAAAAAATACCCCTTCTCAGTTGTGGTAAGTTCTTCTTGCATTTCAGTATAATAGCCTTGTACAATGGCGTTATAAAATTCTTGCCGTACTTCTATTTTACTAAAATCGCTTTCTTCCTCGCTTACCGGGCACAGGTAGGTACGCATCATATCGCCTACATCGCTTATAAAATAGCCCGGCATCAACGTGTCGAGGTCTATTACACAAATGCCTTTATCATTCTCATCAAAAAGCACATTGCTGATTTTGGTATCGTGATGCGTAACCCGTGGTTTAAACCCGGGGTTCTGCTGAATAGAAACGTATTCATCTACTATATCCGAATGCTGGTGTAAGGTTGCTATCAGTTCTTTGGCGGTTTCTATCCGGCTAAGATTACCCCTTTGTAGCGACAGCAAAAATTGTTGGTACCGCATCCTCAAATCATGAAAAGAGGGGATGGTTGTTTTGAGCTGGCTCACATTAAACCCGGCAAGAAGCCTTGTAAACCTGCCAAACTGCATGGCAGCTTCGCAGGCCTGGGCTGTGGTTTCTACCACATCGTGGCAAAAGGAATCTTTCACAAAAGGAAACATACGGTAATAGCCATCTCCATTAATGCTTACAAGCCCTTCACCGGTTTTAGATACTACAGGGGCAACAAATTTGTACGCAGGAAAATGATGGGCAAGGTGCCGTGCCACAAGGCTTATATTATTGGCAATATTGTGTGGCTGTTTAAAAACGGTTTTGTTTAGCCGCTGTAAAATATACTGACCCGAATGGTTGGTCACTTTCCATGTATCATTAATCAGGCCGGTACCAAATGGCACCACTTCCGATTCCTTCTCGTCAAAACCAAAGGCATTTAATGCAGATACAAGCATATCACTTTACATAAATTTTGCAGTAAAAACTAACGCCACTCCGATTTCCGAAACCACACTAACCCACTCACCACTTACCACTTTACCACTTACCACTTCACCTCAATAATCATCATTCAAAGCAAAGACGGGTTTTCTGTACATCCACTGCCCACCAGTAAAATCAGGAAACTCCACTGTCTCATTTCCCAGTTCTATACTCTGTTCGCTCAGTGGCGTAACGGCACTCCAGGCTGCAGCATCATACACATCCATGGGCGTGGGCAATTTGCGTTTTACAGATTCTATAAACGAATGAATCACAAAAAAATCCATGCCGCCATGGCCTGCGCCGGCAGCGTCTTTACCATATTTTACCCACAGCGGATGGTCGTATTTATCCAGCCACGCTTTTGCCTCGTCCCACTGGTGTGCTTTGGCCGACTGGCCTTCCACGTAAATACTTTTATTTACATCCATCCACAATCCTTCGGTGCCCTGCACCCTAAAGCCAAGTGAATAAGGCCGTGGCAGGTTGGTATCGTGTTGCAGCAAAATGGTTTCACCATTCACACAGTTGATGGAAGTGGTAACCACATCGCCCAGTTTAAAATTTACCCTGGCATTGGGATGGTTCACCCCGCCTCCTTTAACCACATGGTTGTGTAAACCACGGGCTTTGCTGCTAAACGAACACAGAGAAACAAAACGGTTGCCCCGGTTAATGTTAATATAGTTAGCTATTGGCCCAATGCCATGCGTAGGGTACAGGTCGCCGTTGCGATGTACGGAATGTTCGGTTCGCCATTTGGCTTCGGAATAACCCTTGTCGCCAAACTCTACACCATTGCCATAGTAGCCCTTGCCATCATTAAATTTTACTTCCCGTAAGTCGTGCTGGTAGCCACCCTGCAGGTGAATAATTTCGCCAAACAAACCCTGGCGCACCATGTTCAGCACGGCCATTACATCACGGCGGTAGCACACATTTTCAAGCATCATTACATGTGCCTTGTGTTTTTCAGCGGCATGTATTACATCCCAATGATCCTGCAACGTAATGCCCAGTATTACTTCGGTGCCTATGTATTTTATTCCTGCTTCGAGGGATGTTATAATCATCTCCTTGTGCAGCTCCCATGGGGTTACAATTAATACGGCATCGAGCCCCCCTTTTATTTCCGGCATTTTTTTCCAGGCATTGGTATCTCCGGTAAAAATCTGTGGCATTTTCTTACCGCTTTTGGTAATCATTGCCTTTGCGCTGGCTAATGTGATGGCGTCTATATCGCATATAGCCATTAGCTCCACATCGTCTCTCCGAAGTAATAAATCGAGGTGGTTTAGCCCACGGGCACCCACGCCTATAATGCCGATTTTTATTTTGGCTTCGCCGGGTGTTTGGGCAAATAATGTTTCGCCAGATAGAACGGCTGCTGAGGCGGCGGTAAGGCCGGTGGCTTTAATGAAGTTTCTGCGGTGCATTTTAAAAAATTTAGAAGTTCGTAGTTAAACCCCAATTTGTTTGAACAGTAATTTTATGGACTGTATTTGAGACAGGTAAAGAAGTCAGGGCCGTTTTCAAATGGGCAATTTTTGCAAATGAAAATCTTTCTATTGCCTTTGATGGCAGGGCGTATATATCCAACGCTTTTCGCCAAAAAACTTTCTCCGACGAACGGATGTCACGGATTCGGGCCAGTAGTTAATCAAAATAATTGCCACTACCCGCTTGTTTCAGCATTTCATCGTTAATTGTAAAACCATTTACAATATATTCCCTCAGCCTTGCTGTGGCCACTGGCGCAACAGGGTTCCCTGTTGGCTTTTTACCCGGCACCCAACTGAAATGATTACATCCAGGGTGTAGTAAGGTGTCCCATAATTTTTACCATCCATGGCAGTTGTTCGGAAATTCCGAACAACTGAATTTTCATCAAGTTCCACTTCATAAAAAATATTATTGATGTGTTCACCAATAGTGGATTTTGCCTTTTGGAACAGCTCACACAATTGGGCCTGGGTTAGCCAAACCGTTTCGTTTTCCAAACGGGTTTCTATTTTGGTGCTTCCGTCTGTTGTTTGGTAAATGATGATGTTTGTTTGCTCCATAATTGCCTTGCTCCCTATTTAAATGGCTCATCAATCTTTCAATTACGCTTCCTGTTTTAATCCAATGCACTGTACCCGCCTGTAAATTCTTTGGGCAGAGTGGTTAATTGGGGTCGTAATGTAAAGTTTTAAAACTGCTTCCCTATCCAAAATTTGCATCAAATTATTAACTGTTCTCTTGTTGTTCGCTAATAAATATTGTGCCCTTTAGAGCAAGCCTATACGTCGGTAATGTTGCTACAGCGTATAACAGTACAACATTTGTGAGTTACAAATCTTCGCAGGTCACTTTTTTGGAAGTCTAAATAAACTGAGTGTTCGCCTTTCTAATAACCGTAGAGGCATTGAGAAATGCTTTCAAATCATTTGATTAGTGCGATGACAGATTTTCAAACAATTATGGCATCTTATGAAAAACTTATTACGAATCCTAAAACATTTTTGACATTCTCCAATCATTTTGTTTACTTGCACCCATTGTGATAAAAGCAGGTTCATACATATTTTACACTGCAATGCCAGTTTCCCCGGCTACTATCATTACTATTATTACAACCCGTTAGGGTTGTACTTCTCCATATTACCACATGGGCTTTTCAATAAGCTGACCTTATACAAAGCAGAGTTCTTGTGTAAGCTGGCAAATCAATAAACGGCAGCTAATCGCATTTATCAAAAACGTTGGATTGAGTGAAAGAAATTGAATTTGCACATCTGTACTACTTGTCCTGTTCGTCCGGGATTTCCATATTTTCACATTTTCAGCAACCATTTAAAATAATAAAGCAAATAAAAGATGCAAGTTCTAAAATTTGGCGGCAGTTCGGTGGCCAGTGCAGGCGTAATAAAACAGGTATTGGCCATTGTAGAAAAAGCTTTGGCAAAAGAAAAAACAATTGTAGTAGTGTCGGCTCTGGGTGGTGTAACAGATAGTTTGATACAATGCGGAACCCTGGCCGCAACAGGCAATGAATCTTTTGCAGATGTACTAAAAACACTGGAATTACGCCACCTGGAAACTGTACAGCAACTGGTACCCGTAACTCAGCAAAGTAGTGTGCTGAGCATGGTAAAACAACGCTGCAACGAGCTGGAGGATATTTGTAAAGGCGTATTCATGCTGGGCGAATTATCGCCCCGTACCCAGGATAGGATAGTAAGCTATGGTGAATGGCTGTCGTCGCAGATTATTTCAGCGGCCTTTACTATTAACGGTACTAAAAGCGAATGGGTAGATGCCCGCAGGTTAATAGTTACCGACGAGCATTATACATACGCTGCGGTGGACTTTGTAGCCACCAACACCAATATCAGGCAATATTTTGTTGCCACCCATGAACAATTATTTTTAGTACCCGGCTTTATAGCCAGCGGCCATAGCGGCACCACCACTACGCTTGGCCGGGGTGGCAGCGATTATACCGCATCCATTTTTGCCGCAGCTTTAGATGCCACCAACCTTGAAATATGGACCGATGTTAGCGGTATGATGACTGCCGACCCCAGGCATGTGGCCAATGCCAAATCCATACCGCAGATTTCTTACCGTGAAGCCATGGAGCTGTCGCATTTTGGTGCCAAAGTAGTGTACCCGCCAACGATACAACCGGTTATGGGTAAGGGCATTCCGGTATGGGTAAAAAACACTTTTGCACCCAACGATTTTGGCACTGTAATAAAGGAACAGCCCGACCATAAAGGCAATAGCATAACCGGTATTTCCAGCATTAGTAAAATAGCATTGCTAAGCCTTGAAGGCAGCGGCATGGTAGGCATACCAGGTTTTAGCAAACGCCTGTTCGAAGCCCTGAGCAACGAAAGAATCAATGTAATTCTGATTACCCAAAGCTCCTCGGAGCATTCCATTTGCGTGGCTATAGAAGAAGCCAATGCAGCCAAGGCGAGGTATGTGGTGGATAACGTTTTTGCTAACGAAATAGCTACCAAAAATCTTGAACCGCTGGTGGTGGAAAAAGGCCAGGCCATCGTAGCATTAGTGGGCGATAATATGAAGAGCCATACCGGTATCAGCGGTAAAATGTTTGGTGCTTTAGGACGAAATGGGGTAAACGTAAGAGCCATTGCGCAGGGTTCTTCCGAGCGGAACATCTCTGCCGTTATCTCGGCTGATGATGTGAAAAAAGCCCTCAATGTTTTACACGAAGAGTTTTTTGAAAACACCTACAAGCAGTTAAATTTATTCATTATTGGTGTGGGCAATGTAGGTGGCAAATTATTGCAGCAACTGCACCAGCAGCAACAATATTTACAGGAAAATTTATTACTGCAAGTAAGGGTGGTAGGCATGGGCAACAGTAAAAAAATGTTGTTTAACGACGAGGGCGTTAGCTTAACCAACTGGCAGGAATTGTTGCAGGCTGGCGAACCCATGCAGCTTGAAAATTTCATAGATACCATCCGCAACAAAAACCTGCGCAACAGTGTGTTTGCCGATGTTACGGCCAACGCAAATATTGCCAAATGCTACTTAAAATTATTAGAGAAAAGCATAGATGTGGTGGCCTGCAATAAAATTGCCTGTTCATCGCCTTATCCTTATTACAAACAACTAAAAGACCATGCACGGGAATTTAATACACAGTTCCTGTTCGAAACTAATGTAGGCGCAGGCTTGCCCGTAATAGGCAGCCTAAACGATTTAATTAAAAGCGGTGATAAAGTGAACAGGATAGAAGCAGTACTGAGCGGTACCCTTAACTATGTTTTTAATAATTACAACAGCGAAAAAAGTTTTGCCAGCGTGGTAAAAGATGCACAGGACGAAGGCTACACCGAACCCGACCCAAGGCTCGATTTAAGCGGTACCGATGTAATGCGGAAGATTATGATATTGGCAAGAGAGGCAGGTGAACAATTAGAAATGGCCGACATCGCCAACACATCTTTTATGCCCGAAAGCTGCATGACAGGCGATGTGGCCAACTTCTACGCCGAAATGGAAAAGCATGAAGAGCATTTTAAAAAGCTTTACGCCGCCGCAGCTTATGCTGGTAAAAAATTAAAGTTCGTTGCTACCTTTTCGCCGGGTATTACTCCTAGTGGAGATAATGGCGAAACCAAAGCCGCTGTAGGTTTACAGCATATAGATCCGCAAAGCGATTTTTATCACTTGTATGGCAAGGACAACGTGGTGCTTTTTTACACCAACCGCTACCCCGAACAACCACTTGTAGTAAAAGGTGCCGGTGCCGGTGCCGAAGTAACAGCCTCGGGTGTTTTTGCAGATATTATTAGAACGGTGAGGTGACGACTGTTGAAAGTTGATCAGTTGGCAAGCCCAATTAAAAGAACGTCATTGTGAGGAGGGTTCTCCGCCTAAGCAGAGAACCCTCGCAATGATGAATCACTTTAATCCAAATTAATCCACTCAAATCATGGTTCAGACAAATACTGTAACCGTTCGCTGCCCCGGCACCATCGCCAACCTTGTGTGTGGCTTTGATGTATTAGGCCTGTGTCTGCACGAACCTTATGATGTAATGCATGTAAAGTTGCTGACCGAAAAGAAAGTGGTCATCAACCCAACCGAAGGATACGATTTGCCAACAGACCCGGCAAACAACACAGCCGGCGCACCACTGCTGGAAATGCTGGCAGAAATCGAAGACCATATCGGCTTCGAAATAACCATTGAGAAACACATTAAACCCGGCAGTGGCATTGGTAGCAGTGCAGCAAGTGCGGCCGGTGCGGTGGTGGCGGCCAATCATTTGCTGGGCAATCGTTTTAGTAAGCAAGACCTCGTACGGTTTGCCATGTTTGGCGAAAAAGTGGCCAGCGGCGTAAAACATGCCGACAATATTGCCCCCTGCATTTACGGCGGCGTAACACTCATCCGCAGCATTTTTCCATTAGACATTGTCGCCATACCAACACCACCCATATACGTGGCACTTGTGCATCCGCAAATAGAAGTACGAACGGCCGATGCCCGCCAAATTCTCCGTAAAGAAGTATTGTTAAAAGATGCCATTAGGCAGTGGGGCAATATAGCCGGCCTCGTAGCTGGCTTTATGCAAAACAATTACGAACTCATTGGTCGTTCGCTGGAAGATGTGATTATTGAACCTGTCCGCAGCATTTTAATTCCGGGTTTTAACGAAGTTAAAAAGCAATGTATTGAGGCGGGGGCTTTAGGTGGTGGCATCTCCGGCTCAGGCCCATCTATTTTTATGTTGTGTAAAGAACAAGCTACAGCCAAAGCCGTGGAGCTTATCATGAAAGATATTTACACCCGTATCGGCATCAATCATCATACGTATGTAACTACCATTAACCCAACGGGGATTGTGGTGGAGTAGTTTTTGTTGCCGGAGTGCAGTACTACTATGAGGCTATTTTTGGCGTCGCATGATACATCCCTATTATTTCGAAACTCTTGTGCAGCCAACTCTATTGAGCCTCTTTTCAGTTCAAACCAGTTCTTTAAAACGCAACGTTCGTAAAACCCTGTCAGGGCGAAAGCCAAGCCCTGACAGGGTTAGCCCCCAATTATCCACTATCCCATTATCCATTAAAATGAATTACTACAGCACCAATAACAATTCACCGAAAGTAGATTTTAAAGAAGCAACGATCAAAGGCCTGGCACCCGATAATGGCCTATACTTTCCAGAAAGCATTCCAACGCTGCCGGCGGAATTCTTTGCCAATATTAAGAGCTATAGCAAAGAAGAAATAGCCTTTAAAGTAATACAGCCCTATGTAGGTGATGCTATTCCGGCCGAAGAATTACAACGGATCGTAAACGAAACTATCAACTTCGATTTTCCTTTAGTACAGGTTACCGACGATATTTTTTCATTGGAATTATACCATGGCCCTACCCTTGCTTTTAAAGATGTGGGTGCCAGGTTTATGAGCCGCTGCCTTGGGTATTTTGTAAATGGCTCCTTAACAAATGCAGGTACGGGGGTGAGGCCAAAAGTAACCGTTCTTGTAGCCACAAGCGGCGATACCGGCGGTGCGGTGGCCAATGGCTTTTACAACGTGGACGGCGTGGAAGTAGTGATACTATACCCCAGCGGCAAAGTGAGCAGCATCCAGGAACTACAGCTCACAACCCTCGGCAAAAACATCAGGGCTTTGCAAGTGAACGGCAGCTTTGACGATTGTCAGCATTTGGTAAAGCAAGCATTTGCAGATGCTGATTTAAACAGCCAGCTATTCCTCACTTCGGCCAACTCTATCAATGTAGCCCGTTGGCTGCCGCAGCAATTTTATTATTTCTTTGCCTACCAGCAATGGGCGAATAAAGAACAGCCGCCGGTGGTGTGTGTTCCCAGTGGAAATTTTGGCAATATCTGCGCCGGGCTAATGGCGCACCGCAGCGGCCTGCCCATTAAACATTTTATTGCGGCTACCAATGCCAACAATATTGTTCCGCAATATTTTGCAACACAGCACTACGAGCCAAAGCCTGCCGTAGCCACCATTAGCAATGCGATGGATGTAGGCAACCCCAGCAACTTTGTACGTATCCTGGAAATATTTGAACAGCAGTTTGAGAACCAGAAAAATGTGATAAGTAGCGTAAGCATTAGCGACGACGAAACAAAAGCAGTATT
>Ga0105048_10003774_pt1 | contig 24749 bp, 23 predicted proteins | sample MAT05_FD_78382 | JGI IMG/M metagenome (GOLD analysis project Ga0105048, IMG submission 78382) | Freshwater microbial communities from Lake Fryxell liftoff mats and glacier meltwater in Antarctica - MAT-05 | ecosystem: Environmental > Aquatic > Freshwater > Ice > Liftoff microbial mat | place... | reverse complement strand
CCTACCGCGCCTACCGCGCCTACCGCGCCTACCGCGCCTACCGCGCCTACCGCGCCTACCGCGCCTACCGCGCCTACCGCCCCTACCGCCGCCTGAGTACTCAGTACTGCACCTGAAGTACTCAGTACTGCACCTCAAGTACTCAGTACTGCACCTCAAGTACTCAGTACTGCACCCCAAGTACTCAGTACTGCACCTGAAGTACTCAGTACTGCACCTGAAGTACTCAGTACTGCACCTGCAGTACTAAGTACTGCACGTCCGTACTCCCTTACTCACTACTCCCTACCCCCTACTCAGTCTGCCCAAATATCGCCAGGTTCGACGAATGCCCCGGCGCAATCTTCTTGTCCGGATAAATCCAGTGCACAGCTTGATTCACGGCGATGGCGGCTTCGCCGAAGCCACAGGCGATCAGTTTGAGTTTGCCGGGATAGGTCGTGATGTCGCCTGCCGCGTACACACCGGCACGGCCGGTCTCCATCTGACTATTCGCGACGATCTCGTCCTTCTCGATGTTGAGGCCCCACTCCAGCAGCGCCCCGAGATCGCTGACGTAGCCGAGCATGGGAAGGATGACGTCCGCGGCCACGTCGATGGTCTCTTTCGTCTTGACATGCTTGAGACGGACGCTACTCAGGTGCGGCGCACCGTGAATCGCGTCAAGCTCATGGAACGTGTGAATCGCCACACGTCCGTCGCCCACCGCCGCGGCGGCTTGCACCTCGGAAACCGTGGCGGCGTGCGCGCGAAAGCGATCGCTCCGATGCACGAGCGTCACCGATCTGGCTTTGTCGCGCAGCTGCGCACACCAGTCGAATGCGGAATCACCACCGCCTACGATGACCACGTGTTTGTCGCGGTAGGTTTCCGGCGGTTGCACTAACTCATGCACGCCTCGTCCGTACCACGCTTCAGCGAACGGCTGCGGAAGGCGCCGCGGACGGAAGGCACCGATCCCCGCCGCAACAATCACCGCGCGTGTCGGGAATCGATCTGTTTCCGTGACCAACACGAAATGGCCGTCTGCCTCCTCCAGGCCTGCCACACGCTGGCCGAGGTGTGACGGCAACCCGGTCTCCTGATGAAACTGCGATGCCTGCTCCGCCAGGGAACGGACGAGGTCTTTTGCCAGCACCTTCGGATAGCCGGCCACGTCGAAAATGTATTTCTCGGGGTATAGCGCCGTCAGCTGCCCGCCTAACTCCGGCAAGGCATCCACCAGCTGCGCCGACGCGCCGCGCATGCCAGCGTAAAAAAGCGCGAACAGCCCGGTCGGGCCGCCGCCGATGATGGTCAGATCTGTGAGAGCGTGAGTAGGCATGAGAAAAAAAATATACAGAGGTACCCAGCACGCGGCACTTCACGATAATTTGCGGGAATGAAGATTTATACCCGTACTGGCGACGAAGGCGCAACGGCCCTGTTTGGCGGCGGCCGCGTCGAGAAAGATCACCCGCGCGTCGAGGCCTATGGCGACGTTGACGAATTGAACGCCGCCCTGGGACTGGCGCGCTCGATCGTCATGATGCCACGCATCGATGAAGTGCTCGTGCCGATTCAACGCGATCTGTTTGCGATCGGTGCCCTGCTGGCAACACCCGATCACGAAAAAATGCGGGAGCAGCTCGTCAAGGCGCGCGTCGATGAACAGCGCATCGAAGAACTCGAACGCGCCATCGACGCCTGCGAACAGGAGCTCGAGCCGCTGCGTAGTTTCATTATCCCCGGTGGCACGCCGAAGTCCGCTGCACTCCACGTGGCACGAACCGTGTGCCGTCGCGCCGAGCGTCGCGTGGTCCATCTTTCGCACAACATCGAGTTGCCCACCTTGGTCGTCATCTACCTGAATCGGCTCTCGGACCTGCTGTTCATGCTGGCCCGCGTCGCCAATAAGCGCGCGGGTGCTGGCGAGGTGACGTGGTAGCACCCAACGCACAACCACTGGCCGTTCCCTTGGAGTACCCGGTGTATTGCCACACCGGCGCGTCACACGAGGTCGGTGCGATCGTGACACGGTTCGCGCCCGCGCATCGCTATGTCATCATTTCCGACGACACCGTCGCACCGCTGTACGCGCAGCGGATCGTACAGCAACTGCCGCCCCACGCCACACACCTGCTCACCATTCCCGTCGGCGAGCAGCACAAGACACGATCGCAGTGGAGTGCGCTCACCGATGCAATGGCCCAGCGCGGTGTGGGCCGGGACACCACGGTCATCGCACTCGGCGGGGGCGTGATCGGTGACCTCGCGGGGTTCGTGGCAGCGACCTACATGCGCGGCGTGCCGGTGGTACAGATACCGACCACACTGCTGGCCATGGTCGACGCGTCAGTCGGCGGGAAAACAGCCGTCGATACTCAATACGGGAAGAACCTGGTTGGCGTGTTTCATCAGCCCAGTGCAGTGATCATCGACCCCGCGCTCCTCGCCTCGCTCTCGCCGGCGCTGCTTCGGACGGGACTGGCCGAGATGATCAAACATGGCGTGGTCGCCGACGTGGCCTACTTCGATGCGATGCGGGCTGCCCTGCCGACGATCGCGGCGCGCGGCGCGCAAGCACCTCAGCTTGAAGCGCTGATCGCCGGCAGTGTGCGCATTAAAGCCGCTGTGGTCACGGAAGACACGCGGGAGGGCGGGATGCGGCAAATCCTGAACTTCGGGCACACCATCGCCCACGCCATCGAGCGTGAACGCCACTACGACATGCTGCACGGTGACGCCGTCGCGATTGGTATGGTGGTGGAAGCAGAGATGGCAGAACGTCTCGGGCTTGCGGCACCCGGGCTGCGTTCGGCGATCGCGGGCGCCGTGGCAAGTGCCGGGCTTCCCGGCAGCCCGCCCTCAAACGTGTCGGTTGAGGCACTCCTTTCGGCCACGTACGGCGACAAGAAGGTGCGTACCGGCCTGGTCCGCTACGCGCTCCCTCGCGCCGTTGGCGTGATGGATTCCGCCGAAGGACTATGGTCCGTTCCTGTCGAGGACGCCACGGTTTTGGCCGCGCTGGAGGCTGCGCGCGCAACTCCCACTGACTGAAAACGCTAATGAGTGGACTTTTCGGACGAACTGGCGCGAAACTGTCTCTTAAGTGACCTACAACTGTCTTTAAGCCATGGAAATGACATCACATTTATGATTCATGCAAAGTTTTTATTGACCGCGCGTGTTTTCGCCATTAACGTGGCGGTCCAACCACTTCGCTGGTCCTTCCGGACCAGCAACCCCCGGTAACACTCGGCGAGGGTGTGTATGCAGGCAGCAGCCGCGACCAGAACGTCTGAAGCTCGCTCAACGCGAGGCTTCTTCCGCTCCTCCCCTTCAACGGCTTTTGACCAGTACCTCCACGACATCCAGAAGTTGCCCCTGATCACTGACGCCGCTGAAGAGCGTCGGTTGGCCCGTTTGGCACAAACGGGCGACGAGTCGGCCGCCGAACGGCTGGTGACGGCCAATCTGCGATTCGTCATCTCGTACGTGAAGAAGTATCAGGGCCATGGTCTGGACCTGTCAGAGCTGGTCGCCATCGGCAACGAAGGGCTGCTCAAGGCCGTTCGGAAGTTCGACCCAGACCAAGGCGTCAAGTTCATCTCGTACGCCGTGTGGTGGGTGCGTCAGGCAGTGCTCAAGGCATTGGCCGAACAAACCCGCAGCGTGCGGATTCCGCTGAACCAGAATTCACAGCTGATCCGCATGGCCCGCGCCGAAATGGTGCTCTCGCAAGTCCTCAATCGTGAGGCCACCGACGAAGAAGTCTCGCGCGTGCTGGCCGAACCGATCGAGCAGGTGCGCAACGCACGACAGATCTCGTGCACCGAAGTGTCGCTTGACGCGCCGATCGACCGGCAGGACCGCGAAGCATCGACCCTGGGCGAGCGCTTTGCCGGCCAAACCCACGCCGACATCGAAGACGGCACCGACTTCCGCCTGATGCGCGAATTCATCGACCGCGTCTTCCGGAAGTATCTCACGCCGCGCGAGCGCAAAATTCTGTACCTGTACTACGGTCTCGATGAAGGGGCTGAGGCCATGACACTGGAGCGCATTGGTGCACTGATGGGTGTCACCCGCGAACGCATCCGTCAGATTCGTGAACGCGCGTTCGAGAAGCTCCGTGAGTCGCCCGACGGCGGCGCGCTGTCCGGCTTCTGGGGTACCGCCTGAACGTCGTATAAGCAATATCACGAGATAGTGCAAAGCGGACATCTGCCACTGTGTAGATGTCCGCTTGTGTGTTCCCTGTCTACATTGCACGATGCTCGCGTCACAACTCTCTGGCATCGTCGGCGTTCGGTGGGTGAAGCAGCGTGCCGCGGAGCTCGCAGCTTTTGAAACAGACGCACTGCCGGGTTATCGCGCGCGTCCGCGACTCGCCGTATTCCCCGGCACGCCCGAAGAATTGGTGTCGGTGGTCCAGCTGCTGGCTCGCGAGCGTGTCGGGTTTGTGCCGCGTGGCGCCGGCACGGGACTGTCGGGCGGTTCGCTGGCCGAAGACACAGTGCTTCTGGGGCTCAACCGACTCAACCGCATCATCGACATCGACGCAGGCAACCGCATTGCTCATGTCGAACCCGGCGTCGTGAATGCGCGATTGTCGCGAGCGGTCGCGCCGTTCGGTTTGATGTACGCGCCGGACCCGTCCAGCCAAACCGTATGCACGATCGGCGGTAACGTGGCCGAAAACGCCGGCGGTCCGCATTGTCTCAAGTATGGCGTGACGCTCAACCATATCACGTGCGTAAACGTGGTGCTGCCGAACGGTACGACGCGTCGTTTTGGCGACCCGTATGGAGAGGTCGACGGCTACGACCTGCTGGGACTGTTTGTCGGCTCGGAAGGCTGCTTCGGCGTCGCAACCGACATCTGGGTGAAGCTCGTCCCCATCGCGCAATCGGTGCGTACGTTGCTCGCCGACTTCTCATCAGTGCACGATGCCGCGCAGGCGGTGTCGCGAATTATCGCCACAGGGATTATTCCGGCAGCGCTTGAAATGATGGATAACGCCTCGGTGCGCGCAGTGGAGGCCTCCATCTACGCTGCTGGATATCCCACAGACGCAGCCGCGATTCTCCTCTGTGAAGTAGACGGGCTCGAAGTCGGACTCGAAGACGACGTCGACACCATTCGCGCTTGTTGCATGGCCAGTGGAGCGCGCAACGTGCGCAGCGCGGCAAGCGAAGACGAACGGATCAAGCTCTGGCAGGGACGCAAAAAAGCGTTTGGTGCGATGGGACGTATCGCGCCGGCGTTGGTGGTGCAGGACGCGGTGGTCCCACGCACCAAGTTGCCTGAAATTCTTGCCACCATTGCCGATATCGGCGAACGGCACGGGATGGCGGTGTGTAATGTGTTTCACGCAGGAGACGGAAACCTGCACCCGAATATTCCCTACAACCCGCGCGAACCCGGCGCTGCCGAACGTGTGCACGCCGCGATGTCGGAAATCATGTTGGCCTGTATTGCCGTAGGCGGTACCATCACCGGCGAACACGGCGTGGGGTTGGACAAGATGGACTACATGCCTTCGCTGTTCGATAGCGACTCACTCGCCTTGATGTGCGCTGTGCGCGACGTCTTCGATCCCGATCGACGGGCCAACCCGGGGAAAGTCGTGCCCGTGAAATCCTGCCGCGAATGGCATGGCAGTACCCCGCGTGCATAGCGACTCGGCGCGCACATTGCGCGACCGCATCACCGATGCGTCTCAGTCGGGTGCGCGTCTCCGTATTGCAGGCGGTGGAACATGGCTCGATGCCGGCCACCCCGTACACCACAGTACAACACTTGCAACGTCGGATCTCTCGGGCGTTGTGGAATACGTGCCGGGTGATCTGGTCATCACCGTCGGTGCCGGCACGACGTTGGCCGACGTGGCCGCGATCACGGCACAGCACGATCAGTGGTTGGCGCTTGAGCCGTTCGTGAGTCGCGAGGGGCTGCGTCGTGCCACGGTTGGGGCAACCATCGCCACTGCGTCGCACGGGCCACTTTCCGGCAGTTTCGGACGCGCCCGCGATCTGGTACTCGGCCTTTCCTTGGTGACGGGTAACGGCACCATGTGTTCGGCCGGTGGTCGTGTGGTCAAGAATGTCGCGGGCTTTGACCTTGTGCGACTGATGACTGGCGCCTTCGGTACGCTTGGCGTGCTCACCGAAGTCAGTCTGCGTCTGCACGCCAAGCCGGCAGTCGACGAAAGCTTCGCCGTCGTGCTCGACATCCCGCCGTCCGGTGAGTCTCGCGATCGCGAACTGGCGTTACTGGTCGATCAGCTGAACAGTGCACCGATGCTCGCCGTCACGTCCACGCTCGCCTCACTCGTGGTGGTTGCACACGCGCTGCCAGGCGTGCTGCACGGGGAACACGGAACGCCGAACACGGCGTTACTGCTGCTCGTACGTGCGACCGGCAACGCCGCACGCGTCGCGGCGCAGCGGCACGCACTCTCCACGCTCGGTGCACTGCATGCGGTCTCGACCGATGTGTGGACCACGATCCGCACCATGGATGCTGGCGACGTGGTGTTTCGTATGTCGAACGCACCACGTCGCTCGGTGAACACGCTTCGGGCGGTTGAGCAATGGGGTGAAATCACTGGCGCTCGCGACATGCGTACGCTCCTTGATCCCTTGCGCGGCGCGCTTCGCGTATCATGCGATGCATCTCCGGATGTGCGCACGCGTACACTTCCAGATCGCGCGAACGCCGAGCGCATGCCTTCCTCGTGGTGGCTCCAGGCGAAACGGGGTAACGACGATGAGATCTCACAACGTCTTCGAGAGCGCTTTGATCCTGCCGGCATTCTGAACGCCGGCATCATGGGCGCGCGTGCCGGCGTCCATACGCTGAGCACTGAACACAAGGGACCGCATGAGTGACACGTTCGGTAACCACGACGCCAAGAGCGCAGCGTTCGTGCACCAGACCGTTGCCAATTGCGCGATTCCCGGCACACCATTGGCACAGGCCGCCGCTGGACTCGATGCCTGCGTGCACTGCGGTTTCTGCTTGCAAGCCTGCCCAACCTATGTAAACCTCGAAGACGAAAACGAGAGTCCACGCGGGCGACTGGTGCTGATGAGCCGCTTGCTGGAAGGCGATATCGCGCTGGATGATGTCGATGCCGGGAAGCACATGGATCGCTGCCTCGGATGCCGAGCCTGTGAGACGGCGTGTCCGTCCGGTGTGCCATATGGCGAACTCCTCGAGGCCACGCGCGCCACAATGGCCGTCGTCCGTGGTCGTCCGCTGGTCGCGCGCGTCGTACTCGCGCTGTTCGCGCACACCACACTGCTGCACATCACGCTCTTCGCTGCGCGTGTCGTGCGTGGCACCGGCATTCCACGCGTCCTTGCGCGCGTGCTTCCCGAGCGTTTGGCGTTTCCGCTCGCCATGCTCGCGTCTACCTCGCCGATACCGTTGCGCGCAGCACGCAAGGGATCTCGCGGAGCGCTTCGTGCTGCGGCCCGTCCGGGTGATGCTCCGCGCGAGACGCCGCCTCTCCCTGCCACAGTCCTGTCCGGCTGCGTGATGTCTGGCTTGTTCGGGCATGTCAACGACGCGACCAGCCGCGTCCTGGCACACAACGGGTATGCCGTGCGCACAACACGCAATCAGCACTGTTGCGGTGCGCTGCATGCGCACGCCGGCGACTTGACCGGTGCCCGAGCACTCGCGCGGCGTAACATCGCAGCCTTTGAAGCCAGCACTGCTGAGGTGATCGCCGTGAACTCTGCCGGCTGCGGCGCGATGCTCAAGCAATACGGGCATTTGCTGCACGACGATCCGGCGTGGGCTGAGCGCGCCGAACGTGTCGCGGCGAGAACACGCGACGTGAGCGAGTTGCTGGCGGCGGCGGGTCCACGTCGTGGGCAGTTGTTGCCGGTGCGTGTCACGCACGACCCACCGTGTCACCAGATGCATGCGCAGCGCGTGGTCTCACAACCGATCGCGGTGTTGCACGCGATCGATGGGATGGAGCTGATCCCGTTGGAGGATGCAGATCAGTGCTGCGGGAGCGCGGGCATTTACAACTTGATCGAACCTTCAACGTCAGATGCCGTGCTTGCGCCGAAATTGTTGGCGATTGCACGAACCGGCGCGATGCTCGTGGCCACGGGAAATCCTGGGTGCATGATGCAGATCGGCGCTGGCCTGCTTCGAAGTGGATCGGTCGCAAGGGTTGTGCATCCCGTGGAACTCCTCGACGCCAGCTACGACGGTGTCGGCGGTGTCGGCGGTGTCGGCGGCGCTGGCAGCGTTGGCGGCGCTGGCGGCGCTGGCGGCATTGGCGGCGCCGGCGGCATTGGCGGCGCTGGCGGCATTGGCGCGTAATGCCGTGAACGTGATCATTGTGGCGTTCGACGGAATTGTCGCCGACACGACGGCATTGCGTGCGCAGGCGCTCGCGGTCGCGGCCGTCGAATTTGGTGCACGGGCAGATACGGGGAAGGTGGTCAGGGCATTGGTCAGCGCATTGCCAGGCCGGTCGCTGACCGACGTTGCTCGCGCCGTGGTTGGAGCAACGGCGGCCGCTCAAGATCCCACGCTCGTAGAGCTCATCGCCCTGCATGCGCAACGCGCGATTTCACAACGCATGCGGCAGGGCGTCGACTTGGCGCCCTTGGCCCACGCGTGGTTGGAGCAACACGTGTTGCGTGGTGTCCGTGTCGTGTTGCGCACCGATTCGATTCGTGCTGATGTGGATCAGTCGCTGCGTATGTTCGAACTGCTGTCGCTTTTTAGTTTTGTGCATTGTGCCGACGACCCCATTGCGGCGACCGTGCGCCGTTCATCGGGCGGAAGCCTGAAGCAGCGCTATGCAAGCATTACTGGTCGCCTCGACGGTCAGGACAGAACAACCGATCGGGTCGCCTATGAGGCGAGCGACTACGCTGCCGCAATCGCGTCACCATTCGTTGGCCACGCCGAGCGCGTGGACCGGAGCCTGTTTACTCCCTGACGTCGAAGCCAACGTTTGACCCCTCGCATCCATGAAGCGGTTCGTCTTTCCCTCGCGTTCATCGTACATTGCTAGATGACCGAACCAGATCAGGTCCCGCTTGTGGCCGCCACACCGCTCGGCGACGACGAGGTCGCCGCGTACCGCGCGCTGCACACCGATGCCGTCTGGTGGAACTCCGGTATCCATTGGAGCAGTTTTCGTGGCGACAAGGCGGCCGACGCGCTGAATGGGCTGGTGACCAACGATGTTGCCGCGCTGGCTCCCGGCGAAGGGCAGCATGCCGCGGCGCTATCCCCAAAGGGAAAGTTGATCACCGACATGCTGATTGTCCGTCTCGACGAGACGTCACTGCTGATCGCGACGATGCCAGGCGCCGCCGCAGCCTGGATGGATTTGGCGCGCAAATACGTCAACCCGCGTCTCTGCAAGGTCGCTGATGAAACGGACCGCTATCAGTCGTGGATGGTATACGGCGCCCAGGCACCGAGTGCCATCGCCGCCATCGGTGGGAGCAGCGCACTGGACGATGCCGCACGCGACGGAATGATTGACGCGCTCACGACGTGGCCGACCTGGCGTCATGGGATGTGGAGCCTCGGGCCCGTATGTGTCCGACTGATTCGGGCACCGATCATGGACACTGTTCCGGGCTTCATGATCGTGGCCGACGTTGCCAACGCGCCCTCGGTGCAACGGCGACTTGCGGACGCACCGTTCTTGCAGGGCTCAGGCGCCGTCTGGAATGTGGCGCGGATCGAAGCAGGTCGACCGGTGATCGGCGTGGACATGGACGAGAACACGATTCCACAGGAAGCGAATCTCGATACCCTCGAGGCGATCTCGTTCACCAAGGGCTGCTATACGGGGCAGGAGACCGTTGCTCGCATCCACTTTCGTGGCCACGTGAATCGCCATCTGCGCGGTCTTATCGGCGACGCCCCGCTGGCCGCGGGGGCGAGTGTTTGCGATGCGAACGACAAAGTGGTGGGCGACGTGCGCAGTGCGGCGATCTCGCCATCACGCGGGCCGATCGCGATGGCGATGGTGCGACGTGAGGTAGAGACCGGTGCGACGGTGTCGGTTGGTGGTGTACAGGCGAGGGTGGTTGAACTGCCCTTCCCGGCGCTGTAGGGCTGCCCTTCCCGGCGCTGTAGGGCTGCCCTTCCCGGCGCTGTAGGGCTGCCGTTCCCGGCGCCGTAGGGCTGCCGTTCCCGGCGCTGTAGGCCTGCGGTCCCCGGCGCTGCAGGCCTACAAAGACAGAAGGCGCGCTCCGGAGACTGCCTACTTTCGGATGCTATCCTTGCGCGCTTTGGGGAACTTCTCCGTCAGCATGTCATCGTAGTGGCGTTCGTCGTGGCCGATGTAGATCTGCCGAGGACGAGCGATCTTCTGTTCCTTGTCGAGGATCATCTCCTCCCACTGTGCCAGCCAGCCGGAGACGCGCGCGACCGCGAAGAGCACGGTGAAGAAGTCCGTTGGAAAGGCCATCGATCGGTAGATCAGCCCCGTATAGAAATCGACGTTGGGGTACAGCTTGCGCGCGATGAAGTAATCATCTGACAGTGCGATGCGCTCAAGTTCCAGGGCGATCTCCAAGTCTTTATCCATGCCAACCTGCGCAAACACGTCATCGGCAAGTTTCTTCACGATACGGGCGCGCGGGTCGTAGCTCTTGTACACACGATGTCCGAAGCCCATCAGGCGATGTTCGCCCTTACCGCTCTTCACCGACTCGATAAAGGCGGGAATATTCTTCACGTCACCGATATCCGAAATCATGCGCAGCACCGCTTCGTTCGCTCCGCCGTGAAGCGGGCCAAAGAGTGCAGCGATTCCTCCGGCGACCGCGGAGAACGGATCTACGCCGGATGAGCCAATCGCGCGTACGGCGCTCGTTGAACAGTTCTGCTCGTGGTCGGCATGCAGGATGAAGAGCACTTCCAGCGCGCGCACGAAGGCCGGGTTTCCCTCGTACTTTGGCTCTGACATACGAGCCACCATCGACAGGAAGTTCTCGACATACGAGAGATCGTTGTCGGGGTAAATGAACGGCAATCCTTTTACGTGGCGGTAGGCAAATGCGGCCATCGTGGGCAGCTTGGAGATCAGGCGAATGATCGAGATGTATCGCTGATGCGGGTCGTGAATGTCGCGCGCCTGCGGATAGAAGCTGGAGAGGGCCGCGGTTGCGCTGCACAACATCGACATGGGGTGCGCGTCGTACCGAAACCCTTCGAGAAATTTCCGGATGTTCTCGTGCACGTACGTGTGGTAGGTGATGTCACCGACCCACGTGTCGTACTGCGGCTGATCGGGCAACTCCCCGTGTCGAAGCAAATAGGCGACCTCCAGGAAGGTGGCCTTTTCGGCCAGCTGCTCGATGGGGTAGCCACGATACCGCAGAATGCCTTTATCACCGTCAATGAACGTGATCGCGCTTTTGCAGGACGCGGTGTTCATAAAGGCTGGGTCGTAGCTCAGCAGCCCGAACTCGGACTTCTCGCGCTTGATCGCGCGCAGGTCGATCGCGCGGATATAGGTGTCGCCGGCCGGTCCTTCCGATTTTACGGGCGCGCTCAGGGTCGCGCCCGTCCGTGAGTCCAGGATGTCGAGCGTGCTGGGCACCTCTGTGGCGATTGAGTCTGTAGGCTGAGTCATCGGCGGCAGGGTTTGCTGGGAAGTGGGGGGATTGTCGCGTCCGAGAATAATACTCGCGATCCGCTTCCTTGACTGATCTCACGGTCGCGCGGGCCAACGGCAAAACAGAGGGCGCGTTCCGAAGAACGCGCCCTCTGCCCTACCAAAGCCTTTCGGCCGAGGTGTATCCAAATCGACTAGTGCTTCTTGGTCGAATCCATCGGGGCGGCCATCGCGGTCGAATCCATCGCAGCTGGCGGCGGCGTCATGGTGGCGGAATCCGTCATGGCAGGAGCGGCAGCGGCAGGCATAGAGGTGCTGTCGGCGGCAGGGGCGTCGGTCTTGGCGGAGCAAGCGGCCAGCACGATGCTGGCGGCGGCGAACAGGGCAATGCGCTTCATGTAGAGGTCTCCGAGCAGTGGCGTAGGAATCGCCGTGCGTCAGAAAAGCGCACGGCCCCCCCGGCAGAAAGCCGACGGGGATATAGCGTGTTCAAAGATAAGGGGACCGCTCAGTCTGTCAAGTGGGGTGGAGGTGGACTCCAGGTGCCCCAACTGGCTGCGGCGTATGCAGTTCGGTGGCACACGAGCACCCACCTTTCACCGCGCGCTCGATAGATTCTCGCGCACCAGCGCGCGCGCCGCACCGCATTCCAAGGGAACACGAATTGGACTTGGTGCACTGGTAAGATATCTGTATTCACTCCACCCGCTCGAGGTCCTGTGCCCAATCTCCCACTTACGTTGGGTGCGCTTCGCCGCTCGACGTTCGCCACGACACGCCCCATAAGTGTCAAAGACGAACTCCGTCGCAATCTGATCGCCAAGATCAAGGCCGGAGGACCGCTCTTCCGCGGCGTACTGGGCTACGAAGACACGGTCATGCCGCAGATTGTGAATGCGCTGTTGGCACGACACAATTTCATTCTGCTTGGTCTTCGTGGACAAGCGAAGTCACGTATTCTTCGCGCGTTGGTCACGCTGCTCGATGAACAGATGCCGGTGATCGCGGGCAGCGAAGTGAACGACGATCCCTTTCATCCGATTTCCAAGTACGCGAAGCAGCTGATCGCCGAACATGGCGACGACACGCCCATCGCGTGGGTATCTCGCGATGCACGGTACGTCGAAAAGCTGGCAACGCCAGACGTCACCGTGGCCGATATCATTGGCGACGTCGACCCGATCAAGGCCGCGCGTGGCGGGCACATCTTGAGCGATGAGCTCACGATCCACTACGGCATGCTCCCGCGTGCAAACCGCGGCATCTTCGCCTTGAACGAACTGCCCGACCTCGCCGGCAAAGTGCAAGTGGGCCTCTTCAACATCATGCAAGAAGGCGACGTCCAGATCAAAGGCTATCCCGTGCGCTTGTCGCTCGATGTCTTGCTCTGCTTCACCGCCAACCCGGAAGACTACACGGCGCGCGGCAAGATCATTACGCCCCTGAAAGACCGCATCGGCAGCGAGATCATTACACACTACCCGGAAAGTGTCGCGCTCGGCGTCGCGATCACCAAGCAAGAAGCGTGGACGCAACGGGACGGCGGCGTGACGATTCGCGTTCCCGATCTCATCGAAGAAATCGTCGAGCGCGTGGCCTTCGAAGCGCGCGAAGACAAACGCATCGACAAGCGCTCCGGCGTCTCGCAGCGCATGCCGATCACGGCGATGGAAAACGTGGTGTCAAACGCGGAACAGCGCGCACTCGTCGCGGGCGACGACGAAGCCGTGCCGCGCATTGTCGACGTCTACAGCGCGCTTCCCGCGATCACCGGAAAGATCGAACTGGAGTACGAGGGCGAACTGGTAGGCGGTGCCCACATCGCACGAGAACTCATTCGTCGCGCCTGCGATGCCACGCTACGTGAACGCGCAGGCGACCTGGACACGGACGAAATCGTCATGTGGTTTGACGCTGGCAGCGCACTGCAAGTGGCCGACGACGTGCCGCTCACGCTCGTCAAGCAGGGCTTCGACACGGTCCCCGGACTGGTAAGCATGGTGGTCGCGCTGGGCCTCGCGCCCAAGGGGGACACCGCCATGATCGTGGTCGCCTGCGAACTGGTGCTTGAAGCGCTGGTAGCGCGTCGCAAAATCTCGCGCAGCGACGCGGGGACGTATGGCCGCGCGGAGCGAGAGACGCGTAGGAAGGGGACGCAGCAGGACTATTTCGGCGGCTAGCTATCGGGTGCTTAGGGCGCTGAGGGTTGAGGGTGGTGAGGGTTGAGGGTGCTGAGGTTCGAGGGCGCTGAGGTTCGAGGGTGCTGAGGTTCGAGGAGTGAGGGAGGAAGGCGTGAGGCACATGCAGGCGTGAGCTGTGAGCTCTGGGCTCTGAGGTGAGAGCGCCTGCCTGAGGTCTGAGGGCTGAGCTCTCACCACTCAGAGCTCACGCCTCGTGCTGGCGCTCAACCCTCAGGCCGCACGCCTCAAGCAGGCGCTCTCACCTCAGAGCCCAGAGCTCACAGCTCACGCCTGCATGTGCCTCACGCCTTCCTCCCCTCACACCTCACACCTCAGCAACCGCGAACCTCACGCCTGGTCTGTGCCGCGGTACCTCGCCCGGTTCAGCCCGCGAAAAAGCCGCTCAATATCTAGCACCAAATGCTCCTCGACGTCGGCGACGCGCCATGTAAGCGTCTGCGCGAGGATCTCGGGCTGTTCCGCGTCCGGCACCCACCGCTCGATCACGCCCGCTTCGTGATCCACAATCCAATAGTCGATTCGTTGACGGCGATACCGTGCAAGCTTCACCACACGATCGTGACGGGCGGTGCTTGATGACAGCGCCTCGATCACCAATCGAACGGCTGCGGGATTCGCCGAGCATACCGAGACCTCAGGCTCCTCGGTGAGCACGTTGTTGTGCAACAGGAACAGGTCCGGTTGCACAAGCGTGGTTGCATCGACCTGAATTGCTCCCGGCCCCTAGAGAAGCAGCCCGAGCGAGTGTTCATCGACGTACGGCGTCAGCACGGTGAAGAGTCGACTCAACACTACTTGATGCTGCCTCCCTGGGCCGGGACTCACCAGGAGTGCACCGTCAACAACTTCGAGGCGCGTTTCAGGGACATCCGGCAACGCACGGACTTCGTCCGCCGTCCAAACGCGTTCATGTAAGGCTGGCATACCCATAGTCTGCTCGTCAGCTCGGCGGGTTGGCAAGTGCGCATCAGACACAATGGGGGCGATTCAGAGCAAAGACATACCCGGGATCCTGCAGCGAGTGTCATCGCAATGCGTTGGGACTGCTGGGCGGGAGAGCCGCGCGAACCGCTCTTGAGGTTTGAGGGTGCTGAGGTGTGGGGTGTGAGGGGAGGAAGGCGTGAGGCACATGCAGGCGTGAGCTGTGAGCTCTGGGCTGTGAGGGCAGAGCGCCAGCTTGAGGCATGTGCTCTGAGGGTTGAGCGCCAGCATGAGGCGTGAGCTCTGAGTAATGAGCGCTCAGCCCTCAAGCCTCAGGCAGGAGCTCTCACCTCAGAGCCCAGACCTCACAGCTCACGCCTGCATGTGCCTCACGCCTTCCTCCCCTCACACCCCACACCTCAGCACCCTCACACCTCAAACCTTGCGGTCATTGCACCTTCCCCACGCATAGCACCGCCGGCGCCCCACCAACGGCAAACTGCAGTATCGCCACAACATCACCCGCGTCGAGCGCGCCGTTGCAGTTCGCATCGCCAGCCGGCATCGGGTTAAATCCCACCGCCGGCGTGACGCCGACCAACGACTGCTGTACCAGCAGCGCGTCGAACGCGTTTATCCCGCCGTCTCGGTTCACGTCGCCGCGCAGAACCTCGACGCCACTGAGAATTTGCGTCGCCCAGATGCCGCGACCGTACGTGCTCGCGTACAAAATGCCAGTTGGACGTTGATAGAGCAGATCGAGCACGCGCACGTTCGGGAAACCACTGCCGCCTGTCGTCCACGTGGTGCCGTTGTCGGCCGACTCATACACGCCGACATCCGAACCCACGAACAGTCGACCAGAGCCCGGCACGCCAACGGCCGCACTGAACGGGATGTCCGGCAAGCCGTTCGAGATATTGCTCCACGTGGTGCCTTGGTCCAGGGTCAGCCACACGTGTGGCGTGCCCGTGCCGGAGTACGTCACGACGGCGCGATTCATGTCGATCGGATCCGTATAAATATCCGTCACCGTACGGTTGGGAAGTGATGACGACACCACCGTGAACGTTGCACCGGCATCCGTGGATCGTTGCACGTTTCCATCGGTGGTGCCAACCCAGATCACGCGTGAGTCTGCGGGCGACACCGCGACGGCCGTGATGTTACCACTGCCTTTCGAGAGATCGGGCGTGAACGCGGTCCACGATGAGCCCTCATTCAGCGTGCGCCAGAGGCGATACGTGGCGTAGTATAAGGTCGTCCCAAGGTTTGGATCGACCACCAATGGCGGCAAAAACTGTTTGCGATCGCTGCCGTTGAATCCACGATACGATTGCGTGATGCCACCGGTGAGCGATGCCCTGGTCACGCGCACGACGTATCCAAATGAATAACTCGTCGCCCAGAACGTGTTCGGATCGCTCGGACTCCACGCGTTATATCCACCGTCGCCGGTCGGGGCCGACATGGTCCAAAATCCGGCCCCGAAACCCCAGAGCGAACTGTTGTCTTGCAACCCGCCAGCCAGCAGATCGGGAATCGTGGGATGCACCGCGATGCCCGGATAGAACTGTGTGACAGAGATATTCGTGTTCCGACTCACCCAACTATTCGCACGATCATACGAAGCGTAAATACCGCCGTCGTTTCCAGCAAACACCACATCAGGATCACTCGGCGCGAACTCGAAAGCGTGCCAATCCACGTGCAAATCGTAGGCGACGAGCGCGAACGTGGCACCACGATCGCGTGAGCGATACATTCGCGATCCGCCAACGTAGACCACGTTTGAGTCTGTCGGGTCGGCCTCAAGCACCAGGTTGTACGTGGACTGTCCCCCGAAGTCGAGGCGTGTTGCGCCGTTGTAGACATTCGCTGTCCCGGGCACTGTCACCGGAACGAACGTTTCCGTGTTGATGCGAACCAACGCATCGAGTCGAGAGGCTGCGCCAACGACCGCAATCCATAGCTGCCTGGGCGATGCTGCGGAAATCGAGATCGCCAGCCGTCGCGCGGTTGTGGGGGCAGCCCACACTTGCGTCCACGTCGCACCGCGGTCCGCCGAGCGCCACAGGCCATTCGTCGCGTCGCCGGGAGCGCGCGCAGCCCAGTACACGTTGTCGTCAACCGGATCGATCTCAAGGTCGGTGATCAAACCTGCCAGCACCGTGCTCCAACTGGTGCCGCTGTTGGTGCTGCGATGCAGTCCGTTCGTCGCGGCGTACAACACCGTGGTTGCCGTTCGTGAACCGGCCGTGGAGCGATCAATGCGCAGCCGATACGCGCGGGTGGTCTGGGTCCCGTTCGTTGGTGCCAACACACCGCCGCCATTGATCTCTGTCCAGCTGTCCCCGCTGTCAAAGGAACGCAACAACCCGCACCCGTTCGACACCGCTGGTTCTCCGGTGCCCACGTACACAATGCGCGGATCGACGGGGTCGATGGCGATCGATCCCGTATTGAGCGAGCATTGCGCGTCGGTAAGTGGTGTCCACGTGGCGCCGCCATTCAGGCTGCGCCACACGCCACCGGACGCAGCGCCTGCGTACACAATGCTCGGGTTGGTCGGATGGATGGCAACGGCGCGTATGCGACCGCCGTCAGGATTTGGCGAGGATCCATAAAAGCCGCTCGTCAGGAATCCAAACGGACCGATGGCGCGCCATGTGGTGATCGGGAAGGCACCGCTGCTGGCGCGAACGCCTTGCGCCACGACCGTCGCGGCGCGTGCAGCATAGATCGGGTTTTGCAGATACGCCGTTCCCGGATACGCGCGCTGGCGCTCCATCCATTCCATGCGCACCTCAACACTCGCCTCACGCTCTTGCGGCACACCCTGTGCGCCGAGTACGCGGACAGCGGCCGCGCACAGCATCAAGGCGGTCGTCGCCAACTGCATGCGCGAACGCGCGCCGTGCAAGGCACCTGCCTGTGTGCATCGGCCGCTCATTTGATCACCACCGTCGGCGAAATCGTGAGCTGTGTTCGCGCATCGTGTGCATCGGCTGAATGGAGCTCGCTGATCCGTAACTGCAGCGACCGAATGGCGGCACTATCGCGTGCGACAAATCGTAGCTGCGCGAGGATGGGTTCAGCGAAACCCGTTGCATGGGCCGCCGCGATGACCACACGCCCCCGTTCCGCATGGGCCGCGCGTAGTGCGCCGTCGCCGAGCGAAACCTCCGAGAGATAGCGCACGCGCGTGGTGTCGAAGTCAATCGACGCCGTGATGCTGGCAATGGCCACCGCACCCGGGTTCAGCACGCGAAGCGATACCGTGATCACACTGTCTCCGGCCAGCGCTGGCGACACCTCCAACTGCGCCGATCGTGAGAGACGTGGCGTTGGTGCAATCGACGCTGCGCTCTCAGTGTCTCGACATGCCGCAAGGGCGAGCACGGCGCCAACCGCAAAGACGCGGAGCGTTGTCGGCCGCAGACGCGCGAACAGCAGGGCGGACACCATGGCGGACACCATAGGAAAAACTGGACGAGTAGTCATCGAATCACCATCGGGTATTGGAGCGCGTGTGCACTGCCCAGCAGCGACTGCTGCGAGAGGGCAATCAGATCAGAAAAGCGCAACGCCAACAAACTGCTGCCGATGTTGACGGCAGTGAAATCGACCCGACCCAGGAAGATCACACCCGTCATGCCGGTTGCGCTGGCGATGGAAATGCGTGTCGTTCCGGAGCCCGCATCCGACGTAAACACCGGATTGCCCACGGAGCCGGCAACGCTGGCGACAAAACGTATGAGCCCCGGCGTCCCGCTCACGGTCGGCCAGTTGAAAATCACCGTCGCGGCGCCGATCGTCGCGCCTCGCGTGTCGAGGAACAGCGACACCGAAAAGTCGCTGTTGCGCACGTACGTGAATCGCGTGATGTCGGCGCGCAAGAGCGGTCCTGTCGCGCGCGTGACGTTCAGGTACAGCGAATCGGTAGCACCACCGTCGCGGGTGGTCGATGCAACAAGCCATGTCTGCCCTGTGCTACGCGCGGTGATCGTTCCATCGTTGGTGATCGTGGCAATCGTGTTGGAGCGACTGATGTACTGAACCGGTGCGACCACCACCACGCCATCAGATCGTACCACCGCCGGGATCGCAATCGTTGCCAGTGGATCCAGCTGGAGCACTTTCTGGTTGTCAGCACCGAATACGACCGACGCGGCCGGTCGCACCTGGAACGAGACCGCAAGCGGTGCTGACCCAGCGTTGATTGACGTCACCGTCACGGTTGCCGAGTACGTGCCTGCTCCTACCACAGACGGATCGGCGCGAAGCACCACCCGCGCCGGAGCGGCCAGTACACTCGCGGTGAGCCATCCACTCGCGCCACCAAACGCAATCGACGTTGCCAGGCCAACGATACTCTGACAACTCCCGACCTTGTCACTCACAACGACGGTGTCAAACACCACGATCGGTGTAAAGCCGCTGAGCGATCGGGTTGGCGCCGACAATTCAACCTCAGGGCTGCGCGTGGCGTCGCACGGCGTGACCGTGAAAGACGCAGGCGTCAAACTCCCCGAGGCAAAGCGCAGCACTCGCGATCCCGGTCCGCCCGTGATGCCTAGCGTTGTGAATATGGCAATGCCGTTCGTCGCGTTCACCGACGCGCCGGTCAGCGTACCACTGCCTGTGGTGATCGTTGCCGTCACGGGGGCACTGGTGGTTATTGCGAGGTTCCCCGCACCGTCTCGTAATTCTACCGTTGGCTGCGTGGTGAATGCGCCGTTCAACCCCGCACCAGCCGCTATGGTGCGAACGGCGAGGCTGATCGCCGCACCGGGTTGCAACGCAAATGCACTGCTGATGGTTGCGGTCAATCCCGGCGACGAAAAAATCAGCGTGCGATCTCCCACGACGCCATCGAGTCGCACGTTGGTAAAGGTCGCCACGCCAGCCACAGCTGGGACCAATGTGGTACCGGTAATCGTGCCGCCGCCCGAACTGATCGCCACAGTGACTGACGCCGACGACGTCGGCACCACGTTGTCTGCTCCATCGCGTATTTCAACGATCGGCTGCGTCAGGAACGGTGCACCGGAGAGTACGCCCGCCGGTTGCGTGCGCACCACGAGTCGAGAGGCGGCGCCAGCATTCAGCGTAAACGGCGCGCTTGTCACACCGATAAGCCCGGGCGCCGAGAAGGACAATGTGCGACTGCCCACGATCCCGATGAGAGTGAGATCGTTGTAAGCCGCTACACCCTGTTGCGCGTTCGCGATGGCCACGCCCACGAGCGCGCCACCGCCGGTCGCAATCGCCGCCGTGACCGAGACCGATGACGTCGTCACCACATTCTCGGCGGCGTCGCGCACTTCGACCACGGGCTGTGCGGTGAGCGCCACTCCAGAGGCCGCGCCGTTGGGCTGCGTGCGGAGCGCGAGTCGCACGGGCGCGCCCGGGACGACCGTCACGCTGAACGTGGTCGATACACCATCGTACGTCGCAGAAATTGCGCTCGGACCCGCGATAGCGCCCGTCACCAATCCACCGGCCGACACCGACGCGATGGCGGGTGACTGCGAGGCCCACGTGACGGCGGGATTCTGCACGGCTTTACCCTTGCGGTCTTTCGCATTGGCCGAGAGTTGCAGCGTGCTGCCCGAGGCAAGTGACGTCCCGCCGACCGACGTGACCGTGATGACCGGTGCCACATCGGGTTTCGTTGAGTCACCACCGCCGCACGCGGCGAGGGCCAGCATCACGGCGATGCGTGCCGCGCGCAATCGAATGCCCGCGACATTCATGACGGATCCTTCACGGTGATGGTAATCGGCGCGCTTGTACCACGTGGCGTCACGACGGTGAGCGGATAGCTGCCGGAGGTCCACGGCATGGGCGCCGCGCCGCCGCCACTGGGCACGCGATCCGGTACACGAACAACCAACAACGTCCCGCTCTCGGTTGACATGACGTTGGTCAACGTCACGGGGCCGATCATCACCGTGTTGTCAGCCTCGCCGAAGCCACTGCCGCGAATACGCAGCTCGTTGGGATTTCCGTCGCGAATGGTGATCGTGGACGGCGTCGCGCTCGTGACCGTAGTCACGATCGTCACCGACCCATGCTGCGCGGCCGATGTGCGGGGCGCATCAGTTCGACGACAAGCCGATAACGTGAGCAGCAGAAGGAGCAACAGAGGCATTCGGCGGAGTTCGGTGAGAAGAGGAACAGAGCGACGACGGCATTGCCCACGCCGAAACGGGTGGAAAGAGGAGAGTGCGTTACCCTGCAGAACGTAGTGGATCGTTGTGGCTGCAGCGCTACAACTTGCACGTCTTTAAGTTGTAGTGTTGCAACTTGTGGTGCTACCTCTTGCAGAGCCCCGGCACTTCCCTCGATTTTTGCAGGGGGTATGGGATCACCACTGGGTCGGCACCCAGATGAAGATCGTCCTCAACGGCTCGCACATCACGGCGATGAAGCGTCAGGCCGGACGACGACCTGGCGACAACGTCGCTCGGCTCATCCTCGACTGCAGCGGCCGCCTTGCCGACGGTGCGGAGCGCATGTTAGCCGCGTTCCTTGACGAGTCCGACGTGCACTACTCGATCATTCAGGCCATCGCGACCAGCGCACACACGTGGAAGGACATCACGCAGCGAGTCGGAAAGCCCGGCGGCTCGCTGTCGCGACCGATGAAGGGGCTGGAAGAGATGCAGTTCGCTGGGTCGGCCGCACCAGTCGGCAGCCCTTTCGTCCAAGCCGCGTCGGCACCTGGTGGGATAGTGCATCGCAAAACGAGGTAGACGTCGTCGCACTTGGCCCACACAACGAACTGTTGGTGGGTGAGTGCAAATGGGGAGCGTTTGACGATGACGACCTCAACGACGCCGCGGACCCGAGCTGCCCTCTTACACGCCGAACTGCTTAAAGCTGCTCAAGGCGGACCCGTCACCCTGGCGTGCTTCTCGGCGCGCGGAGCGTGGGGCGAGAATGTCGCGCGAGCGATGCAGGCTGGGACCGTGCTCGGCTTCACTGCAGAAGATCTGTTGACGCTCTAACATTCGGCATCGATGTAACGACGCGTCGGCCGGACGGCGTCGCGGGCGGCTATTATTCAGCACGACAGGGATGGATACCGCGCTGGCGATGGCTCATGTTGCTGAAGGGCGCCCACACTGCATCATTGTCGCCGGCCCGAACGGTGCCGGAAGACGACTACCGCGCTCGCGTTGGCGAGCGAGTGGCACGGTGTCCATCGCATCGTCAACCCCGATGAAATTGCCGGGGGCTTTCGGGCGCACCGCAGCTGGGCGCCTTGGAGGCCGGAAAGCTGGCGCTGAAGGCCCAGTCCGGCCGCGTGCATTGCGCGCGCCCGAACGCGCGTGATGAAGGGCGGACACGGGGTGTCGGAGCAAGAGATTCGACGTCGCTGCGACTCAGGTCTGCTAAATCTCCAGCAGGTCAACGCCCCGCGGGTCGACATGTGGTACGTGGCCGATGCCAATGCGCCACTGGATGCCGGGTTGCGGTACATAGCGAACGGCGGGCAAGGCATCCCGACGACGGTCCACGACTCGAAAGCTTGGGTGGAAGTGCAACAGGCAACACGTGCAACGATCACAAAGTCGGAAGCTCCCCCTCCAACACACCGGTCCCCACGACGCTCGATCTCCACCCTACGAACGAACCGCCGGTAATGAAAGACGCGCTGGACTATGCCAACCGCGCGCTGCGCCGGGAGCAGGCCATTCACAAGGCCCTTGGAGTACCGTGGGCGGTGTGGCGCGACGGGCCGGTCTATTGGATTGCCCCAGAAGACTTGCCTGACCTCCAGCCAGAGGATCGCCCGCAACTTCCGGACAGCTCGGCGCCGCCGGCACTCCGCGAGCGGCCACGCGGCCCTCGCATCCGTTAGCGCTAGCGACCTCGCCCTACAGCCGCGCCAACTCAGGCGATCGAAAAAACGTCCACGCCGCAAACATCAGCGTCACCAGCGCCGACGCGCCGAGTGCCCACGGCACGCCCACCGCGCCGACTGCAGCCCCTAAGGCAAACGCGCCAACCGTTTGCGAGAGCCCTACAAACACCAGTGAGTAGAACGCCATCAGTCGTCCGCGATACGCCTCCGGCACGCGCAGCTGGAGAATGCCATTGGTGAGCGCGTTGAACATGATCATCACCACACCGATCGCGAACAACAGCAGCTCGGCAACAATGGTGTTCGTGGTGAAGGCCAGGCAGAGCACCAACGCGGGAAAAAGCAGCGCCGTGCGCGTCATCACGGTGCCGCGATGCCAGTGCATGGCCGGTCCCGCAATCGTGAGTGCACCGAGCAGGCCACCCACGCCCAGCGATGCCAGCAGCACGCCGTAGCCGCCCGCTCCAAGTCCAAGTCGATCGCGGGCCACGACAGGCATGAGCGTGATGAACGGCGCGCCGAAGACCGCTCCCACCGTGACCAGCCCAAGCAGATCACGCACAACCCCCGGCTGGTCAAGAAAGCGCAGCCCTTCCACCGCGTCGCGCGTGCTCGTCGTGAGCAACTCGCGCACACTTGTGCCGTCGAATGGGTAGGGCGTTTTGGGCAGTCGTATCAGGAACAACCCCCAGAGCACGGATACGAAGCTCAGCGCGTTGAGCCCGAAGCACCATGCAATGCCGAAGCGATGGATCACCAGTCCGCCGATCGCCGGTCCTACGATGCGGGCCAGGTTGAACCCCGAGGAGTTGAGTGCAATGGCCGGCTGCAGGTCCTCGCGTCCCACCAATTGGATGATCATCGACTGGCGTGCAGGGACCTCGATGGCCGTCGCGACGCCCTGCACGAAGGCCAGGCCAATCAGCCACGGGATCGTGGCGTGCCCTGTAGCGGTAATCGCCCAGAGGACCACGGCTTGGGCTAAGAATATCGCTTGGGTCGTGCGGACCACCCGGAGGCGGTCCATACGATCGACCAGCGCGCCGGCATGGAGGGAAAAAAGCACCACCGGGAGCGCCCCGATACTGGCCACCAGCCCCACGATGAAGGCACTATTCGAGAGCTGGAGCGACAACCACCCGAGCGCCATCGTCTGCATCCATGAGCCGATCAACGACAGCGTCTGCCCTGTCCAGAAAAGCCGGAAATTCCGGTGAGCGGACAAGACGCGGAACGGGTTTGCAGATCGGGGAGCGGTGGTCATGCGTGCAGCAAATATATGGCGGCACCGGCGAGGGTCGGCCCTGTTGTGAGAAGGAGGGCCAGCAGGCAAGCTGATGTGAAAGATCGCATGCTCTCCACCGCGATTGGTCTTGACGGCGATCCGACGGCGTCGTTGGAGATGGCGTTCGAAGTCGCCGAGCTGTTTGGAGTGAAGGCGTCCGAGGCGAGAGGAATCGCCGCAGAAGTGGGCGCGTCATCGTGTCGTTGGCGAGCGGTGGCAACGCGAGTTGGAATCTCGGCATCTGAAATCGACCGACTCTCGTCGGCGTTTGATCACGTCGACCTCGCGCTCGCTCGGCGTAGCGTACGCTGACTGCGCGGAGTGACTCGAGCGTGTAGCCTCGGGCCTTGTCGCGTCTGTTACGGTGATAGCCGCGCTGGGTTCCGCCTTCGATTACGAGCCCGCATACAGTCGCTCGAAGTCAATCAACTCCGTGTCGCCGCGCTTCGACGCGATACTCCGCAATTCGTTGGTGAAGGCCGGCGCAAAGAGCAACAGCCGAGCGCCCGCTGCGTTCGGTCCTAGCGCTGAGCGGGCCTGTTCCAGGTGACGCAGACGCGACGCGCCGACCGTCTCTCCCGCCTTCGCTTCACCGATACAGAGGACGGGTCGGTCGGTGAGGGCGACGCCCTCGCTGCCGCCCGAGACGACGACATCAAGTTGGTGGTCCTTCTTTTCCATCATGACATGCGACGGGCCGACATGGGTCGCATCACCGCCCAGTGTGTCTGGCGCAGCGAATCGGCGCACCCATGCGCGCGCCTGCTCTTCAAGCACCGGCCCCCTCACCTGCGAGTCGAACGTCGCGGCGAGACGACTGTCCCACGTATTGCGGACATTCCGCTCGCGCAGCGCCGAACGGTG
>Ga0105048_10003773_pt1 | contig 24750 bp, 20 predicted proteins | sample MAT05_FD_78382 | JGI IMG/M metagenome (GOLD analysis project Ga0105048, IMG submission 78382) | Freshwater microbial communities from Lake Fryxell liftoff mats and glacier meltwater in Antarctica - MAT-05 | ecosystem: Environmental > Aquatic > Freshwater > Ice > Liftoff microbial mat | place... | reverse complement strand
TTTCAATGTCGCGAACTTGAACGTAATAATCGGTCCTCGGTGGTTGAGGCTTGCCGACATGCCTGCGAAGCCCCGCACTCAGCAAGTCGATTTCAACCACGTTGATTCGCGTCGCGAGATACTCATTCCTCTTCGATAGATACAAGCGCAGGCCGGGGCCGGATCTCTTGTTCGATGCACTCAGAGGTTCGAGCATTGTCACGATACCGGAACCGTCGTTGGCTTGAATTTTTATGAAGGGCCGTTTGTTGGTCTTAGGCTGGGGCATCGTCATCACCAACGTCGCCGGAGCAGCCGTCAAGCCTTGCCCGGAATCCTCGACCGTGCGTCGCTCGGGTCGAGAGGTCGTCAGGAAAACATCAGGGCGGATGCTTCGAGGAGCATCTTCGTCGTCTCGACTCAACCAGACATGTTGATCCAGCTCAGCCGCGTAGCCGTCCGGCAAAACTCGGTTCAGCGCCGTGGCGATGACCATGTTGAGCCAAGCGTGGAAGCCGACCCAACGAATCGGGCTTTCCAAGTATGGGTCCATGCCGGGAAATGGGCTGGGCATCGCGGCACCGTCAGTAAACGCCGACGACCGTGCCGGCAGAAAGTTCGGCGAAGGGCCGCACGCCGGAAACGCCGTCCCAGGGGTACTTGTCGAAGGGCTTTTCGCGTTCGCCTTCGTCCCGTTCCGGGAAGCGGGGAACGAAGAATTCCTTGGTCAATGTGGTCAGAAGTACCCGGCCGGTGGCACCGTAATCGACGATCTCGTCGAAGTCCTTCGGGTTGACGACTTCGATGACCGCTCGGGGTTGCGGAGCGTAGTAGCTGATCTTGAAGCCGTCCTCCGGGCCGATCGGCTTGGAGCAGGCCAGGCCCATAAGCGTATTGCCGTAGGTCGGCGTCATGTAGACCTCGCCGTTGTCCAGCATCTCCTCGTAGGCTTCCCGGGTGAACTGCGGGGTGAACTCGGTGCCACCCGAGAAGATGCCGGTGATGCCGGCGGACTTGAGCGATCGCAGACCACCGGCAGGGATCGCTTTGCCGAGGGCGCGATACTTGTCTTCCAACCGACCGTTGCGAAGTGCCTCGTCGAGCGCCGCGAGAAGTTTCGGCGTCGTGAACATGCACTTGATCTCGTGTCCGCCGGCGAGGACAGTCAGAGACTGGTCGATGCAGTGGTCCTTGTAGGCTTGGGCCTCAGCGATCTTGCGGTCCTTGAGGCAACGAACGACGTAACGCGGATCGAGATCGACGCAGAAGCAGATGCCGCCGCGATACTGGGCCAAGTGCTCCACCGCAAGCCGCAGGCGACGCGGGCCGGACGGCCCGAGCATCAACCAATTTGAGCCGCGTGGAAACGATGCATCCGGCAGCGTGTCGGACATCATTTCGTAGTCGATCTTAAAGTCGTCGATCACGATCCGGGACTTGGGCAAACCCGTGGTGCCGCCGGTTTCGAACACATAGACGCCGCGGCCTTCGTAGGCCTTGGGCACCCAGCGGCGGACCGGGCCGCCGCGGAGCCAGTCGTCCTCGAAGATCGGGAATTTGCGGATGTCGTCATAGGTCTTGCAGTCCGTCAGCGGGTTGAAGTCGAACGTCTTCGCCTTCTCCAACCAGAAAGGCGTCCCGGTCTCCGGGCTGAAGTGCCACTGGACGATCTCGCGGAAGTGGGCATCGAGTTGCGCCCGGCCGTTTTTGATCTTCTCGTCGAGTGTCGCCCCGGTCACGGGGGTCGGCTTGCCGGGTGTATCCTGCATGATGCTTCTCGTTCGCGTGGAAGAGTCGTCCTCGATATCCAGACCGAACACCAACCGGGCGGATAACCGCCGGCCGGTGAGCGTACGTTACTTCTTCATCGACTCGAAGGCGTAAAGCTTGTTTTCCGTCATGATGTAAAGCACACCATTGGCGACGACCGGCGAGGAGCGGATCGGCGCGTCGAATTCGCACTTGCCGAGCAGGTACGCCTTCTCGACCAGTTTCCGCTTTTCCTTCATCTTGACGTTGAAGTCCTTGTTGTCCTTGGCATCCGGGATGTCGAGTTCGTCGATGACCTGTGGTGCCTTTTCGTGCTTGAACACGAAGAGATCGCACGATTCGCTGGCGATGTAGATCTTGCCGTCGATGTAAACGGTCGACCCCCAGATCGCGCCCTTCATGTCGTACTGCCAATACTTTTTGCCGGTCTTGGCATCCAAGCAGTGCAGGTAGCCTTGGAGTTCGGAGATGTAAAGAACGTCGTCGATGATGGTCGCCGTCGACATGGTTCGACCGAACGTGAAGTCGCGCGGCACGAATTTACGGGTATCCGCCCCGCCGTAGTGCCAGACCAGCCCGGTACCGACGTTCTTCGGGTCCTTGGCGTCGAATGCCGTGTCCTTCGGACTCAGGTCGACGTTCTCGGCGGAAGCCTTGGAGGGGTCGATGCACCAAAAGTGGGCGACGCCCGAGAAGTGTTCCGGGTCCTGGCCGACACCGATGTACACGAGGCCGTTCTGGATCACGGGCGTGCCGATGAAGTCGTTGCGGGTGCCGACGCCTCCGAGTTCGTACTTGGCGTCCTTCGGGTTGCAGTCGAACTTCCAGATCAACTCACCCGTCTCGGGCTTGAATCCGTAGATCCAGCCGTCGCCGCCGGGGAACACGACCTGCTTGACGCCCTTGATCTCGGCGTAGGCAGGGTTGGACCACTGGCCGTGCATGATGTTTTTGCCGGGGTCGGCGCGCTTCCAGAGCACTTTGCCGGTCCGCTTGTCGACCGCGACGAAGCTCGGGGCTTGCGGGCTGGGCAGATTGAAGTGCCCTTCATCGACGCCGTTGGCGGTGACGACGAAAAGAATATCGCCCACCAGCAGCGGGCTGCACGCGCTCATGTTGTGGGGGAACACGCCGAGTTGCCCGAGCATGTCGAGTTCCCACAGCACGTCGACATCGCTCGGTGTTTCATAGGGTGCCTTCGTCTTCTTGGTCTCGGCATCGAGGAACTGCAGGCCTTTGCCTTGCTTGCCGTTGGCCATACCGTTGACGTCGGCACAGACGAGGGTACACCGGTTGCTGACGTAGTACACGCGGTCTCCTTCGATGACCGGCGACGAGCAAATCCCTTCCTTGGGCCAATCGACGACGTTGCCGCCTTCGAGTTTGTCGTGGGCGGCCTGCCAGAGGAACTTGCCGGTCGCTTCGTCGAGAGTCATGAGGATGCCCATATCCTTGGGCAAGGTGTCACCGTCGGCATTCTTGGCTTGGTCGCGCGGGTTCCGCGGCTTTTCGTTATTGGTGCCTACGTAAATCTTGCCGCCGCCGATGGTCGGGCCGCCGTAGGCCCGGCTGCCGAGTTCGGCGGTCCACTTGATGACGGCATCGGCCGGCTTGACGATCTTGTCGTCTTCCTTTTGCGGCAGAAGTTGCACGGCCGAAAACTTGTCGACGAGGTTCACAAAGTTGCGGTCGGCCGTGCCGCCGAACATCACGTGGTCCGTCTTCCCGGCCTGCGCCTTGCCGGCGGGATCCTGCCGGGACGGCAGCGACCAGACGTAGCCGAGGAAGCCGAGGCCCGCGACGAGCGTGAGCGCCAGGGCAGGCTTGTTGAGACCGCGGGAGCGGCGTTGATCGGTCATGGAAACTCCTCCGGGAGCGTTACTTGTTCGGTGTGGGAGTGATGATCAGGTTGTCGTAGTGGATTTCCGAGCCGGGCTTCGCTTCGGAGACGGCGTTGGACACGTAGCCGTAAAGGGCCGCGGCGCCGTTGCGGTTCGGGCTGGGATCTTCGAGGGTCAGTTGCCACTCGGCGGGTTCCGGATCGCCCTTTTTCCAGAACTTGGCTTGGATCTTACCAGTCTTGTCGCCGGCCGCAGCGACGAGCTTCAACGTGTACCATACGCCGGGCTGCCAGTCGAATTCGACGCTTTTCTGGAGCCGCGGGCGGGCTTCCCACGTCACAATCCGAGCGGTGCGTTTGCCGTTGCCGCTCTGCTTACCATCCAGAATCAGGGTATAGCGACTGTTGACGACACCGGCATCGGGTAGTTTGCCGTCGACTTCCGTCGCGCGGACATCGCATTGGATCGCGTAGTTCGCCGCATCCGGCGTGGTGACGTAGGCATTGGCTCGGGCGATCGGAGGCCTCGGGTCGGTGTTGACTTTCTTGAGGTATTTGCCGCCCTCAGCTTCGACGATGACGTACTTGGCCTGCGTGTTGATCCAACCGCCGGGTACCGAGCCGGCCGGCGGCTTCTCGAAGTCCTGTGCGTACGGCAGCGTTGGTGCAACCCGGACGCGGGCTCGGGCGATCAGCTTTTCGCCGAACTGCACACTGACATAACCCTGCTGGGACGGGACTTTGCCGGGTGTGAATGTCGCCTTGTCGCCATCGGCCTTCAACTCCCCGACGAGGGCGGGCGGTTGGGCACCCGTCGGTGCCTTCGGCGGCAGCGGAAGACTCCAGTTCCCCGGCGTCATCTCCTTCTTCGGCAGCACGCGGCCGTTGGCGTCCAGAAACTCGACGGTAAGGGACGCAGGCTTCCCGGCAGTGGTCGTGACTTCCGCCGGGAAGACTCGAACCGAAACCGGTTCCGCGGCCGCGTCGAACGGCGTTTCCTGGGCAACCTTGGCGCTGGGCACTCCGGCCTTGCCGCCGGCGACACCGACACAGTAGAGTTGATCCTGCGTCAGAAAGTAGAGTTTACCGTTGACGGCGATCGGCGTGCCGTGGGTCTCCACGAAGCCCGCTGCGCCATTCTCTCTGCGGAAGGCAACGTTTTCCAGTTCCTCGGGTTCCTGATCGCCCTTCAATTTGTAAATGGCGAGCTTGGCGTTGACGTCGAAGATGTACATCTTGCCGTCGGCGATAAGCGGTGCACCGCGGGCAACGGTGCCGTACTTGACGCGCCACAGAAGCTTGCCGGACTTGGCGTTGAAGCAGACGATTTCGGAAGCGTCATCCGGCATATAGAGCCGACCATCAGCGATGGCGGGCGAGGCCAAACCGAACCGCTTCGAGAGCTTCTTGTTCTCCCACACCACCGCGGGCCGCTTGGTCTTCGGGTCGATCTTGGATGCATCCAAACACGCAACGCGGCCGATCGGCCCGCCTTCCGGGTTCTCTTCGCCGTGGCCCACGTACACCATATTGCCGTCGACGACCGGTGAAGGGTTTACGACTCCCGCAGCCATCGGATAGCTCCACAGCCGCTCCCCGGTGCGGACGTTCAGGGCATGCACGCAGCCATCGGCCGCACCGGTGATCATCATCCGCTTGCCGCCGATGACGGCTACGACGGGGTTCGAATAGTAAGTGCCCCGGAGAGCGATCGATGTGGTTTTCAGGTCTTCGGTCGGGCTGGACCACCAGACGACTTCGCCGGTTTTCCCGTCGAAGGCGACGAAGCGGCCGTTGCCGCGGGCCTGATCGCCCCAACTGCTGTTCGGCAGGCCTACCACAACCAGTCCGCTGTCGAAGAGCGGCGACACAATGCGGCCGCCGTAGCCGGTGACGCGGCCGAATTCTTCGGTGAGTTGCCGACTCCACAAGTCCTTGCCGTCCTTATCCACGGCGAAGAGATACCCGCCGGTGGTGTGCGCATAGATCGTGCCGGTCTCGGCGTCGGCGGTGAGCGTGGTCCAACCCAGCCGGCTCGAGACGATGTCGGTGTGGTATACGTTGAAGCGCTTTTCCCAAATCTTTTCGCCCGTATCCGCGTTGAAACAGAGGAGTCGCTCGCCCTCGGTCGGCTGCGACATGTCGTAGCCGCCGATCGTGTGGATGCGACCGCCGAGGACCAGCGGAGCCGATCGGCCACCGAAGGGTTTCTTCCAAATCAGACCGTTCTTACCCTCTTCGGTGACCTCGAAATGGTCGGGCAACCCGGTGTCGGCCGAGAAGCCGGTCTGAAGCGGGCCGCGCCAGTGGATCCAATCGGCGGCTTGCGCCGCGAACGAGGTCGCACTGAATCCCACCACCACAACCATCAGCCTGAATGCCATCGGCGGCCACTCCCTACGGTCGAGCCTACGAGATACCTTGCCATACTGTTTTAGTCGCACGGGTCTTACTTTTCACGGGTAACTTTTCCCGATCCGGACGAGTCGCCGCGCTTTCATCTCGAATCGATCGAGCGTTCCACTCGGCACGAGGCGGACTTCGACGCGGAACAAAAGGTCGGATTGAATCGCCCGTCGGACCTGTTCGGCGGTTGTTCCCTCGTCGCCCGACCGACATTCGAGATCGAGTCGAAGATCGGTGAGCGGGCCGGTATCGTCGACGATCAGGCGATACTCGACGACCTGCGTGAAGCGGCGCACGATCGCTTCGATCGCGGTCGGATAGAGATTGTTGCCGCGGACGTGCAGCATGTCGTCCGCCCGGCCGAGGATGCCGCCGAGGAGACGCAATCCCGCCGGGTGACGCTCCAACGCGGGCCGCACCAAATCGCCGGTGCGGTAACGGACGACCGAATTGCCGACGCGGCCCAGGTTCGTGAGGACCAGTTCGCCGATTTCGCCTGCGGGCGTCGGGATCAGGGTTTCGCGATCGATCACTTCCGCAAAAAATTTGTCGTCGAGTACGACCAGATCGCCGTGACCGTCGGCCGGCTCGAAGGCCGTCGGGCCGACTTCGGTCAGGCCGTAATGATCGACAACTGCTGCGCCCCAGCCGGATTCGATGCGGGCGCGCACGGCCGGGATGCTGCCGCCCGGCTCCCCCGCGACCACGACTTTCCGCACTGAAGATGCGGCAAGTGAGATGTTTTCCTTCCCGGCCGCTTCGGCGAGGTGCAGGGCATAAGTCGGCGTGCAGAAGATGACTGTGATCGCATGGTCGACGATCGCATTGAGCCTGGCCGCCGTGGACATGCCGCCGCCGGTCAGGCAGAAGTTGCCGTGCTTCAACCCGGCTTCGAATGCAGTCCAGAACCCAAGAAACGGACCGAAGGAAAAGGGAAAGAACAAGCGGTCCGACGGAGCGATGCCCGCGAGTTTGAACCCGGCCATCCAACAGTCGAGCAGCCAGTCCCAGCCTTCGGCGGTGTCAAGCATCACCAACGGCTTGCCGGTCGTCGTCCCGGAGGTTTGATGCAGCCGCACATAGTCACCTGCCGGCCGATCGAGCCGCGTGCCGTACGGCGGATGCTCAGCCTGATCGGCGACGAGTTCCGCCTTGGTGAGGAAGGGCAGGGAGTCGAAGGGAGCCGAAGCAGGCAGGCCGGCGTACTTGGCATCGAAGAAGGAACTGGTCGGACGGGAAAGCGGCATCACTCATTCTCGACCAGGAGTCATTCCTCGTTGATTCCATGCAGGCCGTCGGGGCGTGGGAGCAGGGTTGTCGCCCCAACTCCCCCCGATGCAATCATCCAGGCTCAGTTTGTCGAGCCTTTGCTGATGTCATAGCAGAAGAACTTTTCGTAGTCACGGAGGTAGAGCTTGCCGTTGGACACGACCGGGTGCCCCCAGACCATCCCTTGTCGCGGCCGCTCCTTGCTCAATTCCGGAATGTTGAATCGGCCCGTTTCCTCCCAACCCTTATCGCTCGCCTTGATGCGCACCAAAGTCCCTTTGCTCTGTCCGTAGCAATAGAGTTGTCCGTCCGCATAGGTGATCGAGCCTTTGTCCAGCGACTTGTCGGTCCAGACTGCTTCCTTGCCGTCCTTCAGGAAGTCGAGGCAGAACCAGATGTTCTTGGCATCGGAATGGCCGTAGAGCTTGCCGTCCACTTCCACCACGCCACCGTGATGGTTCGCCACGAAGCCGGATTTGTAGACCAAGGTGGCCTTGGTGCCGTCGCCGTCCGCTTCGAGTTTAAAGAGTTCGCAGCCTGCCCCGTAACCGGCGGTGAAGAAGACGTGGTTATCCTTGATGACCGGCGTCGGGATCACGGCCACGGAGCGCTTGATCTCGCCGACCTTCCAAAGCAGCTTGCCGTCGTTCGCCCGAACACCCACGCCGGAGGACATGGTTTGGGTTACGTACTGCTTGACGCCGCCGACTTCGGTGATGAGGATCGACGAATAGCCGGCACCGTCCTTGAGGTCTGCACAGGTCCAGATCAGCTTGCCGGTTTTCTTGTCGAGTGCCGTGATGCTGCCCTTGTTGCCGGGGGTGCAGACGAGTTTCTCACCATCGATCAGGACGGATTCGGAATAGCCCCATTGCGTCACGCTGCCACCGAAGTCCTTGACGAGGTTTTTGGTCCAAACGATACGACCGCTTTTAGCCGTCACGCAACTCAGGTCACCGGTCGCACCGAGGGTATAAACGAATTCGCCGTCGACGGTCGGCGTGCCGCGCGGGCCGCCGCCCCAGCCGTCCGAGAATTTGCCGGCCGAAGTTTGGAGTTTCGTCTGCCAGATCCTCTTTCCGGTTGCGGCGTCGAGGCAGGTGAGGAATTCGCCGGCACCTTGCTTGGCGCCGTCTGCGCCGAGGATGAACAGCTTGCCTCCGGAGGTCGCCGGACAGCCGTAGCCCGTACCGATGTCGGCCAGGTCGGTCTTGGACCAGAGCAGTTTCGGGCCATCGGCTGGGAACTTGGCGATGAGTCCGGTTTCCGACGATTTCCCGTCGCGGTTCGGGCCGCGCCATTGCGGCCAATCCGCGGCGGCGGCGAAGCCGAGCGAAATGCCGACGGCCGTGGCGGCCCCGATGATTGCTCGTAGTCCGTTTCGCATGCCCGCTCCCTTACACCGTAATGATTCACCTGATTCCGTTCCTTCGAGTATAGGCCGAGGCTGCGGCGGAACAAGCTTCGGGATTTCGTTCATCCGTCGCTCATAATGCCCGCAGGCCGCGCACCGCCTCCGGCGGGAAGAAAGTCGACACGACGGCATCGGTGGCCAACTCCAGCCCGGCGAAACTCAAAGTCCGAAGCCTGCCGACGAATTCCCGGCCGTCGTGCGTTTGCAGTGTCACCATCCCGCCTTCCAGCCCGATCAGTTCACGCCAGTCAGATTCTTCGGAATCCAAGCCGCTCGTTTCGATGAAACAGCGTTCGTAGCCGTCATTCAACGCGTCGAGCACTACCCGACAAACTTCATCGACGACAAGTCGTTCGGCATCCGGGTCGCGCAGCAGTCGCAACGACGTTGCGTCGGGCAGCAGCGCATCCTGAAATTCCTCCTGCGACTGATCCAAGTTCAAGCCGACGCCGAGGACGACGGCGTGCGACTGCTCGATCAGAATCCCGCAGACTTTTCGGTCGTTGACCAGCAGATCGTTGGGCCATTTCAATCGCGGTCGCCTTCCGCAGAGCCGCTCGACGGCTGCGGCGACTGCACAGGCGGCCCAGGCAGTCAACACCACGGGTCGCATGCCTGCCGAGGCGGGTACGATCACGGACATCAACAACGCTGCCCCGGCGCGGCTGTGCCAGACGCGACCGTACTGGCCCCGGCCGGCACTTTGCTGATCGGCCACGATGGCCGCCCCGGCGTTCGCGGCATCCCGGCCGAGTTCGGTTGCGAGGTCGTTGGTGCTCGGCAGCGACCTGTACCAATGAACCGTCGATCCGATGGTGCGATGCGGGAAGTTCCGTACGCTGTGCGGATTCACACGAACTCCTCGAAATCGAGACCGATGTCGAGAGCGGGGGCGGAATGCGTTAAAGCACCGACGCTGATGCGGTCCACCCCGGTTTCGGCGATGCCGCGAACCGTGGCGAGGTTCACGCCGCCGGAGGCTTCCAACTCGACACCGCGTGCGCCGGAGTTCCGTCGGACGACCGCTTCGCGAAGTTGGTCGTTGCTCATGTTGTCGAGCAGCACAATGGCCGGACGCAAAGTCAACGCCACGTCGAGTTGTTCGAGCGTATCGACTTCGAGTTCGATGGGCAGCCCGGCGGCTGAGGGGTGCTTGCGCACGGCCGCCACGGCTCGAGCCACCGCGCCCGGTCCGGTGCCGAAGCCGGCGACGTGGTTGTCCTTAATCAGAATCGCGTCGTACAGGCCGATGCGGTGGTTGGTGCCGCCGCCCTGGCGCACGGCATATTTTTCCAACAGTCGCCAGCCCGGCGTGGTCTTGCGGGTATCGAGAATCCGCACCGGCAAGCCCGCGACGGCCTCAACGTAGGCCCGAGTGAGGCCGGCAACACCGCTGAGACGTTGAAGAAAATTCAGCGCGGTCCGCTCGGCCGTGAGCAACGCCTGCAACGGTCCCGAGACGACCGCGACCTTGGTGCCGCGTGGGCACACCGTGCCGTCGATCGTCATCAGTACGACAACAAGTCGTTCGCTGAAAGCCGCCGCGACCATCGGCAGCAGCGGCAACCCGGCCACCGTCCCCGGTGTGCGGACCACGAACGAGGCACGAGCCACCTGCGAAGCCGGGATGGTCGCCAAGCTGGTGATGTCGCCGGTCTCGCCGACATCCTCGTCGACCGCCAAGCGGATCAAACTGTAAGCCGCCGCTGTTTCGGCGACCGAAAATGTATTCATTCCGACAAGCTAGCACGAAGCGGCAACCCGTCAACTCAGCGCCGCATGGCGGCGAGTTCCTGCAGCTTGACGATGCCGACTTCGAGTTGCCGCGTCGGGTCCGATTCGGTGTGGTGCGGCTGGATGCCGACACGCTCGATCGGCGTTTTCCCCGGCCCGTAAACGTGAGCTGCCGTCACGACCAATGTGCCGGACCGGCCGAGTTGGTCCGGGCGATCCGCGGCGTGCAGAGGGATCGGCGCCGGCTGAACGGCGCCTTTGCCGAAGGTGCTCATGCCGACGAGCATCGCTCGGCCCGATTCCTTCCAAGCCGCGGCAACGACCTCGGCCGCGGACATGGTCCGACGATCGACGAGCACCACCAGCGGTAAGTCGCACGCGCCGGAACCCGAGTCGGACGAGAAGACGCGGTCGGCGAATTCCGGCACTTGCCCCGTGGTCGTGGCAACGATGCCGTGGGCTTGAAACCGTGTGGCGGTCGACACCGCCGCCGTCAGCAACCCGCCGGGATTACCGCGGAGGTCCACTATGAGCCCACGCATCCCCTGCATCCGCAGTTGCTCCATGGCCTCGTCGAGTTCCCGGGGTGTCGATTCCCGAAACCGGGCGATGCGAAGGTAGCCCAAACCAACCTTGCCGGGAAGCAGGAAGGCTTCGACGGACGGCTCATGCATCATCGGCTGATCCGACTGCGGATATTGGAACTCCGAGTAGTCATCAATGCGGCGGCAGGCTCCGCAGAGCATTTCCAGCACGACTGCGGCGGGCGTCGTCAGTCCGAAGTCCCGGCCCGCGACGCGCACCAGTTCGAATACGGCATCGCGCGCCTCGGCGATCGTGCCGATTTTCGCAGCCCGTTCCTGGATGAAGCGGCGGAAGGCACGGAGCTGGTCCCGACTCGTGTTCGGGAAGTGCAGTGCCGCGAACTCCGGAACACCGAGCGATTTGTCCAGTTCCTCAATGCCGAAGCGAAAGAGGACTTCGGGTCGCGCGCGTTCGCGAACGGCGAACAGCGTGCTCAGTTTCTCCAACACTTCGGCATACAAGTCGAGTGCTTCGGTGGGCTTCAGCGTCAGCACGAACCTGCGGAAGCCAGGATCCTGCATGCGGGCCTGCCAAGAACGGTGACGCTGCATCGTCCGCAGCATCTCGCGGGCTGACGCATCGTCGGCATTCGTTTCGTACGCCCGGCGGATGCGTTCGTATTGGTCCTCGAAACGACGATGCCGTTCCGCATCGTCGGCGGGAGAGTGATATACCGCATCCGGCACAACGCGGATCGGTGGTGCATCCTTAGGAATGTCGCCGACCACAAGCATCGGCACCATCATCGACGCGAAACACAGGACGGTCATGCCGTATCCTCGGTTTCGGAGAGGTCGTAATTACCTTAACGGAGTCTTCATCGAGAAGTCAAACAGAAAAGGGAATCGGAAAAGGGTTCGGATGGCTCCCAAGGCATCGCCTCGGCACAACCTTGATCTAGCCGTTGCTTTCCCGGCCACGCGGGATAACGATACTCCGTGTCGATTTCCCCACTCACTCCCGGAGTGCCTCTCATGCGTCTGTTGCTGATTCTGGCCGCCCTCATCGTCCCCGGCTTTGCCCTGCGGGCGGACGACACCAAGGAATTCCTCGATCCCAAGAACTGGAAGGGCCTCGAACAATACTGGAAAATCGAAGGCACGAGTGTGACCGGCACGGCCAAGGTCGATCCGAAGTTCAATACGTTCCTCTGCTCGCAGGCAAAGTACTCGGACTTCGAACTCAGCTTCAAGGTCCGCCTCGTCGACGGCAAGGGAAACAGCGGCATCCAGATCCGCAGCCTGATTGCGGACGAAAAAAAGTACGTCGTTCACGGGGCCCAGTGCGACATGGGTCAGCAGTATTGGGGCAGCCTGTACGGCGAAGGCGTCGGCGGCATGATGAAGGCCTGTCCCGGCGACTTCGTGATGAAGCACGTCAAGTCGAAGGATTTCAACGATTATTCGATCGTTGCCAAGGGCAACAAGGTCACGATCAAGGTCAACGGCGAAGTCAGCGTCGATGCCGAATTCCCGATGACGCCGAATAAGAAGGAACTGCCGTCCGACGGGATCATCGCCTTCCAACTCCACCAAGGCGGGCCGATGACGGTCGAGTTCACGGACATCAAGTTCATGAACCTCGCGAAGAAGGCCAAGTGACAGCGCCTTGAAGCAGTGCACACAACCCGGCCGCGGCGACGATCTGGAGTAGGGCCAGCGCCGCGACCGTCGTCTCCGCCCCATAGTGCATCATGTCGAAAAGCCGCAGGATGTAGATCTGGTGAAACGGCGGATTGACGATCTTGACGGCACTCACTTCCCCCAGCATCAGGACCGTACAGGCGGGCACAACCCAGCGAAATACGCCTGCGGTGTAGGGCTTCACGATCCGCCGATACTGGCCGAGAAGGCCCAGCCCATCCGAGGCCGCGGCATCCCACAGGGTAGTCGGGATCGCGCGGAATGCCGGCAGGACCATGAGCACCGCGAGTGGGAAGTACCGCAGCCAGACCGCGAGCATCATCGGCAGCGGCGAGGGTTGATCGTAAAGCAGCGACCGCATCGGCGGAAACTCGGCACCGATTCCGACAATGTTGAATGCCGTCGATTCCCAAGTCGCGACCGTGACGATCAGGTCTTTCAGCAGCAGCCCCACCAGCGGGCCGGGCAACACCGTGAGAATCAGGCACACGAGCGTCAGCAAGGCCGCGGCCCAGCGCCTACGCTCGGCTAGCCAACAAGCGGCCCATGCAAACGCAGCCAGGACCAGCGCCGCTGCCACGGCTTCGAACAGACTGCGGGCCAGCAGCGGTCCTTCGCCTTCGGCCACGCGGCCGACTTCCGCAACGAAGCGCGAAGCCGTCGGTTCAGTACTCGAAGACGCACCAGCGGCGCGGCCAACGAGGGCCGCGATGGGCACCACCACGAACAACGACAATGCGGCCCAGAGGACTATTGACGATGCCCACGCAGATGTTCCCGGCAGATTCCGAAGCGATTCGCTCGGCACTTCCCTCGGCATCCATGCACGCTGGACTTGCCGAAGCAGCATGAAGCCCAAGCCGACCCAAACCAGCGACGCAGGCAGCGTGGCAAGCAGCGTCGGACGATAGTCGCTGCCCGCACCGACGAGTTGCGTGTAGATTTCCTCCGCATAAGTCCGCACCATCATCGCGTCCGCGATCGGGATCTCCGTGAAGGCTTGCACGCCGACCCATGCCGCCGAAACGGCGACGGCGAGTTTGAGCTTCGGCCAAAGCACGCGACGAAATACGGACCGTTCGCCGCCATCGACTCGCGCTTGGTCTTCCAGTTCCCGATCGACTCGGGACAGCAGCACAACAACAATGCCCACAACCCACGGCCAGGCGGCGATGCCGTGGATGATGCCTGCGGGGAACAGACCGCGGCTCCACGGTCGCCAAGCGACTTCGCCGGGGTTCAAGGTCAGCGGCGGCAGCCAGGCGGAAAGGACGATCTGCCAGGCCAAGGCCGTCACCGGCAGCGGCGTGCAGAGACCGAGGAGAATCAAAAATCGTGCGATCCGAATGCCGCGAATACCGCGACGCGACAGCAGATAACCGCTGAAGACGCCCGGTGGCAGGGCGATGAGGCAGGCGATGAAGGCGAGTGCTGCGGAGTTGCCGAGCAACTCCGCAGCACGAACGGCGTCGCCCATTACGCAACCGTGTTCTTCTTGGACTCGAACTGCGCCTCGGGCACGGCGGGGTCTTCCGCCTTGAACCACTTCGGATCGAACTCGATCCGCGTGTGATGCTTCATCGCCAAGTTGGCCGTGAGTGCCAGCACGGCATCGGCCATGGCCACCTCGCCGTGGCAGCGGGGCAGGTCTTGGATGTACTTGCCCGCAGAGTCCGCGGCGTAGCCGACTTCGGGTTTCCACTTGCGGATGCAATAGGCGAAGTGCTCCATCTCTTCGCGATAGCCGCGGCTGACGGGTGCACTCGCGCCGCCGTCCGCCTTCACCGCCGCGCCGCTCGGCCCGCCCCAGGTACTGCTGGCCTCCGCGACCGCCTTGCCTGGGGCCGCCGCCGTCACGGTGACCGTCGTCTTCTTGGAGTCCGCTTCCGCCGCGACGCCCGGCTTGCCTTCCTTGTACAGCAGGACTTCCTGCTCGTTCTCGACGACCATGGTGCCGCGCGAACCCATCAGGCATTCGCCGTACTTCTCGAAGCCGTTGGTGCTGATGCTGGAATAGGTGACGACGACGATGTCGTTCTTATCCGTACCGTTGTTCTTGCCCTGCGGATGGTTCTTGCCGGGGAACTCGAAGGTGACGAAGACGTGGTCGTCCGCGTCCCGCTCGTTCTTCCCGGGGCCGTAGAAGGCCTTAGTGCCGACGCCCATGACGGCGATCGGCTTGACCTTGCCGAGGAAGATCGAGCAGGCATCGAGTTGGTGCGAGCCGAGTTCGGCCATCAACCCGCCGCCGGTGCGTTCGAAGATTCGCCAGCGGATCAGTTCGCCGATGTCTTTGTAGCCGAATTTTTGGGCGAGAGACTTGCCGTCCGGGCCGGGCTTGGCCAACGCGTCGTAGTCTTCCTGCACGATCGCGGGGTACCAGCCGTCCCGAATCACCGGCTGCAGAACGTCCGGCGACGAAACCCAATTCTTCTCCGGTGTCGCGGGCCAACTGTTGTTCCGGTGCCACAGGGCACGGATGTGCTTGACGTCCCCGATGACGCCGCTGTTGACGACCTCCAGAGCATGGGCGTAGAGCGTCGAATAGTGGCGTTGGTGACCGATGCTGAGGATGCTTCCGGTGTCCTTCGCGGCCTTGATCATCGCCTTGCATTCGGTGATGTCGTGGGCCATCAGCTTCTCGCAGAGGACGTGAATCGGTTTACCGCGCTTCTTGCCGAACTCCATGCAGTCGATCGCGCACTTGGCGTGCAGGTGCAGCGGCAGCGCGATCACGACGGCTTCGATGTCCTTCTCTTTTTCCAGCATCTCCATGTAGGATTCGTAGAAGTGCTTGTCCTTGATGTCGTCGGTGTAAGCGCGGCCGTAGTGCTTGATGAAGCCCTTGCGGAGCGCGACCTTCGGATCGCCTTCGAGAATCCGATTCTTGTTGAATGGGCGAATGTCGCAGGCGGCGATGAACTTGACGTACTGCGGATTATGTTCGCCCACCAGGACGCCGCCTTCATCCCCGCATCCGATGATGGCCGCCTTCACCGGGGCGCCGTCGAGCGCGGAGTAGCCGAAGTAAACGCCTGCGGCTAAGGGCAGGGCAGCCGTCGCTCCGGCGGCGGTGCCGAGGAAGGTACGGCGGTCCACGGCGGCAGCGGCGGTTTCAAAGTTCTTCTTGCCGAGCGCTTTCTGGTCTGCGGTGAGATCGAGAGCCATGACGGGAGAGCCTTTCGGGTGGGGTGTAGTGAAGTCATTTCTCGGCGAGCGGTTGGTGGCAACCCGCCGAGGCTTCGCAGGTTCAGGATTCCGCCGGTTTCCACCGGCGGATCGCCTGCGTTGGGTCGGTCAATCAAGTCTTGTATTCGAACTTCCGCGTCGCCTTCTTGCTGCCGAACACCAAGTAATGCAGGAAGCCGTCGATGCCCATCCAGGTGCCCGTCGGGTGGACGGCGATCACAAGCAGGGCGAAGGCTTCGATCAGATTCTTGTTGATGAACACCGGATTACCTTCGGTGCCCGGCGGGTTGGGCAGCCACGGGAAGCTCGGATAGGTCAGATAAGTCATGACCAGGAAACCGGCGCAGACGATGGCCGCGATGCGGGTGGCGAAGCCGACGATCAGGAACGCCCCGCAGAGGGTCAGCATCCACATGGTGCTGAAGTCGAGCTCGGCGATTTTGCTTACCGGCGGTGGCGGATCGGCAGGAACATCGACGGGCGCCAGTGCCGCTTCCTTGGCGGCACTCGTTTTGGCGTCATTGAGCATCTCCTCGGCGTCCTTGACCAATGCGGTGCGGACGGCGGTCGCCTCGGCCTTGGCGGAAGCGATATCCGCGAACAGCGTAGAACGACCGAGATCGATCTTGCGGCGGGCCTTGAGTTCTTCGAGTTCCTTCTTGCGGTTGGCGTAGTCCGCCAGCCGTGCGGGCACCGTCTGGGCCACGTCCATGCTCACGTACTTCTTCTTCGCTTCCTTGCCGGTCAGGCCAATGCTCCATTCCGCGTAGTCGCGCGTTGATTTTTCCAAAAGCTTGGCGACGACATCCTTCTTCGCGGTCGGTGCGGCTTCGATGATCTTCGGGCCGAAGTCGTCGAAGCGTTCCTTGGCACCAATGGGCAGCGCTGCCAGGATCCTCGCGTCGATCAGCTTGCGGCCGAGCGTACCGGCAGGATACTCCCAGAGGAATTTGGCGCCCGCGCCGTTGAGCGGCAGGGCGACGACGGTCTTGGCGTAATAGACTTCAGCATCGCCACCCGAGGGGGATGCGGTGAAAAGACGAGCGTAATCGACGGCCGGGCCGGGCTTGACGAACTCGGCCTTCAGAGAGGCTTCGCCGTCCGGCCCAAGCAGTTCACCGACGCTCGCCGGCTTGCCGACCGGGATCACCAACGACTCGAGCTTCGCTTCGGCGTCTTCCAGGAATTCCTTGCGCATCAGGTCCGCGATCGGTCCTTCGGATTCGCGGAAGTAGGGTTCGCTGGAGAACGGCTTGGACGTCAATGTTTCGCCGACGTAGTACGACCGAACCTTGTTCATCCCCTCGAACAGGAAGTGCCAGCCGATGGCCAGTCGCAGGGCGAGGATGAAGAAGACGCGGAGCTGCCACTTCTGCTGAATCGTGGCGACAATCAGCGCGAGCAGGCTGCCGGCGAGACCGGCATAGATCACTTGAATCGGAAACGGGAGGTCCATGCGGAGAGGTTCCTGAACTGGAGCAGGTGAAGTCAATGCATTCTAACCGCGAACGGGCCGAAAGGCATCACCTTTGTGCGTCGGGCGGGCATCCTTGCCGTCGTCGAGCAGGATGATCGTGAGGGTCTGTTCCGCGATCGCGATACGCGCGAACGCGGTCGAGCCGAGCACGAACGCTGCCGTGGACAAAGCATCGGCCTTGGCGGCATTCGAAGCCACCACGGCGGCGCAGGCCGTGCCCGCGCTCGGCATCCCCGTCCGCGGGTCGATCACGTGGCCGTAGGTTTTGCCTTCGTGCGCAAAGGATTGATAGGTCGCGGCCGATACGCCCAAGCCCGCATCAGCGAGGTGGACCGTACCCAGGGATCGCCGCGGATGATGCGGATGCTTCAGACGAATCGGCCAGCCCGACGGATGCCCCGGCGGCGTGCCGAGGGCATAGGCACTGCTGCCGCCACCATGGAGCAAGGCCGACGGAATGCCCCAGACGCCGCGCAGATGCCGCGCGGCCAAGTCGAGCGCGAAACCCTTGCCGATGCCGCCGAAGTTCAACTCCAAGCCGCGTCGCAGAAACTTGACCGTCCGGCACTCGGCATCGAGCAGGACGTGGCGAAACCCGGATGCTGTGCGTGCGGCCGAGAGTTCCTTCGCACTCGGCACCCGGCCGGCGCGTTTGAAGAAGCCCCAAGCCTTGACCAGCGCACCGCTCGCCGGGTCGAAGGCGCCTTCGGTGAGGTGGACCAGCGGGCCGCAGGATTCGAGGAGCTGAAACACTATGTCCGAGACTTCGATCGCCTCGTCGAAGGCGGTCGCATTCAACTGAGAGGCTTCGGAATGGTTGCGGTAAATCGTCAACAAGTCTTCGACATCGTTGACCAGGTCGAGGGCGGAAGACGCTGCCGCAACGGCGTCTGGCGTGCCTGCGGGCAGGGCGATCTCGAAGGTCGTCGCCATCGCCGGGCGCGAGATCCTGATCAGGTCCAGGTCTCTTGGTACAGGAAACGCCGGAGCGTCCGGCAAGGCCGTTCTCATCGCGTCCGCAATGGCCCCACGGCGATTCACGGCCGGGCACCCATCGCCACCACGTCGGCGGTCGGCAGGTCGTCGAAGGTCGCCACCACGCGGTCGGCCCCGGCGCGATAGAGGGTCTCAGCCGGATGATGACCCGCGGAGGTCACGGCGATGCAGACCATCCCCGCAGCCTTCGCGGCCTGCACGCCGGCAACGGCGTCCTCGAAGACGACGCAGTGCTGAGGCGAGGTGGTCATCCCCTTCAGGAACACTTCCGGGTCCGGCTTACCCTTGGTCACATCGTCGCCCGTTATGATCGCGGCGAAATAGTCCTCGATCCCGGCTTGCGAAAGCAGCAACTCGACGTTGGCACGCGGGGCGGACGAGCCGACGACCTGGCGAATTCCGGCAGCCTTCAACTCCGCGAGCAGCCGACCGACGCCGGGAAGAAGGGACACCCGGCCCTCGGCGATACTCGCGCGGTATAGCGTCTCCTTCCGCAAACTGATCGCGGCCACGTCTTGGTCGCTCATGTTCGGGTCGAATAGTGCCCGAAGAATCTCGGGGTTGCGCCAGCCGAAGGTGCGGGCGAAATCAGCTTCGGTGAAGTTCCAGTGCCTCTCCGCGACGAGCACCTGCCATGCGTGGAAGTGCTCCGTCGCCGTATCGACGAGTGTGCCGTCCACATCCCAAATCGCTTCGCGGATCATTCCCGGCTCAGCCTTTCCACCGTGGCCTTCAGCTCGGCGTAGCGTTCGTTGTACTTCTCACCGTTCTCGTCGTTCGGTCCGCGGTAGCCGTCGTAGTAACCGCGGGCGATCCCTTGCTTGTCGACGACGGCAATCAGCGTCGAGTGGTCGAACTCCTGACCTTCGACCGCGCTGGGCATTGAACTCCGTTTGATGCCCAGCTTGAAGCCGCCGGTCATCAGTTCGTGAAGTTCGCGTTCGCCGCCGGTGAGGAAAAGCCAGCGATCCGGGTGAGCGCGGAAGTTGTCCGCATAGCTCGCCAAGGCCTTGATGCCATCGCGATTCGGGTCGACCGTAAAGGTGACGAGGCGAAGGTCGTCGCGATTCGCGAGATCCAATTCCTGCTGAAGCTTCGCCACCGTCGCGGTCACGGAGGGGCAGGGGCCGGTGCAGCGGGTGAAGACGAACGAGGCAACCCAGACCTTGCCTTTGAGGTCCGCATTGGTGACGGTTCGACCCGACCGTTCCGTGAGCGAAAAGTCCGGGATCGGGAAGCGGATCTCCGGTTCCGGCTCGATCGGCTTCACCCGTTTGCGACTGCCGGGCAGCAGCAGCACGGCAATCAGGCAGGCAACTGCGACCAGCATCAGCGACGCAGGAAGAGCGTACCGCATCCGGCTCGGGCCGGGCGGGGTCGCGGGTGCAGCTGTCGTTTCGGGTGTCATGTTGCTTCCCCTTCCACTAGCCAAGGTAACGCGGCACGATGCCGTCGATGACCAGCAGAACCATCACGCCGGTGAGGTAGACCAGCGAGCCGCGCAGGACGGACTTCGCGCTTTGTTGATTCCGATCGAGTGAGAAACGGACGCACCGCATCAAGAACCAAGCCGCGAGCAGCAACCCGCCGATGAGGTAGACCCATCGGGCCGTGCCCACGGCAAAGGGCAGCACCGTCACCCCGGCCAACAGCGCCGCCGTCGCGACGGTTGCCAGCCCGGTCAGCCGGCCGTTGTGGGCCGCCGGCTCGATGACGGGAAGCATCTTCATGCCGCCGCGGGCGTAGTCCTCCCGATGCATATAGGCGATGGAGTAGAAGTGCGGCAACTGCCAGACGAACAGGATGGCAAAGAGGGACACGGCTTCCCAAGTGACACTTTCCCGGGCGGCCAGCCAGCCGATGACCGGGGGCAACGCTCCGGGAATCGCGCCCACGATCGTGTTCCAACTCGTGTGCGTTTTCATCGGAGTGTAAACGAGGACATACAGCCCCGCCGTCGCAGCGGCAGCAATCGCGGCACCGGGGTAAGGGAGCATACACGCGAGATAGGCCACCCCGGCGACGGCCAGGCCAAGGCCATAAGCGAGCACTTCCCAAGCTTCAACGCGCCCGGCCGGCAACGGCCGACGCCGGGTCCGATGCATCTTCGCATCGGCGACTCGTTCCCAAAGATGGTTGAGGGCACTGCCGCCCGCGGCAACCAGCCCCGCGCCGAGCAGAACGTGAACGAGATGATCGAAGCGGAAGTTGCCCGCGGCTCCAAACAGATACCCGGCCGCGACGGTAACGAGTGCCATGACCGCAATCCGCGGCTTGGTGAGTTCCAGAAAGTCGGCCGGTCGGCGCGAAGTTCCCGGGCGAGCCAAGACGGCGGACGATGCGGCCGCGGTCGCAGGTGGAAACTCGGGCACGGCCTTCACCAACACGTTCATGAAATCTCCCCTCGCGGCAAGCGAGGCACTCCGACCATTGTAAGCAGCCTCAGCCGATCCGCAGCAGTTCCCGCGTTTCGCTTTCGGACGGATCGACGTTGATCGTGTACGACAACGTCCGTTCCTCGACAGGCATCATCAGCCGAATCCGCACGGCCAACGCAACGATTGAGCCGAGCAGCGCAGCACCGATGAGCGTGTGAGCCGTGCGGACGACCGCGGCCGTCGTCTCCACCGGCCGCAGTTCGGGCGGGAGCAGCGCGGCCGAGCCGGTCACGGCAAACTTGCCGAGGTAGGCTTCGATGCCGAGGTAGATCTGCACCGCGAAAATGCCGAGCAGCTGGATCGCCGAGTAGCGCAGGCTTTGCAGCGATGCACCGCCGTTGAAAATCCGCATGGCGAGAATCGTGCCGATGCCGAAGACCAAAAACGCCGTGAAGAGGTGCAACCGCTGCGCCGTGGTTGAGCCGAGGTGCCGCATCCAGACGCCCCAGACAAGCTGAGCCAACACCAAGGCAACGAGCGTCACGCTAAGCTTCGCAAGCGTCCGGTCGTCGATCTCCGAGCCGATCCTCGGTGCCGCGGCCAACACGACGACTGCCGCTAGTAGTGCGAACGTGACCTGCCCGAAGGAGCCGTGGATCGCCGCCAATTGCGTGCCCATCAGTTGATCGAGGAAAACCCGATAGCCGCCGAGCAATCCTTGAATCATGACGGCGACGAGCGCAGCCGTCGCGACGATGCGGAAGATGGCGCCGGTGGAACGCTGCTTCCATGCCCACGCGCTGACGCCGATCGCGGCCAAAAGGCAAGTCAGGCACAGCGCACCGGTCGCGTACGGCCATCGCAGATTGCCGCCTGCCTTACGGGCACGCCAGGCCCCACCCATCTCCCCATGGAACGCAAGATAGGCGACAAGCAGTAAAATCACAGCGACGAGGCCGCAAATGCGGACCTTCCGGTTCGGTTCCGTCGTCCACGCGCCAATGGCCAATACCGTCGCGAATACTCCGATGCACCACGCCACCAGGCGATGGGTGTGCTCGATCAGAAATCCCGGTGCCGGCTCGTTGGCCCAGACGTGGTCGTTGACGACGAGAAACCAAGGTTCCGTCGGCCAGACCGGGTCGGACATGCCGACGCGGAAGGTCGTGATCAGCGCCCCCAGAATCAGCACCGCCGCCGCACAGATGAGTGTGAGGTAAGCCCAGATCCGCAACCAACGAGGCACAATGCGTTGTTCGATTTCCATCAGCATCATGGCTTGTGGATCTCCTTCCGCACGTCATCCGGCAGCAAGTCCGGCCGGCCGATGACGCTCAGGAATGACGTCAGGTCGAGTACCTGCCGCTCGGAGATCCCGGGGTTTGCGGGCATGTTCACGGCTGCGATGCCATGGCGGATGCGGGCATGCAGGTCGCCCGGCTCGCGGCCCCACTTCCAGTCGGCCTTGGTCAGGTCCGGCACCCGCGTCACGTTGCCCCAGACGTCGTAACGAAACGCCCCGCCCTGCAGGTTTGCCCCGTGGCAACTCGTGCAGCCGACCATCGTCGTCAATGCGTAGCCGCGGCGCACCGCCTCGGCATCCGTGGGAAGTTCGACGCCCGGTAATTCCTGCTTCCAACCCGAACGCCAAGCTTCCAAGGAAGCGGTCGCGGTTCGCTGGACCAACGCCGCGACTTCGATCGGCAACAATCCTTCTTCCGGATCGAAAGCCGCCGTCAACGCTTTGGTTTCACACTCGCCGCGAATCGACAAGTGGACTACATAAGTCAGCAGCCCAGTCACTTCCTGGTCGCTGAGCAGATCGTAAGGCTGCATCTGCGTGCCCGGCACACCATGGCGTATGACCCGCTGCAACGCAGCGCCACTCGGCCGAGGCGTACCGGCTCCCGACTTGAACACCCCGTTTCGGAAGTCCCGAGGCGGCGGTTCCAGGAACAGACCCGTCGGCCCGCGGCCTTCGCCGGTCAGGCCATGGCAATGAGCGCACTGAGAACGGTAAAGCTTGGAACCGGCCGCGAGTTGCTCGCCGTTCGTGAAGTCGGAAACCAATTTCGGTGCCGCGGGCGTACCGAAGGTTTCCTCCAAAGCAGCGGTCAGCACCGCAAGCACTTCGACATCGACTGCTGCCGGATCGACGATCTTACCGCCGATTTCGCTGCTGTAAGTGCGGAGGAATTCATCCCGTCGGCCGGGCGGATGAAGCTCGGTCGGCTCGGCATACGGTGGCCGAATCACGACGACATCGGCACGCGGCGGATAGCGCAGCGACTCATCGTATCCACTCGACGCGGTGCCGCACCCCGCGAAGGCCAAAACAGCAAAAGCGAAGAGACCGCTCCGGAACCGGAGGATCGCTTCGCCTTCGTGTGAAACTTGCATCGCCATGACATCCTAACCGCGAACGGCTGACTCCCGGCAACGTGCTGCTGCGGACTACCGTCTCCCGATCGACGAGAAAACCCTAATACGCAGCCATGTGGCGGGTGACGAAGTCGGTCAGCGTGAAGGTGAACATGATGAGCACCCAGAAGACCGACGCGCCCGCACAAAGCCACGTCAGCTTATCCGCCTGCCGCAGGTCCATGAAAAAGACAGACAGCACGAAAACCTGGATGCCCGTGATGGTCAGGCTCGCCAGAATCTTCATCGGGCCGAAGTCGTTGAACCCCACGGCCAGTTGAATCACGGCCAGCAGTGCCAGCACGGCAAAGGTCGTCATGGTGCTGCCGAACGAGGCGACGTGATGGTCGTCGCTCTCGTGGATCGTTTCGCGCACTTCGCTCATGGTCGCTCCTTATTCGTGGTGGCCCGAGGCCAAACCGATGGCCATCTGAAACTGCCCGATCGCCTGTTCCAGCGTGTGCGGCCCGGCGAAGTACAACAGCGGCAGCAGGAACATCCAAACCATGTCCACGAAGTGCCAGTAAAGGCTCATCACTTCAATGTAGACGTAGCGTTCCGGATGCTTGAAGAAGCCCATCTGTGCCAGTGTCAGTTGCCAAGACAACAGCCCGATGCCGATGATCATGTGAATGACGTGCAGGCCGGTCATCACGTAGTAAAAGACGAAGAAGAGCTGTACGCGCGGCATATACACACCTTCGGTCTTGTAGCCTTCCTGCTTCAAAACCTTGGTGACGTTCTCGGCGAATTGCGAACGTTCCTTCGGCAGGTACGTGCCGTCATCCTGCTTCTCCTGCACCACGATGGTCCTACTGGTTGGGATCAGGCCTTCTTCGTAGTCGAGGTGATATTCGCGGCCCTTCAACCCCAGGAACACCGTGCCGAGCACGATGGTCGCAAGCAGCCAGAGCTTGATGCCGAACTGGTTGTTCTTGTAGGCCGCGCGGATCGCCAAGGTACAGGTCAGGCTGCTCGTCAACAGCAGGAACGTGTTCACGCTCGCGATGCCGCAGTTCAGTGCCGCGCTGCCTGCTTCGAATTCCTTGGGGAACCAAATGCGGTAGCCGGTGTACGCACAGAAGGCGCCGCCGAAAAACAACACTTCGGTCACCAGGAACAACCACATGCCCAAACGCACGGTCGACTGCTGCTGGAGCATGTTGTTGAAGTGGTGGGCGACCGGTGCCGCTTCCTGGGTCATGGTACTAGCTGCCACGGATCACCTCCGGCGTGGACAAGCCCGCGTGGGCGATGTTGGGTTCTTCATCCGAGAAGATCATCCCGGCCTTTTCGAGTTGCTCCAAGCCGTTCGGCATCGAGTATTCGTAAGGCCCGTAATAGACCACGGGCGTCGTGTCGAAGTTGTGCATCGGCGGCGGCGAGGGCACCTGCCATTCCAGCCCGGTCGCCATCCACGGATTGCCCCCGGCCTTGCGGCCCAGGAACAGACTCGCCGGCAGATAGAACAGCGGCATCAGATAGCCGATGCCCTGAATCGAGGCACCGGCCGTGCTGAGGCTGTTGAGGAACTGGAACTCGGGAGCATAATTCGGGTAACGCCGCGGCATGCCGTTGTAGCCGAGGATGAACTGCGGAATGAAGGTCATGATGAAGCCGACGATCGCCACCACGGCGGCCAAGCGACT
>Ga0105048_10003770_pt1 | contig 24769 bp, 24 predicted proteins | sample MAT05_FD_78382 | JGI IMG/M metagenome (GOLD analysis project Ga0105048, IMG submission 78382) | Freshwater microbial communities from Lake Fryxell liftoff mats and glacier meltwater in Antarctica - MAT-05 | ecosystem: Environmental > Aquatic > Freshwater > Ice > Liftoff microbial mat | place... | reverse complement strand
CAGTACCAACGGGCAATTGAGTTCTACCAGCAGTCTTTGGAAATCAAAAGGGAGATAGGCGATTCTCCAGAGGAGAGGCTTCGCCAACGCAATGGCGAAGGTAGATCCTTGGGCAATTTGGGCAGTGCTTACAACTCCCTGGGACAGTACCAACGGGCAATTGAGTTCTACCAGCAGTCTTTGGAAATCAAAAGGGAGATAGGCGATCGCAATGGCGAAGGTAATTCCTTAATCGGTTTGGGCAATGCTTACGACTCCCTGGGACAGTACCAACGGGCGATTGAGTTCTTCCAGCAGTCTTTGGAAATATCTAGGGAGATAGGCGATATTCGAGGGGAAGCGATCGTTTGGCATAACTTAGGTTTAACATTGGCAAAAATTGATCGAGAATCAGACGCGCTTGGTGCTTATCGCAATGCCAGCGAACTATATCAGCAAATGGGACTTGATGCTGATGTGCAAGATTGCAACAACGCAATTGAGCGTCTTTCTCAACCAAAAACGCCTGTAGTTTCTCGCCGTGGGTTTTGGGCGTGGTTGCGTCAGTTGTGGCGTTGGGTTCGTGCTTGGTTCCGGCGGTGATTTTGTCTTACGCAGATAAGAGACTTTATAGAGATACAAAATAAAAGAGCTATTCAATGAATTTAAACTCAAAAGAATTGGTAATCACCAAACTGGAGCAAGGATTACCCGCTATTACTCCAGCATTTGGTGCAGCATTAGCAGAAGCTTGTGCTGTTTGTTTGAGTGACCAAAGACATACCCAAGGCGTAGAAATTCAAGTTACAGGAGACTTAACAGATGTTTTCAAAATGTATTGGCAAAAAGTCACAGATCAAATGTTGCGATGTTGGAACGATAGTGAATACACTACAGAACAGGCTGCCTATGGAATTACCCTTTTAATTATTCAAGAACTGACTGAATATACAGTTGTCGAACGTTCTCGTAGAGGAACAGGATTTGATTACTGGCTAGGCAAAAAGGGTGAAAATAATCAACTCCCATTCCAAAATGCAGTTAGGCTAGAAGTCTCAGGCATACGTAAGGGTGATGACAGTAAAATAAAAGCTAGAGCTAAACAAAAACTGGAACAGGTAAGTTCTGTTGATGACAGTTTACCAGTTTACATTGTGGTTGTTGAGTTTAGTAAACCTTTGTGTTTTGTAGTAAGAAAATGAACCAAATTCAAGATTTACATAAACAAGCAATGGACTTTGCTGAAATGGCACAAGTTGCTAAACTAAAAGGCAACTCTGTTTTAGCCTTAGAACTCTCCAGACAAGCATTTGAAAAAGAACGGTTAGCAGCAGAATTAACAGTAAGTAATCTTGCAGCAGAACCAACACGTTCAGTGTTGCATCGTAGTGCAGCAACTTTAGCGATTGACTGTGGAGAAATTACCACAGCAGAACGTTTAATTGCAGTCGCTTTATCAGGAAATCCACCCGAAGAGATTGCAGAAGAACTCAAGGATTTATTTGTGCAGATTAATATCGATAAATATTTTGCCCGTCGTGGCATTATATTTGATAAAGCTAAATTGTAATTTTGGATGATATGAAATGTAACCTGAAAATACAATATATAAATGCATTTTTTTACATGAACCATCGTAGAATATGTTAATGAAATGTAAAGCACCAACCACACCTAAATCTCTACCAACCCACAACTAAGCTACTTGCAGAGGCTTTGTAGGTAGCATTCTGGGTTCTGGTAATGGTTTATTCTCTTCAGAAAGCATTTCCACAAAAGCCTCGATTACTTCCTGACCATTTTTGGCAGCTTCCTCGTAAGTTCTACCATGTGTATGAAATTCTTGCCAAGGGAACTCAGGTAAGTGAACTAAGAAAAGTTGATCTTCTTGTGACCATTGAATTACCATACTGTAGTGATAGATCATTCTTCACCTTCCTCGTTTACAAGTTTTTCGAGTTCTTCCAGCTTTTTCAGCACCCGTTGAATGCCCTTTCTAAATATAGCGGAGCATCATCACCATCTTTACCAGGAATAGTAAGGGGTTCTTCCGGTAGCATTGGATGTTTCCAAAATGTATGGCTTCCTTTGCCTCGTCCTGCCTAAAGGATGTACCCAACTTTTGCTACCATTGCTTTCAATTCTCTTACTTTCTTTGGCATTAAATACTGGACAATCTGTTAACTATTGGATTGCTTGTGCAACCTATTGATGCTCATTCCCAACCTTTAACCTATAATTACAACAACGCAAGTTTATCCCAGCAATTGTTGCTAATTAGCCAATTTAGACCAGGGGATAGTTGTGAAGCCAACGACAACTTAAGTTTGCTTGCTGATACTTTTATTAGTGTTTGCCGAAAAGCATCGATTAGGCGGGAGTTTCCCAGTGAGTTTCTTAACTCTTATTTAGAAGACATCAAGAAAAACAAATCTGCTACTGGGAAAAAAGCTTGGAAGTTATTGAATGATAGTAGATTCAAAAAGTAGCTGTGGAGAATATGATATGAAAACGAAAAGTGCAGATAAAGTAGAATCATTCTACATTGCTATAATTCTCTACAAATCATCTTCAAATAAACCTGATTATCAAACTTTGTATCAAGAAAGCTTTGTTTTAATTAAAGCCGCTTCTTTAGAGTCAGCAAAAACAAAGGCTTTAAATCATGGTAAAAATGAAAGCGTCAGCTATACAAATGAGAATGAAGAAACTATTACTTGGTCTTTGCAGCAAGTGGTAGATGTTAATTCAGTTTTATATGATGACTTTGATTCATCTGAGGATATTGTTGATTTATATACTCGACATTTTCGGAATTATGAGGCTTACCATTCATTTGAGCCATTATTATCTAAAGAGCAATTTGAATGATAGTTATAAAACCACGCGATCGCTCTTGTCGATTCCCATCACTGACGCAAAAGCGATCGCAAGTGTTTTCCCTTTTTACTGGCATTGACTCGCATATCACGAATGAGGCTCTCCCAACAACACAATTGAGCACTTCAATTCTCGAATTAACTGCGTTGTCACTTCGCTAACGGCTAATCCACCTGCTGTGCGATAACGAACGGAACGTAACACAGCTAAATCGAATGCCTGAGCCTCCCGAATTATGGTTCTAGCAACATCATCACCCCTGATCGTTTGGATATTCGTCTTCACCTCTAACTGACTTTTAGAAGCGATATCAGACAATTGAGATACAAATTTTTCCACTCGATTTGGGGGTGATTTGCGATCGCATACGTGTAACAGTACAACTTCTGCCTGATTGGCATCAGCCAAAATCTGGGCAAAGCGTAAAGCGCCTATAGTTTGCCGCGTTAAGTCTCCAATTGGTACAAGAATTCTTTCGATTGTCTTAGGACTGCTCAAAAGGCGTGTTACTGCTACCGGACAGTGAGAAGACCAAAAAACGCTATCAATGACATTACCAAATAAGCGGGCACGCAAACCTGTTGTCCGCGACCAACCCATCACAACTAAACTAGCATTTTGTTCTCGACTGGTGCGACTAATTCCTAAAGCGGCATCATCATCAATCCGAATTGCCGGTGATACTTCCACTTCAAATTCTTGACTAATTTCTATAGCTAAATTCAATCTTTCCCGGCTTTGGTCGAGTGCAGTTACCAATTGCGGATCATCCATCTGAATATGTGCTTTAGTAATAGCTAATGGCACAATCCTTCCAGATTCATGACTAGCTAGTAGTGCTGCCATTTCTATTAGATAGCGCTGGGTTTGGGGGTTGTATATTGGCACTACTACAGTAAATGGATATTGGTTTTTCTCTACTAGCTGTTCTTCATTACCTTGCCACCAAGTTGTCAAACTATCTGTTTCAACATCTGACTGAGAAAGCTGTAACGAAGAAGCAACTCGTGCTGTTATTATGGGCCCCAAAATTGCAGTCACCAGCATGAGGACAATCACACTATTTAAAACAGCTTCACTGATTAAGCGCTCACCAGCAGGATTTAGAGTTTGATAAGCAACCAACGTTGCTGCTAGTGTAGCTGCTACCTGTGGTAGTGACAATGACCACATCGTTAGCATTTCTGCCATGTTGTAGCGATACAATAATTTGGCTAAGAATGCCGCTATAAATTTGCTGCCAATCAAAGCCACTACAATTACCACAGTCAGCCAAACTGAACTAAGGGTTTTAATAAATGCAGGAATATTAATCAATAATCCCATGTCCACAAAGAAACAAGGGATAAATAAAACACTACCAATAAACTCGATCTTTTCTTTGACTGGGCTACGTCCCAAAACATCGTTGACAGCTAAACCTGCTAAAAATGCACCAACAATTTTTTCAACTCCAATTACCTGTGCTCCGACAGATGCCAAAAATAATGCTAGTAATATAAACAAAAACTGGTTACTTTGTTCATCCCCGGAACGGCGAAAAAACTGTTTTCCTGCCCAGTCAAAGCCAAACAGAACAACAGCCGAGTAAATTGCCAATCCACCCAACAAAGTCGCCAAACTTAAAGCGGAGAATTCCCCTTTATGAATTCCAACACAAATCGCTAATACTAGCAAAGCACCTGTATCAGTAAAAATTGTGGCACCAATTGTGACGGTTACAGCTTCATTTGCTACCACTCCCAGACGACTCACAATTGGATATGCCAAGAGGGTATGAGAAGCCAGTAAAGAACCAATTAGGAAGGAGGCATTCCAACCAAAATTGAATAAACGTCCTGTTACAATGCCAGCAATAAGTGGTACTAAAAATGTTAAAGCGCCAAACCCAATTGAGCGATTTCTAGTTTTACGGAACTGCTCTAAGTCAATTTCTAAACCTGCGACGAACATCAAATAAAGTTTGCCGATATCCGAGAGGAGATTGATAGTTTCAGACTCATGGTTTAATAACTTTAGTCCATTTTGCCCTAGTAATATACCTGCCACTAACAACCCCACTAATCCAGGTAATCGTAGTCGCTCAAATATGGGAGGTACAATAAAGATTACTGTTAGGAGAATTGTAAATGTAACGATAGGACTGTCTGTTAGGGAGTTCAGTGCCATGTGTAATAATTAAACCTAAATAGAAAATTTACCATTAATATAAGAAATTTTACTTAAAATTTCTGTGCGTTTCAGTTTTATTGGCTACAAAGAATTAAATCTTTAACAAGATAAATGTTGTGATGCCTACGGCGAGCGAAGCTATCGCAATCACGATTCTACCTTAAGAAGGGGTTATCTACATGTACAGGGTGAAATATCAATGGAATTTATGGTAACGAAAATAATCGATGTTTAAATATTAGGAAATGCTTTCAAAAAATCATAAAACGACAATAATTTCTTAAATATAGCTGTTCTCGTTTAAATTATTAAGGGCGCACATCTGTACGTCCCTAATTCTCTACATCATATCTATAAAAATCTGGAAGACCGCTCTTATGGGTTCCTATCAATGATAATTTTAAGCATTGGGAACCCCTAAAAATCAAAGTTTATGAACGTAGCCGACGATAAAACGATTGTTCGTGAGTATTTCAATTCCACCGGATTTGACCGTTGGAAGCGAATCTACGGCGATGGCGAAGTCAATAAAGTCCAACTAGACATCCGTAATGGACACCAGCAAACCGTGGATACAGTTCTCGGCTGGCTGAAGGCTGATAACAATTTACCAGAGCTATCAATCTGTGATGCTGGATGTGGTGTCGGTAGTCTCAGCATCCCTCTAGCGGTAGATGATGCTAAAGTCTATGCCACCGATATTTCTGAAAAAATGGTGGAAGAAGGCAAGGATAGAGCCAAGCAAACTTTGGGAAATTCTGAAAATCCCACTTTTGCCGTGCAGGATTTGGAATCGTTGAGTGGGAGTTACCATACCGTTATTTGCTTGGATGTTCTCATCCACTACCCCCAAGAAAAAGCGGATGAGATGATATCTCACCTCTGTTCTTTGGCACAATCGCGGATAATTCTCAGTTTTGCACCAAAGACATGCGCCCTGACTATACTCAAGAAAATTGGCAGTTTCTTTCCCGGGCCAAGTAAAGCGACTCGTGCATATTTACATCGGGAAGCTGATGTGGTAAAAATTTTAGAAAGTAATGGCTTTTCATTGCAACGAAAGGCGATGACGAAGACTCGTTTCTATTTTTCCCGCCTAGTGGAAGCTACACGCAAGTAAGTTTAGAATCGCAGCAAGATAAATATTATACCTCTGCTGCGATTTAAAAATCTCAAGGCTTAACACTGGTAAGTATTATAGTTGCTGCTAAGTTCTGCTTTTGAACTTGGCGATCGCTCTGATTGGGAGCATGAACAATTATCATAGCGATCGCACAGCCATACTTAAGTAACAAAGGCAAAATTTATACTATATTGTTGACATTTAATGCGATCGCTTTCCTCCGTGACAAATAAACAGTGGGAGAACCGTAAGCGCCTAGATGGTATCGAGAAAAAACTGAAGAAGATACGAAGAAGCGCTGACAAACCTATCGTCAGGAATAGATTGATATATTGGAACCTTTGCGAAAGTCAGGTTAAAATCGCTAGCAAAGTGTAAATCTGAAGTGGAACTATGAAAACTGCTGAAAAATTGGCCGCAGCTTGGCTACTGACAATGGGATTTATGTTTGTAACTCTATCAGCAGCAGAGGTATTTAATAAAACGACTACGGAAAAATCAATCACGCTACCCGTAGCTTGGGATGGTTCGATTGAGTTTTCACAAATGAATACTCCTGTAATTGATGATACTACGGTAGAACGTCTAATTTTTGGCATTCCTACCCTAACACTGGGGACATGGTTAGCATTGGGATTATACCGTCAAAGCCGACAGGAGAAAAAAGCGCTTAATCAACAAGTTAGCGATCGCCTGCAATCGATTTTTTATGAGATGCTACAAAAAAATCATGGGCGTGTAACTGTTTTAGGATTTGCAATGCAGTCACAACTACCCGCAGCCCATGCTAGGCAATATTTAGATGAAAAAGCTAAAGAATTCAATGCAAACTTTAAGGTGAACGATGAAGGGGCTGTATCATATCATTTTGATATCTAATTGTCATTTGTGAGTTGTCTTTGTTATTCACTAATGACTAATGACCAATGACTAATGACTAATATAGCTTTTCCTAATCAAATGAGGTACATCATAGCCCCCTCATCGCTTGCGGGGAGGGGGTTGGGGGTGGGGTTCTTGTACCTCACTCAACTGATAACGCACTACATTATTAACACTATTAGAGATGGCAAAGCGCTATCAAGTAGAAGCCTCAATCAATGTAATATATAGTGACGGACATCGACTGATAGCTTCTCGCTTTGCTACCACTTCCCCGGCTCCATCTCTTTACTGGATTCGAGATGATCCAACTTTTTCAAAATCTGTAATTATTGCGTCGGAACCTTTATTTATAGGTAATTGGATTGCTTTTCCAGAAAATAGCATCATTACTGTGGAAGCAGACTGTGAGATCAAAATTGAGCAAATTTAGTGTGAAAGAGTCTATTTTTCAAACTTTCCTTGAATGTCGCCCGAAAAGTTTTGCACTATTTCAGGATATGGACGAAGCCATATTCTGTAGTCAGCATGGGCTGACTTTAACTCTGTTGGCTGGCACTTGGGGCATACATATTGCCATTTGAATCGGTAAATCCCTAAAAATACCTTTAAAGCCTGAGCAATATTGCTCAAGCATGATTTTATTAGCTATGGCTATGTGTTTCACTAATTAGAGTAAGGATTTGCCATCACAGGTAGCCTATTACGCCAAGCATAGGAAGGTTTAATGTCGATATCTAAAGCTGTTAACAGGAACGTTACTTCTCAAAACACCGTTGAAAAACGCTTGCAGATACAGCGTTTGGTAGGTGCAACTCAAATAGTTGCACCTAGTACTGGGAGTGATGTAGTGAAGGGATTAACTCAAACACCTAAATCTCTACCCCCCTGTTACTTTTATGATGACCGTGGTTCTGAGCTATTTGAGCAAATCTGTGATTTACCAGAATATTATCTCACACGCACAGAAACAACGATTTTACAGCAGTATGCTGGCGAAATTGCCAAGATAACTGGCGCTTGTGAATTAGTAGAACTTGGCAGTGGCAGTTCTACCAAAACCCGCATTTTACTAAATGCCTACCAGCAGCTAGACTATCCCCCGCACTACTTACCAATTGATGTGTGTGCAGGTATCTTGGAAAGTAGCGCCAAGCAGTTATTAACAGACTATCCCTTACTGCAAGTTTATGCTTTAGCAGGAACCTATGAATTAGCCCTTGCAAAACTCCTACCGACACAATTACCTAGCAGAATGATTTGTTTTATTGGTAGCAGTTTAGGTAATCTTACACCTAATGAGTGTGATGTATTCTTCTCTCAAATTATAGAAGCCCTACAAGTAGGTGAGTATTTCTTGTTGGGGATAGATTTACGAAAGCCGAAACAGATTTTGGAACCAGCTTATAACGACAGCCAGGGCGTGACGGCAGCATTTAACCTCAATATGCTGGAGCATTTAAATCAACGGTTTGAGGGTAATTTTGACACCACACAGTTTGAACACTGGGCATTTTACAATGAAAGTGAGCATCAAATAGAAATGCATTTACGCAGCCTGCGATCGCAAATTGTAGAATTACGCGCTCTTAACCTCAAGGTTAATTTTGCACTAGGTGAGACTATCCTCACCGAAATTTCCCGCAAATTTGACCTCAATACTATCAAGCAGCAACTCACAGCACAGGGTTTATTACCTCTCCAAGTGTGGACAGATCCAAATCAATGGTTTGGTTTATTGCTCTGTGAGCTGCAAGCATAAAGCAAATCAGAGTATGCCTCACATACATACTGGTTCTCAGTTGAGTCCAATATATATCTAACAAAAGCAGCCCCAACCCTACAAAGGTTGGCGAATAACACTTCCATTCCTCTCTCCTTTTAGGCTACCGTTTACACCAAGTCTCTGTTGACGCAATTTACCGTTTATCGAATAGCCCAAAGAAACCTCACCCTGTCCGTCAGAACAGGGTGAGGTTTTAAAGACTTTTAGATAATCAGATGACGACTTATGTGAACACCGCAGCCTTTTAGGAGAGAGGCTTTGAGTGAAGGCTTATATTACATACAAACGAGAACAGCTATAGATGATATTCATCCATCCAACAAGAGAGAACAATTAAAAGCTCTCTCGTTTAAGCAGTATTTTCACTGAGTAGAATAGTATATTATACGCTGAGGAATATCTCTATCAGCCAAAACTAATCAACTAAATATTTAGTCCTTGATTATTGCTGCATCGAAGGTGTGGGAAAAATTCTGCTGAATATAGGAATCCGTGGCTTCGGCTTAGTTGCAGTTATATTGGCATTAGCACCAGAAGAGTTATTGGATGCCTCAGAGAGGATAGGTGGTTTGCTATTAGTAGAATTGGCAAAATCACTCAATTGGATAGCCGAAGGTGAATTTGAAGATAGGGAAGTAATATTATCAGTATTTTGGGTGTTGGATTTTACCGGAGTTTCAGCTTGAGATGGAGTAATAATGAAAGTCGAGCTTGTTCCTAATACCAGTATTAGCAGATTAAAAATATATTGTCGCATGGGGATTTGTCAAAAAAGCTTCAAGAAGGTGTATTTGTTCTCAAGTGAAAATAAAACCGTGATTTTCCAATATAAATCCGCTGTTAAAGAAAGCATGATTACAGCGATTTTCAGATGAATAGACTAGTAGCCTATACTTCAGATTTGAACGCAGCTTAGTACATCGATTCACTCACAAAAAATGAACCCCTTCAGTTACCTTTTTTACAAGGTAAGGGAACGCTAAACTCTGCTCTCCTTTTAAGAGAGGTTTTTCTAGAATTATGGAATCGATATTATAAAGAGCCTACAAATAGATACACCTGGAATAATTGACTGTTTATTCATCAATTAATCCAGCACAACTATTAATAATTTAGTTGTATTTTATTGCTATTAAAATAGGAATTATACTGAACTTTTGGAAAAACACTATTTTCAGTAAATCAGCTAATAAATCGCATATTTAATGAACTACAACCAACAATATATAAAGTCTTAATAAAAGCTGAGTTTTATAAAAGTACGTGTATGCGTTCCGGTACGGATACTAATCTGTCTATATAGGAATCGTATTTGATTTTTGAAATTATCTACGTGGGCGGGGAGTGGGGAGTAGGGAGTAGGGAACAAGGAATTAGGCTTTTCGAGCTGTACCGAGCTTTTTTAGAAATCAAATATTAGTCCTATAGCAATCAGATTTGATTTTTGAAAAAACCTAAGTATATATAGGGTGGATTATGGATATTAGTCCTAACTTGCCAAAGCTTTTGGACGGTGCGTTATACCATTTCAGTTATTTAAACCACGACTGAGACGGGGAGTAGTGAGTTGGGAGTTGTGTAGTTCAATTACTTGATAACGCTGTACACTGAAGTAAGTAAAAAAGAGTGACAGGATGAGATTTTATCGTATTTACACCTCACCCATCACTCCTTATAACTTGCGTGTTAATAAGCTGTTACGCATTTTTAAATTACACCAGCTTACTGGTTGATCTATCCTCTAACTAAAGAGGCGGATAATTGTTAAGTTATTATGTGATTTCCTATACAAGTGCTTTTAACTTATTAATATCCATTAGTCTTACTCTTGCTTATGCCAGATAGTTATTTTATAGATTTGTGAAAATCGAAAAGCTCAGATTTCCGACTTCTTAGAAAAGTCGGGAATCTTCTTGCTCAAAAAAATGTATTCATAAGCACAAAGAAACTTAACTTAGACTATATATCTTTGGTTGTAGTGGCTTGATGCTTGTGATGGAAGTTGGGGAAAAGATTATCAGTTATTGTGAGTAATCATGGAAACAATTATTATTCGCACTAAATCATTCATTGGGAAAATGAGAAAGTGGGTTAAACAAGAATAGGAACTTCAAGTTGAGATCCAGGGTTTTCTAACTGGGCTGTTTTATCTAATTTCTCTTCTAGTCATAATTGTGACTGGCTTATAAGTTTAATCACAAATTAGCATAATCTGGGGTAAGCGGATTTAGCTGAGTTTACCAAATCTTCCCACTAAAGGTAGAAATAATACTTAGCAAAATGCTGTAAGCTTTTTTATAAAAAAGCATCTGAGTGCAAAACTTATCAATGGACACTCTCTAAATTCCCTAGATTCAATCTGCTTTAAGCATCTAGGTTAAATGCAATACATATCATTTACAAAACTATACCACCTATATGTAGTGTTAGGATTGGCAAGAGCAGAAATGGTTTTTGGCTCTAGTTTGACATCTCTAAACATTTACCAAGCAACAGCCCTCTCTGATGTTGAGTTGGTGTCAATTTACGCAGCAGAAATAGCAGATTCACCCAACCTGAGCCATATTCTTTTACCAAAAATTAATCAGCGCTTACGCCAAACAGAATCTTTTTTAGTCATTTCTGGAAGACGACGAGTACAAGAGCGCTTGCACCATCTATTACAACTTTTGAAAAAAGAAGTTGGTGAAACCGTGCCAGGGGGAACTCGCTTAAGTGTTCGCTTCACTCACGAAGATATTGCTAGCGCCTGCTGCACTACCAGGGTAACAATTACACGATTGATCGGCAAATTACAAGAAGAAGGTGTAATCAGTTTTGACTTAAAAAAACACATGATCTTGAAAGATTTGGATTAATTATTTTTCTGTAGATTGATGACATTTTTGTTAAATGGTTTTAATTTTTAATATGCGAAGTATAAAACCTTGAATAAAGTGACACTTTGTACGTTATCACAGAAATTAATACTAAAACTAGTATTAATTGTGTGTAATATTCCTTCGATCGCAGCATTTATATAATGATTTTTTGTGTCGATCTACTTACATATAATTAAAAGGCACAGCAAGGTAAGGGCAACGCTATGCAAACAAGGAATTCAAAATGTAGCCAAAATAATGTATATCTAAATTTGACGTGTATTGCTAAAATCGCCTACGCACGCAGCATGTCAAAGCAGCTATGCAGATACTTGGCAACACAACTTCATCATTGGGCTATATCTTAGCACTGGACTTAGGTACAACAGGCAACCGCGCCTTTGTATTTAACGCAGACGGCAAGATTGTTGGGCAGGCATACAAAGAACTAACTCAGTATTATCCTCAGCCCGGATGGTTAGAACATGACCCTCAACAAATCTGGCAGGATACGTGTTGGGTGATGCAAACCGCAATTGGCAATGCCCAGATTGCTCCATCTACGATCGCAGCCTTGGGACTAACTGTGCAGCGTGAAACTTGTTTGATTTGGGATAAAACTACTGGTAAACCACTCCATAAAGCGATCGTTTGGCAAGATCGCCGCACTGCTCCCCTTTGCCACCAATTACAACAGCAAGGCTACGCTCAAGAAATTTACGATCGCACCGGATTAATCATCGATGCCTACTTTTCTGCTACCAAGTTCAGGTGGCTATTAGACAAGTTTACAGATATTGACCTGAACAATGTCTTAGCAGGCACTATTGATACCTGGGTGCTGTGGAACCTCACAGGTGGGAAAGTTCATGCTACTGACCACAGCAACGCCAGTCGGACGATGTTGATGAATCTCAAAACCTGTGAGTGGGATGAGAATTTACTTGAACTATTTAAGATTCCGGCGCATATTTTGCCCCAGATTCAGCCTAGTTTAGGAGTATTTGGAGTCACTGATGCTACTTTGTTGGGCGTTGAAATTCCCATTACTGCAATCTTGGGGGATCAACAAGCTGCTCTATTTGGTCATGGCTGCGATCGCCCCGGTTTAATGAAATGTACTTACGGTACTGGTAGCTTTTTGGTAGCTCACACAGGTGATCAAATTGTGCGGTCGCACCATCAACTTATTTCTACGGTGGCATGGACACAAGCAAATCCGAGAGGAACTTTAGATGTAGGCTATGCCTTAGAAGGTAGTATGTTTACTAGTGGAGCTTGTATTCAATGGTTACGCGATCGCCTGAAGCTGATTAAAACTGCTGCTGAAAGTGAAGCGATGGCAAATCAGGTAACAGATAATGGCGGAGTCTACTTTGTGCCTGCATTTAGTGGGCTAGGCGCACCTTACTGGGATATGAGCGCAAGGGGAGCCTTTTTCGGCATTACCGCCAGTGTACAACCAGAGCATCTAGTTCGCGCCGTGTTGGAAGCGATCGCTTATCAAGTTCTAGAAGTAGTACAGGCGATTAATGCATCTAACAGTATTTCAGTTGGTCGATTAACAGTAGATGGTGGAGCTTGCGAGAATAATTTTCTGATGCAGTTCCAAGCTGATGTATTAGGTATTCCAGTTGAACGTCCGGTAATGCGCGATACGACTGTTCAGGGTGCAGCATTTGCAGCAGGTTTAGCTGTAGGATTTTGGGAGAGCTATGAAGCACTGGTAGAACAACGGCAAATTGAACGTGTGTTTGAGCCGGGGAGCGATGCCCCATTGTCCAACTTTGCTACTTGGCAAAAGGCAGTGAAACGCACTCTCGCTTGGGAGGAGTAGCCGTCCACCTGAAAAATTAACGGTGGAAACACTTGCAATTATCATTGTTAAAGCACAAAAATCAGATTGTACTTTTGATAGTTTCTCAGTAACAATCTGATTAATTCGCCCCGCAACGCTTTCGCAATTACGTTTTATAACGGGGATTTTAATTAGGCATCAAAACGTGGTTACAGGTAAGCGCATCTAAATTACTTTTGTCAAAAACCTTGATTAATGGATTAACGAAAGAATCAGATTTATCGCTTGGTTTAATCAAGCGATCGCTGCCATTTGAAACGCGCTTACCCTGAACGTGCTACCCTTTTTAGGCAGGGGAATTAAACGCCTTAACCTTGTTAAAGGATTCTTATATTTTAGATGCGTTTGCCCTGGCTTCCTCCCTAAATCAACTCCTGACTGAGCAAAAAGCAAGCAATTTGACCAGCATGAATTGATTTACTGCATAATACTACTCACAGATCAGGATGCTGGACGCATGATTACTAAACCTAAGATTTTTATTGATGGGGAATCGGGAACCACAGGCTTACATATTTACTCACGCCTCAATCAACGGGATGATATCGAGTTAGTTAGCATTGAGGCATCTAAACGTAGGGATGCAACTGAGCGAGCTAAATTAATTAATGCCGTCGATGTTGTCATTCTCTGCCTACCTGATGATGCAGCCCGCGAAGCTGTTAGCTTAGTAAATAGTACTACGGTTAAGATCCTTGATGCTAGTAGTGCCCATCGCACAGCTAATAACTGGGTATATGGTTTTCCTGAACTAAATCCAGGACAGCGAGAGAAAATCGCCAGCGCTCAGTTTGTCAGCAATCCAGGCTGTTATCCTACAGGATTTTTAGCCTGTATCCGTCCGTTGATTGCCAAGGGACTTTTAAAGAGTAATTTTCCCATCACCGTTAATGCAGTGTCAGGTTACTCTGGTGGCGGAAAGAATCTGATCAAACAATACCATACCTTCCACGAACAGGAGGCTGGAGGAGAGTCGCTTTATCCTTATGGTATCTACGGTTTGCAGTTTGGACATAAGCATGTCAAGGAAATGCATCATTACTCAGAGTTAGCATCGCCACCGCTATTCGTACCAGCAGTAGGGGATTTTGAGCAAGGGATGCTGGTTCAGGTACCTTTGCCGTTAGGAACTTTAGATAATCCACCATCAGGTGAGGTTATTCATGAAGCGATCGCTAACTACTACCAAAGTGAAAAATTTGTCCAGGTTGCTCCATACCAAGATTCTACACTGCTACGAGACGGAATATTTTTGGATGCGATGTCTACGACGGGCTACGCCTACGCAATGAATGGCACCAATATTGTTCAGGTATTTGTATTCGCCAATGACACTACCAAAGAAGCCTTGCTAGTTGCTCGTCTCGACAACTTGGGCAAAGGTGCATCGGGAGCCGCAATCCAAAACCTAAACATTATGCTAGGCTTTCCAGAAGAGTTAGGATTGCTATGAAAGAGCGTTAGGCAATAGAGAAAAAGCAATAATTTACTTCATGCTCAATCACTAATGGTTTGTACAAGACAGCAATAACTATTATGAGTGTGTAAATTGCTCATTTTAAAAAGCAAAAAGGCAAATTGAGAAAGCAATCTGTCTTTTTGCTTGAAAACCGCTATATTATTAACTTCAAAAGAATAGAATCTGCGATCGCGCCAACTTGCGAAGCATTAGGCAAGCCCTAAATAATTCCATATTTGGACAAATGGCTCTTGCTTACGCTCAAACATATCACGTATTGAATGTGTACACAAGGTAGCCAAATCATCAGATAGGTCTAATTTGGTAGCTCGTCAAATTGTGGTAGGAAAATATGGTGGAGCGATCGCAACTGAGTTTATGATTATTCTGCCAGTCAAAGTTAATTAGCAAATAGTCTGTTATTTCCTTGTTTCCACCTAGACCACTACTTGCCTACTTTGTCAACGTGTAAATCCTAGTACTGTGAGTTTGATTGGCTGCGATTTTGGCAGTATTTTGAAGATATCCGCAGAAGTCTAGTGAATTTTTTCCGCTTCAGTTTAGCTAAATACTTTTTTGTAACATCAACTTTATCAGTAAATCAAGACCAGTTGGGCATTGCAGACAGCGATTTGTGTGTAATAAAGCTTGTACAATTGTCAAGGCGGTTTTTCCTGCCAGAATACTTCTCAGGCGTAAAATTTATCGACAGCAAAATTTTTCTACTTTGTGTTTTTCCATCCTTCATATCATGTCCGCTTGATTACTTATTAAACCCTAAGAACCCCACCCCGCCAAAGCTATGCTTTGTCTCCCCTCCCCGCTAGCGGGGAGGGGATTAAGGGGTGGGGTGCAATGACTGTGGAAATCACAACTAATTATGCGGACATGATATCACTTGTGGCAAAAATGCCCCAACTTAGGCGTTCATATCTTGCAATAGATAACTTTTACCCTTATGACTGGAGAGCAAAATCTTGGGAATAGAACTACGCAGTTTCGTATTTCTCGATAGCCTGCAACCTCAACATGCAGCATATATGGGAACAGTAGCTCAAGGCTTCTTACCATTACCAGGGGATACATCACTGTGGATTGAAATCTCTCCTGGTATCGAAATTAATAAAATTACGGATGTAGCCCTGAAAGCGGCCTCTGTCCGTCCGGGAGTACAGGTAGTTGAACGACTGTATGGACTATTAGAAATTCATTCTAGCTCCCAAGGTGAAACGCGAGCTGCTGGGCAAGCAATTTTGGCTGCATTGGGAGTCGGAAAAGACCAATGTCTCAAACCGCGTGTTGTTTCTAGCCAAATTATCCGCAACATCGATGCTTACCAAACACAACTTATTAATCGCACTCGACGGGGCCAGCTACTACTAGCAGGGCAAACGCTGTATGTATTAGAAGTGGAGCCTGCTGCTTACGCCGCACTGGCTGCGAATGAAGCTGAGAAAGCGGCATCGATTAACATCCTTGAGGTTCAAGCTGTAGGTAGTTTTGGACGGCTTTACTTAGGTGGAAAAGAACAAGATATTCTAGCAGGTGCGGCAGGAGCATTAACGGCAATTGAGAGTGTAGCAGGTCGGGCAAATCCTCTGGGTATGCGTCAGGAGTAAAGAAGAGAAAATGGCAAATCGAGAGCATCTAGCTTTACTCAAAGCAGGTGCAGTTACATGGATTGAGTGGAGAAAGAAAAATCCTCAGATTGAACCAGACCTCAGCACCGCAAACCTGCAAGGGGATAACCTCAGAGGCGCAAACCTCCAGGGGGTAAACCTGAGCAAGGTGGATTTGGGTAATGCTTTACTCGTGCGAGCAAACCTCAGTGGTGCTGACCTCAGTAGTGCCAACCTCTATAAAGCCTTCCTTGTTGAAGCTAACTTGAGTAATGCTAACTTGAGTGTTGCTAACTTGAGTGGTGCTATACTTACGCAGGCAGATTTGAGTCATGCTAATTTGATTGGTGCTGACTTGAGTGAGGCGAATCTTAGAGGCGCTGCGATCGCTCATGCTAATCTAATTGGAACAGACTTAAAAGGCGCTAACTTGAGAGATGCCGATTTAGGTGCAGCGAAGTTAATACGGGCTAATCTCTCTTTTGCCAACCTCACTGAAGCTAACTTGATTGCGGCTGACCTCAGCGAGGCAAGTTTGTACGAGGCAGAAGTATTGGGGGCTTATCTTTATAAAACTGAGCTGTACAAAGCTAATCTAAACAAGGCTCACCTCAGTGGTGCTTACCTGTTGCGGGCTAACCTAAGTGAAGCTAATTTGAGTCAAGCTGACTTGAGTTGGACTAACCTCAGAGGCGCGAATTTGGCAGGCGCGAATCTCAGAGAAGCTAACCTCAGAGGAGCCGACATTAGGGGAGCTAACCTTAACGGCGTAAATCTTCAGGAGGCAATTATGCCTGATGCTTCAAAGCACCATTAATTCACAAAAAAAAGTAATTTTGACGTTTAAATTCATTTTTTGGAGTTTAAACTAGTTCGTGGTGTAAAATCACCCGACACTGCTGAGTTAAGCTGATAATCTTGTAATTTGCACATTGTGATTTATTCAAATCATTGTAGTGCGGGCATCCTGCCCGCGTTTGATATGCAAATTAAATGCAGAACAGCTTAATTAGACTCATTAAGTTTCAATTTAGCACTATACGTTTTGGGGCATTCCTTGCCAGAATAAGCTTTAATACTTATAGCGTTTCTCGTTTACGTGAGCTACACCCGTAGGGGCACGGCAGTGCCGTGCCCTTACACTTCGCAATATAATGTTGTACCGCATGTGAATGGGAACCGCTATAGATTTAGAAGTAATTCGCTAATTATTTTGATGGAAAATTCACTAATCCTATTTGATTTGCAAACTATAGATAGGCTCAGATGCCCGACTTCTTGAAGAAGTCGGGCATCTTTTTGTTTGTAATTGCTATGATCACAAATCCTTAAGCATTAACGAAAATATCTGCATTGGTTAAGGACAATCCGGTATTGAGGGTAGCAAATTGGATTTTGGCGATCGCACCCGTACCATCCTGATCAAAGAACAAAGCACCAGTAGTTTGATCATACAAAAATCTATGACTACTGGTAGTAGCTGCTGAACCAAGCCTAAATTGACTAGCTGCGATCGCACTACCCACAACCAAACCGCCACCAAAACCAGCCGCAGAAACAACTATAGTATCGTCAACCACGCTAAAATCAGTAATTCTGTCGTTACCTTCACTACGGGAATTGAAAGTAAAGCGATCGCTTCCCGCGCCACCTGTTAGTGTATCGTTACCAGTACCACCGATGAGGATGTCATTACCATTACCACCAAGGAGAGTATCAACACCTGCACCACCGTTGAGAGTATTATTGCCACTGTTACCAGTGATAATATTATTGCCACTATTACCTGTACCGTTAATGTTAGCTGTACCAGTTAGGGTAAGGTTTTCGACTGTTGTGGGTAAGGTAGTGGTAGTGTTGCTGCTTAAGGTGTCGGTAATAGTAACAACGGCGGTTGTTTTGGCTAGTGAGGCGTTAGTCGGGTTAGAAAGGACAACTTTAAAAGTTTCGTTGGCTTCGCTCAAAGCGTCATTTAAGATGGGAATGGCGATCGCTTTACTAGTTTGACCTGGTGTAAAGGTGAGTTTACCAGTTACAGGTGTGTAATCTAAGTTAGCTTTGGCGGTGTCTGGAGTAATGCTGTATTGCACAGTAACAGATTCAGGTGCAATATCACTTAAGGTAACAGTAACAGTTGCCTGATTATTTACCCCTTCCACAACAGTAACGTTTTCTAAAGAAAGAAAAGGATTAAATTCTACAGCCCCAATATCAACTTTACTACCGACAATGCGGGCTTTTCCTGTTTGGTCAAAGGGTAAAGTTTCAGTTTTGTTACCATCACGATCGAAATCCTGCGCCAGCTCGTCACAGCACAGCCCGATGCAACGTTAAGCGAATTGCGGGAACGACTTTACGAGAAAACAGAGGTCTTAATTGGGGTAGCCACGGTGAATCGGATGGTTCGTTGGAAACTTCACCTAAACCTCAAAAAAAAAGTCTCCACCCCACGAAAAAAGGCAGTGATGAAGTCCAACTAGCCCGATTTTTCACCGATTGAGAATTGTTGGTCTAAGATTAAGAACATTCTCCGTCGCATCGGTGCAAGGACATACCCTGATTTACTCCAGGCATTAGATGCGGCATTCGCAGAAGTGACGATAGAGAATTTACTCGGCTGGTTTACTCACTGCTGCTACTGTACTTCAGAAGACTGATAACCGCTATAAAGAATTTGACGTAACTTTTGTTTCATGTTAATTAAGTAAGTACAGGTAAGTTAAAAATAATTAAAATAAATTTTTACCCAATTACTTACCATTTGCATAATCAATAATTAACCAAATCAATAATTATTAATATTTTCTAAGTAATATTAGTATTAATTAGGTTAATAAAAGCATCTGTATTTAAACTTACAGTTTTAAGTAATCTACATTGAACTTATAAAAGGTTCTGTGACTGAGGCCGAAGTTAGGCATTAGTTAGAAATTCAGGAAAAATAAGATGGCAGTTATTTTCGGCACTACAGATTCTGACACCAGAAATGGGACTTCGGGAGATGATGCGATCTATGGTTGGGCTAATGGTGGTAATGCCAATAGTTTGTCTGGTAACGATACCCTGAATGGTGCAGATGGTAATGATAATCTATTTGGCGGGACGGGAAACGATAGTTTAATCGGTGGACTTGGCAATGACACACTTGATGGTGGCTTGGGTACTGACACTTTAAATGGGGGAGTAGGCGACGATACTTACATCATTGACAGCGCTACTGACACGATTACGGAGGCTACTAATTCAGGCATAGATACCGTCCGGTCTTCTGTCCCCTACACACTCGGTGTCAATCTGGAGAACCTGAGACTGACCGGAACTAGGGGCATCAACGGGACAGGTAACAGTCTTAATAACATAGTGTTTGGTAATATTGCTAACAACACTCTGAATGGGAGAGCAGGCGATGATACGCTAGATGGTAATTTGGGCAATGATACCCTCAATGGTGATGGCGGCAATGATAGTCTACAGGGCGGGCCCGGCAATGAGGTACTCAATGGGGGGTCTGGAAACGACATCCTCATCGGTGTTTTCCCTGGCAGTCCCCTTCCGCCTGGATTAGGGGAGACTGATACCTTAACTGGCGGCGTTGGGGTAGATAGATTTGTCCTTGGGGACGCTATAAATGTCTACTACGACGATAAAAACACTACGAATGCTGGTTTTGGGGACTTGGCTACTATTACTGACTTCAACCCTAGTGAAGATCGAATAGAACTCAAAGGCTCCCCAATAAACTACCGCTTGCAATCTGTTGGAGCTAATACACAAATATTTTTAGATAAACCTGGAGCAGAGCCAGATGAGATCATAGGTATTGTGCAGGGGCTAGTAAACCTCAGACTTGATAGTGACGATTTCCTTTTTTATGAGGGAGAAAATACTGGACAAGCTACAAACAATACACTAGCCAGTGCTGAAAGATTAGGTTCTTTATCATCAGGCTCAGACGTTAATCTTTCAGGTGAGTTAGTAACAGTTCAACCAGGGGACAATCCCGATTTCGACTTTTTTACATTTTCTCTAGCAAATCCACAAACTGTCACTATCAGTGCGGTGACAACCGATGATACAGTTATTGGACTGTTTAACAATGCTGGGATTTTATTGCAAAGTGACGACGATAGTGGCCCCGACTTTGGGTCATTAATCACCACTTCACTAGGCGCTGGAACCTACTCAATTTCAGTGAGTAAATATGCTTTATTCCCCCAAGATGGCGGAACTTTCGCTGGCTCTACTGATAGCAACCCTGCTCCTTATACACTAGAAGTCAGTTTGGCATAATAACGTTGTCAGCTTCAAGAAATACTGCATTATAAGGCTGATTGAAGGATACTTTTACTGCTAGTTAGAGGGACACGATCATGTGTCTCCCTTCCCTAACAAAAGACTATTTATAAGCTAGGACAGGTCGGCGGAAATAAACCTACCATTTCATTACAGCCAGAAAGCGCAAAATTAAAGCATACGTGACTTTTGACTTTTGAATGCGTGACTTCCTCGGCTCGACTGAGCTTCGCTGAACGTCCTTGCGGTACTAGTACCCATTAGCTAATTTAACCCTGGAATCTCTAAAATCGTTTCTTTTCTCAAAAAGATTTAGCAACAAAATCATCTAACTATTTTATGAACAAAATAATGAATAGCATTAACTCATCCAAGCAAAAACAACGCAGATTTATCGCTAAGTTCGCTCTCAAAAGCTACTTTTTCGCCGCGAAAACGCTGCTATTTACAATAGTTCTATTAAATTATGGCACTACTGGAGTAAATGCTGCACCTAAAGCCCTGCGTCCTGATATTCAGATTCGCAATATTACGAATACCTTATCAGCCTCTCCTTCTGTTCGGATTGTAAAAGATCCACGAAACAATAACCTTTATTACCTCAAACAAAATGGTGATATTTATCAAGTTAATTTAGGCTTGTCTAATAGTAGACTTGTGTACGACTCTAGTAATCATAATCTAGGTGAGACTCAAGGTATGGCCATAGGCCCTAACGGCACAATTTATTTGGTTGGCAATGCAGACCTTGTGAATAACCAGACCAAAGGAATTATTGTTAAAGGTGAAATTAAGTCGGGTACAGAACAGCGTGTCTGGTCTATCTTAGCTAAGAGTGCAGGCTATCCCAAAAGCAGAACAGCATACGACCATCGCTTCAACGGCGTGGTTGTTAGCCCGGATGGTAACTTTATCTATGTGAATAGCGGTTCTCGTACCGATCACGGTGAGGTTCAATCTGCTAATGGGCTATATCCTGATACTCGCGAAGTAGGATTAACCGCCTGTATACTCCGTCTTCCTACTAATGGCAAAAATCTTTTTCTTGCAAACAATCGAGCAACTTTAAAGGCAGCTGGCTATATTTTTGCAGAAGGAATACGTAATACTTTCGATATGGCCTTTGCGCCCAATGGGGATTTATTTGGCACAGAAAATGGCCCCGATCGCGACATGTCAGAAGAATTAAATTGGCTCCGTCGAGGTGGTAATTACGGCTTTCCCTGGCGGATTGGCGGGACAGACAACCCACAACAATTTCCCAATTATGATCCTGCCAAAGACCTTTTGTTAAGCCCCAAATTTAACGCCGTCCAAAGGGGCTACTTTCGTAATGATCCAACCTTTCCTGTTCGGCCTACTGGAAACTTAATTGAACCAATTCCTAATTTGGGGCCGGACGCAGACAATTACCGTGATCCTGTAGATGGCCAAGTTAAAGACGCCAGTGTTGTTGGGCAACCTTTTAGCAGTTTTACAGCACACCGTTCTCCTTTGGGCTTAGTTTTTGATACACAAGGAGTAATGAGTCCAGAATTCAACAGAGATGGATTCATGCTGAGTTTTACAACAGGCGACCCCACTGGCGAAACACTAGCAGGCCCTTTTAAAGATTCTGGCCAAGACCTACTGCATTTAAACTTAACTAAAGTAGGAAATACCAACTATAAATTTAACGCTACCCGCATTGTTGAAGGTTTTACTAATCCCATTGACGCCGAGATTATCGGCAATAAAATTTATGTTATAGAATATGGTGGAAATCAAGGAATTTGGGAAATCACTATGCCGACTAGATAAAGCAGACTGAGTATTACAGTCTTACTTTTATAGTGCCACCCGAACGTGGTTGAGGCAGAAAGTCCTTAGCAATGGGAGATAACAAGCAGATGCCTTGGTTTGTCAAGATTGAAGAAGGCAAAGTCGATAAACCTACCTTTGACCAATATGTACCTGCCCACAAAGCCTACATTCAGGACTTAATTGCTAAAGGACACAAAGCGCGAACAGGCTATTGGGCAGAGCAAAGAGGCGGGATGTTGCTGTTTGAGGCAGCCTCAAAGGAGGAAGCAGAAGCGATTGTAGCTGATGACCCGTTGGTGCAAAACGGCTGCGTCAACTATCAGCTTTATGAATGGCGGATTGTTATGGAATAACACACACATTACTGACTTTTAGTGTTATGCTTTTAGAAGACCTGGATCTATGCGATCGCAACACCCAAATCTTGTCAGAACCGGAAGGTAGCAGCAACACGGGAGGCTTGTGATAGGCGTAGTCTCCGGGTCGCCCTATTTGTAGGAGCGGTCAGCAACAATGCCTGGTTTTGGAGATATTGTTCAAAAAGCTTTTTACCTCGGTGTTGGATTAGCTTCTTACGCGGGTGAGAAAGCAGGGGGAAAATTAGCCGAAGTGCGATCGCAAGTCCAAAAACTGGCAGATGAAATGGTCGCAAAGGGCGAAATGAACACAGAAGAAGCCCGCCGCTTCGTTGAAGATATGATGAAGCAAGCCCAACAATCCCAACCATCTGCTGAAACCTCTGAGAAAAGGACTGCTTCTGAACCTCGCCGCATTGAAATTCTAGAGGAAGATGAAGAACCAACGGTGAAAGAGGGATCAAGTGATGAAAATACGGAAAAATTACGCCAAGAAGTGCTAGAACTGCAAAACGAGTTAAAAAGATTGCAACGCGATCAATAAAAAGCATTGTTTGATCGAAATATTAGTAAGAAGTGGCAGTTTGACATGGCACTTCAGATAGAAACTTGATAAGATACATTGCTTAGTGTGTACTCTAGTTCTTTAAGCCAGAAAACACAAAGCGTCCTGTTTACGAGCCTGCAAAGGTGTCAAGTTTATGGAACAGTGGCAAAAAGATTTAGTAGAGATCGTTGAAACAGTGGCTGATGAAGTAGAGCGTTTCTTCCTGGGAATGAGTGAAATGGTAGACGCTTTTTTTGAGCTAACGGGAGAAATAACCGAGCAAGTCCCTAACATTGCCATTGAAGTCGATCAGTATTTACAAGATTTGACTGAACCAATGTTTGAAGCTTACTGGGAACTGGAAGACATTGTAACAGATATAGATCCAGGTTTTCCTTATTCAGTTGAACCCACAGCCGAAAAAAATCCTGCCTGTATCGGTTGTACTCACTACCACGGTCAAGTTTATAGTGGTAATTTGTTAGTTTGTGCCATGCATCCCCACGGTTGTGAAGATGAGAATTGTCCAGACTGGGAGAAAGAAGAGTATTGAGGGGGAGTTGGGAGACGCGATGAATCGCGTCTGTACAAAATTAATAAAAAGACGTAAAGATAAGTAAAATAACAAATGACAAATGACAACTGACAAATTCCCTGAAATGAAGTATGGCGAACGCGACATTGCGGAAGGCAAATTAATTACCTTTCCAAATCCGCGTGTAGGGAGGCGATATGACATTAACATTACTTTGCCGGAATTTACTTGTAAATGTCCGTTTTCCGGTTATCCTGACTTTGCAACAATTTACGTTACATATATACCTGATGAACGGGTAGTGGAATTGAAGGCGCTTAAGCTTTACATTAATAGTTATCGCGATCGCTATATTTCCCACGAAGAATCTGCTAATCAAATTTTGGATGATTTTGTAGCTGCTTGCGATCCGTTGGAAGCCACTGTAAAAGCAGATTTCACGCCTCGCGGTAATGTACATACTGTGGTTGAAGTGCGTCATCATAAGTACCCATATTGACACTCTCAGGGCTGAAGCCGCTGAGATTCTTGAAGAGTCCAGAACCTGAACTTCAAAGGTGTTGTCAATGCACCTCTACTGATTCCACTTAGGTCTAAGCCTAGTGTTACCGCTACT
>Ga0105048_10003768_pt1 | contig 24774 bp, 22 predicted proteins | sample MAT05_FD_78382 | JGI IMG/M metagenome (GOLD analysis project Ga0105048, IMG submission 78382) | Freshwater microbial communities from Lake Fryxell liftoff mats and glacier meltwater in Antarctica - MAT-05 | ecosystem: Environmental > Aquatic > Freshwater > Ice > Liftoff microbial mat | place... | reverse complement strand
TCCAGCTATGCTGGCGAGCCGGTTGCTGGCGAGCCGATGCAGGCGAGCCGATGCCGGCGAGCCGATGCAGGCGAGCCGATGCAGGCGAGCCGATGCAGGCGAGCCGATGCAGGCGAGCCGATGCAGGCGAGCCGGTCCCGTAAGGGGCCGGAGGTTTTAGCAAACTACGCATTTCTCCGGCCCCTTACGGGGACCGGCTCGCCAACGACCGGCTCGCCAACGACCGGCTCGCCAACGACCGGCGAGCCGGTCTTCTGCCGAGCTCCCTGCTTGACAAATCACCTCCTTCGCGCAACTACGTTATGTCGGAATCATGTCACAGGCGGAGGTTCGTCCCATGGCAAACAACATGAAGGCACTGCTGATGCAGGCGGCGGAGTTGCGGTCGGCGGGGTGTTCCTGGGCGACGATCGGCAAGGAGGTGCGGCGGTCGGCCGCGACGGTGCAGGGCTGGCCGACGCGCTATGTCGCCCACTGGCGGGATTTTTACGATGAAGCCTGCCACGGTCGGCAACTGGAAGTGCGGGCCGAGGCGCTGCGCGTGATGCGCGGTCTGCTGCGCGGCAAGGACCTGAAGGGCCAACTGAAGGCCGGCGAATTGCTGTTGAAGAACTGCCCGCATCGGATTTCATGGGATCCCTTTGGCGACAAGGGGGAACGCGATTGGGAACTCGATTCGCCGCCCCGCTGGGAGCGGTTCCGCGAACTGCGCAAGCAGTTGAACGAACAGCACGCGCAGGAAGGCCGGCCGGTACCGAAGTATGCCGAGGTCCTGGCAATGATTAGGGCCGAGGAAGCGGCTGATCGGGAGAAGGCGCGACTGGCGCGTGCGGAAGCGGAAGCCAAAGCGCAGGCAGAGGAGGAACTGGAACAATCCAATTCAGATTGGCGTTCGCTGAACGTCAATACGCAGACGCGAAGGCAGCAAACGATGATGAATTTCGGGCTGATGCTGGTCGTGTGCATGTCTGCAATCAACGTAGTGCGCATTGGCGGGAGCGGGACGGGGCCGGTTGTCCGCATCCACGACACGATGCCGGTTCCCGCGATCGCCCCGGCACGTTTGCACTTTGTAAACGCACTTCCGGTTGCAGGCGGGTCATCGCCGCGCGATGGACCCTTTCTTGAGTACCCATCCACACATCGCGAACCTCGGCACGGTTTGATTGACACCTGTCAGTGCGCCCGTTACGATGCCGGGGAACTGCTATTCCCCACCCGTCGAGGAGTTAGCGATGCGTCGTTCCATTGCACTGACAGTCATCGGCTGTGCTCTGCTCGTTGCGCCCGTGGCCAAGGCCGATCTGCTGCCGCCGTTGCCTCCCGCGAAGGAGGGCGTCGGCATGAAGATCGAAGTGGACGAGAAGGCGAAGTCGCCGCGCTTGGTGCTGCCGCAGGGGGCGTTTCTGCCGCCGCGCGTACGGCCGGGGCCGAAGAGCGAACTGCCGAACGAGAACGGCGATGGCTATGCACAGGAGACCGAAGTCGAAGCGTCGCCGACGACGCCGCGCAACAGCATCCTGATGGCGGGCCTGGCCCTGTCGCTGTCGCTGGGCTTTGGCGGTTTCTGGATCCTGCGCCGCAATGGCAAAGGCTCGATCACGGGAATGGTGCTGCTGATCGCCACCGCGAGCATGTTGACCGCCAGTGCCGTCGTCTGGGCGAACGCCCCGGCGCCGGTGCTGCCGATTCCACCGAAGCCGAAGGCCGAAGCATTTCCCACTGCCTGGGACGGCAAGACGAGCATCGAGTTCAGCTACGGCAACGAGCCGGTGCGGCTGATCCTCGACAAGGAATCGTTCGAGAAACTGAAGAAGGCCGAGCCGAAGTAGTGTTGTTGTCATCGCTCGCACATCGCGATCGCCAGGACGAACTGATGGATCGGCCGGACATCGATCCGGCCGTCCATCAGCGGGCGTTGCGCGGTCTTGCCCGCATCAACCGCTTCAGCGGCAGTGCCCGCATCGTGTGGCGGCCGCTCGCCGAGTTCGCCCGTTCTCAATCGCGACCGATTCACGTTCTCGACATCGCCACCGGCGCGGGCGATCTGCCGATCGCGCTGGCGAAACGTGCGATTCGGGCCAATCTGCCGATCCGCTTCACAGGCTGTGACATCAGCGCCACGGCAGTAACGCATGCGCAAAATCAGTCCGCCAGTGAGGGAGGTCTTACCTTCATCCAGCGTGACGTTCTGCGGGACGGAATCCCCGATGGCGTCGATGTCGTCACCTGTTCGCTGTTCCTGCATCATCTCGAAGATGCCGAAGCGCTGACGCTGTTTGGCCATGTCGCGCAGTCGTCGGCCCGGCTGCTGATCGTGAACGACCTGGCACGCAGCCGAACCGGTTTCCTGCTCGCGTCGATCGGTACTCGGCTACTGTCTCGCTCGCCCGTTGTCCACATTGACGGACCGCGATCAGTCCGTGCCGCCTATACTCCCCTTGAGGCAGTCGCACTCACCGAGCGTGCCGGTCTGCACGGGGCGAGCGTCGTTCGCCGTTGGCCCTGCCGATTCCTGTTAAGCTGGAAGCGATGAATGGCACCGACCATCGTACTTGATGAAGCGGTCAAGCGCCCCTGGGACGCGTTGATCATCGGCGCGGGTCCGGCCGGTTCGATGGCCGCGCGGGAACTGGCCCGGCGTGGTCGGCGCGTGTTGTTGATCGACAAGTCGTTGTTCCCTCGCTCAAAGGTTTGCGGCAGTTGCCTGAGCGGGCTGGCGCTTGAAACCCTAAAACATGCCGGGCTCGAAGCGCTGCCGGAGGATCTGTCCGCCGTCCCGTTGAAGTCCGTGAGGTTGTCGCATCGCGGCAAGCATGCGTCGTTGCGGCTTCCGGCAGGCCGGGCCGTGACTCGTGAACATTTTGATGAGGCGCTGCTGCGCGAAGCGATTGCCAGCGGGGCCGACTTCCTTCCGCCGTCGCGCGTTATGGCGATTCATGATCGATCGGTCGAAGTTCAACACACGGCACGGCGTGTGCAGATCGAAGCGAACATTATCATCATCGCCGCGGGGTTGGGAAGCGTACTTCCCGCAGGCGTTGAATCCCGGGTAGTTCCCGCATCGCGGATCGGCGCGGGGGCGATCATCGACAGCGATGAGTTCGAGCCGGGCGTGGTACACATGATGTGCGGCCGGGCCGGTTATGTTGGAGCGGTCGTGGTGGAAGACGGGCGCGTTGACCTGGCTGCCGCACTTGATCCGCAGGCAGTCCGCGAGCAAGGCATCGGCACACTGATTCGCGGCATTGTGGCCGAGGCGGGCGGGCCGGATGTTGAATCGTTGAACTGGCGAGGCACACCGCCGCTCACACGTCGAACATCGGCCATCGCGGGGCCGGGCTGGTTCGCACTGGGCGATGCGGCCCGGTACGTCGAGCCGTTCACCGGCGAGGGAATTGGCTGGGCGCTGCGCGCGGCGGTGGCGCTGGCCCCGCTGGCCGATCGAGCAATCGCCGGGGAAGCGGTCGATTGGCCGGGCGTGTATCGTCGATTGCTGCGCGGGCGACAGCGCAACTGTCGTCTGATGGCGAGGTCGCTGCGGTCGCCGTTCGTCATGAGTTGTCTGATGGCCGGGCTGCGCGTTGCTCCCTGGCTGGCTAACCCCTTCGTGAATCGACTGAACCGGGAGCGGACATGGGCCTGATGATTGCCGGCATGGGTAAGGCGTTGCCGCCCGCCTCGATCGACCAGGCCGAGGCGGCCCGCATCGCGACGGTGCTTTGCTGCCGGTCACCTGAACAGGAAACCTGGCTGCCCACCATGTACGGGCACACCGGCATCGACTCCCGGCACATCTCGCTCGGTGAACCGCTGATTCGCGACCTGCTCGACGGCACGCGTGATTCCGGGTCGGTCTATCTCCCGCGCGATGCCGATGACGTGACCGGGCCGACGACCGAGCAGCGGATGAGGATCTATCGCGAACTTAGCATTCCATTGGCTCTCGAAGCATCGCTGCAGGCGCTTCAGCAATCGACGCTGAAGGCCGCCGAGATCACGCACCTGGTGACAGTATCCTGTACCGGCTTCTTCGCGCCGGGGATCGACTATGAACTGATCCGCGGGCTGAACCTGCGGCCGACAGTACAGCGCACTCATGTCGGCTTCATGGGCTGCCATGGCGCGATCAACGGCCTGCGCGTGGCCGGGGCGTACGCCGGGGCCGATGCGAATGCGAGAGTCTTGCTTTGCGCGATTGAACTGTCGAGCGTGCACTATCACTACGGCTGGGACCCGCAGAAGATCATCGCCAATGCCATCTTCGGGGACGGTGCTGCCGCGGTGGTCGGCGTGCCGGGTACCGGCGGCTGGACGCTCGACGCCTGCGGCTCATGCCTGCTGCCCGATTCCGCGAATGCGATGACCTGGACGATCGGCGACCATGGTTTCGACATGACGCTGTCGAAGCACGTCCCGGGCCTGATCGGCCGACATCTGCGGCCGTGGCTGGTCGAATGGCTGGCATCGCAGAAGTTGACGCTTGACGAGGTGAAAAGCTGGGCGGTCCATCCCGGGGGGCCGCGTGTGCTGTCGGCCGTGGAGGAATCGCTGGGGCTGACGCCAGAACGCACCTGGGCTTCGCGCGAAGTATTCGCAGCGTGCGGCAACATCTCATCGCCGACGGTACTGTTTATTCTCGATCGGCTGCGGCAGGCGAACGCACCACGCCCCGCGGTGGCGCTCGCGTTCGGCCCGGGCCTGGTAGGCGAGGCGGCGTTGTTCCGTTGATTGACAGTTGATGTAGACACCGCTACCTGAGAAATGGTTGAATATCGCAATCTCAAGGATCGAGATGCCAACCGTCAGGGAGTGACGCCATGTTGCCGACCACGTTCAAGCGCCTCGCGCTCAAGTTTCTGCCCGATCGCGTGCTGCAGAAGCTCAAGAAAGTTCACTACGCCAAGGCGTTGCGCGCCAGTTCCAACGCGGGTGAGCCCGATCTGAAAGTGGTCAGGCATCTGGTCGGTTCGGGCAACAATGTCATCGACATCGGTGCCAACTTCGGCGTCTACACGAAGTTTCTGGCAGAGGCCGTCCAGGCCAGCGGCCGTGTCTACGCCATCGAACCGATCCCGCTGACGTACGAGATTCTGACGTCGAACGTGAAGCGGCTGAAGCTGACGAACGTCGAGCCATTCAACGTGGCTGTCTCCGAAGACGATGCCGAAGTCAGCATGGAAGTGCCGCAGTTCACCTCCGGCGGGGAGAACTTCTACGAGGCCCGCGTCATCAACCGGCCGGCCGGGCATCGGCTGCGGACGGTGGCCGTGCAGGCAAGAGCGCTCGATTCGCTGTTCGGGCAGGCGCGGGCGATCGACTTCGTGAAGTGCGATGTCGAAGGGCATGAGTTGGCTTGTCTTCGCGGAGCCGGGCAACTGTTGAAGGTACAGCAACCCGCCTGGCTGATCGAGATTTCGGGAAGTCCCGATGTCGCCGGCAGCAACGCGGCGGAAGTCTTCCGCATCATGGCCGGTTACGGCTATACGCCGTACTGGTTCGACGGCCGGCATTTGCGGCAGCGAGAAGCGGGCGATCGCTCGGTGAACTACTTCTTCCTGGCGAGGCGGCACCTGCGGCTGATTCCGGAAGACTTGATGTGGAAGTGGAGCATCTCGCGAGCGGCGTGAACGTAGAGTAGGCGTCCTCGCCTGCTCCTGAAAACGAGCAGGCGTGGACGCCTACTCTACGGTGGGGAGTGGTACCGCTTCGCCCGGGGCGGGTACTTCCGGAACCAGCTTCTGAACGATCTGACTGATCAACAGGGCGATGCCGTCGCCGCGGGTGGCACTCACCGGAACGCCGTTGATCGGTTGTTCCCAGTTGTCGGGTAGCAAGTCGATCTTATTGAATACCGGCACCACGATTCCGTTGGCGGGGCAGGGGGGGACATCGGCCGTCGCGTCGATCACCCACAGTATCAAATCCGCATCGCTCATCTGTCGCTTAGCTCGTTCGATTCCCGCGGATTCCAATTCGTCGCTGCCTTCACGCAACCCGGCGGTGTCGGACAGTTCGAACAACCAGCCGTCGAACGCCAGGGTCACGGTCACCACATCGCGAGTTGTTCCCGGCGTCGGCGAGACGACGCTCCGTTGATACCCGGCCAGGGCGTTGAGCAGGCTGCTCTTGCCCGCGTTCGGGGCACCGACGACAGTGATCTTCCAAGGTTCAATCAAGTGCTTACCTAATGACTCGAATCTGCCTATTCGTTCATGTTGGGAAGGGTCGTTCATCGCCCGATCAAGTGCGCCGTTCACTTGATCGAGCAGAATCGAGGCGGTTCGCAGGGTTTTGGCGTGGAGCAGCAGACGCGTGGCGGCCTCGGCGAATGTGGCCGTCGGTTGCTCCACGGCCATGACGCAACCGGCATCGAGAAACAACTGCGTCAACATGCGCACGACCTGCACGCCGCCGTGGCAATGGATCTCAACGACGCCATCGCGAGGAACTGCCAGCACGACCTCGTCGCCGGCACCGGGGCCAACTCGGCCGAACGCGGTCAGGCCGGCGACAATTGAATCAGGCAGAGGCAACCCGGCGGGGCGCAGGTGAGTACGGGCGATTGCCCAGGCCCCGGGGCCGGCCAGTTCCAGCACGGCGATCGCACCGCTGCCGGGTGGCGTCAGGATTGTCAGTTGCGTTGGTTGCATAGGTGGGTGTTGTAGGCGTGGAGTCGATGAACGTGCACACGAGGACGTGTACACTACGCCGTAGAGTACACGTCCTCGTGTGCTCAGCTCGGTTGATCGGCGAGGAGAGATTGATGTTCAAGTTACTGTTGGCACTCGGTTGTCTGTCGTCCAGCCTCAAGGCTGCGGAACCGCGCGTGGTCGGGTACTTTGTCGAGTGGGGCGTCTATGATCGCAACTTCCATGTGCGCGATATCCCGGCCGGCAAGCTGACGCACCTGAACTATGCGTTCGCAAAGATCGTCGATGGCGAAGTCGCTGTGTTCGACACGTTCGCTGCCCTCGAAAAGGCCTACCCCGAAGGCAAGATCGGCGGCACGTTTCACCAGTTGCAGCTGTTGAAGAAGCAGCACCCGCAACTGAAGACGTTGATCTCCGTCGGTGGTTGGACGCTTTCCAGCCCGTTCAGCGACCTGGCGATGACCGACGCGGGACGGAAGAAGTTCGTGGCGTCCGCCGTGCGCTTCATTCGCAAGCACCATTTCGATGGCGTGGATATTGATTGGGAGTACCCCGTCGGGGGCGGCAAAGAAGGTAACAAGAACCGTCCCGAGGATAGGGCCAACTACACCTTACTGCTGGCAGAGTTGCGAACGCAACTGGATGCGGCGGGAAAGGCGGACACTGCGAACTACCTGTTGTCAATTGCCGGACCGGCGGGGCCCCGAACGATCGAGCATTTCGATCTGGCGGGGATCGCGAAGCACGTGGACTGGATCAACGTCATGGCCTACGACTTCCACGGCGGCTGGGACCAGACAACGCACTTCAACGCGCCGCTGTCCCAGGTTCGCAACGACCCTGTCGACGACGCGTTGAGCAAACGGCTGAACGTTGCCAGCGCGACCGAGACATACCTGAAGGCGGGCGTGCCGGCGGAGAAGATCGTGCTGGGCGTTCCGTTCTTCGGTCGTGGCTGGTCGGGGGTGAAGGACGCCAACAACGGCCTGTTTCAGCCGCGCACCGGCATCCCGAAGGGAACTTGGGAAGAGGGGGTCTTCGAGTACAAGGACATCGAAGCGAAGTATTTGAAGACGATGACCCGGCATTGGAACGACGATGCGAAGGTGCCTTGGCTGTTCAACCCGAAGACCGGCCTGTTCATCACGTACGACGACCCGGAGTCGATCAAGCTGAAGGCGGAGTTTGCACGCGACAAGAAGTTGGGCGGCGTGATGATCTGGGAACTGAGCGAGGACGATCGACGGGGTTCGCTGCTTGAAGCCGCACGCGCAGGGCTGTTGAGGTAACGGGTCGAGCCGTTGGCTCGACCGCTAAACGCGGATCATCTTGCGCAGTTTGACATGGTGTTCGCCATGTTGCCTGCGCTTTCGTTCATTCCCCTGCCGCCTGAATTCCGATCCTTTTCGGCATAACCGATACTTCCCGAACTACCGGAAGTGGGCTGTCGATGAAGGTTCGCTATCTTCTGCTCTCGCTGGGTTTTCTCTCCGGTTGTCACCTGGGTGGATCCGGCACACCCGTGGCGATCGAAGCGCCCATCCCCCGTGGAGCGCCGCCGCGCCCGGCATCACCCGTGCCGGACGCCGCCGATGGGCTCGATCGCGCGGCCGACTGCATCGAGAAGGGCGACCCCGCTGGGGCGATCGCGCATCTGCAACGGCACCTGCGGCAGTTTCCCGAGCAGATCATGATCCGAGCCTACCTGGCCGAGCTGCTGCTGAAGGCGGATCGCTTGGCCGAAGCCCAGGACCAGTACGAGCGTTTCCTGGCCGAGGCGCATGCCGCTGAAGGCCCGGCCCGCAAGCAGGTCGTCCACGGGCATACCCGGCTCATGGAGATCGCCCAGAAACGGGACGATGACTACCACGAGCGCTTACACCGGGGTATTGGAATGGTGCTACTGGTTCGGCAACTCGACGAAGCCGGCGAGAGTGACGAACCGGCGTTCCGCGAACGGATGCTCTGCAAGGCGGCGACCGAGTTGGGAAAAGCAAGCCGGCTATGTCCGGACGAAGCGAGGCCGCACTGGTATCTGGTGGAGGTCTGGACGAAGCTGGCTCAGCCACGTCCGGCCGAGCAGGCGCTGAAGCAGGCGCGGAGTCGGGCCGAGCTGATGCCGTTGCCGCGGTCGGAGCAGCGTTCGCTGATGTTGGCGCGGAAATGAGCAAGGTCGGAAAAACAGAACGCCGCGGGCCTCGTTGGTACCCGCGGCGTCCAAGGAGATCCGCAGAAGCGCAAACTGCTGCGGCTAGACTATCCTATCCATACGAATTGCCGCCAAGCAAGAGACTTTCTCCAGATTTTAAACAATATCCGCGTTCAAAGCGATTAGGATGGCCCTCCTGAACCCTCTCTCCACCGAGCTGTCAACCGATGAGTGAACCTGCGTTCCCTGCCCCTGCCACCGTTACCGAACAGTATGCCATCCCGCCGGCCCGGCCGACGCCGGTAATTAAAGATGCACGGCCGAATCTATCAGGGCGAATGCTGTCGCTGGATGCCTATCGCGGCTTCATCATGCTGGCGATGGTCTCGGGCGGTTTCGGGTCGGCTCTGCTGCGAGGCGATACCGAGTGGGGTTGGCTTGCCCATCAGCTCGACCACCTGAAGTGGGAAGGCTGCGTCGCCTGGGACCTGATCCAACCGGCGTTCATGTTCATGGTCGGCGTGTCGATGCCCTTCGCGTTCGCCAAGCGTACCGACCGCGGCGAGAGTTGGGGCCGTCAGTTCGGGCATGTGCTGAAGCGCTGCTTTCTGCTTTGCTTCATTGGCTTTCTGATGGACTCTTACTCGAATTCACAACCGGTGGTGCAGTTCATCCGCGTGCTGCAGCAGATCGCCATCGGCTACTTCATCGCCTTCCTGTTCCTGCACCTGGGCTGGAAAGGGCAACTGGGCGGCGTGATCCTCGTACTGGCGGCCCATTCGCTGGCCTTCTGGTTGATTGGCGGCAACGGGGCATGGTCGTACGACAACCGCGACGACAACATCGGCCGGCAGATTGATCGATGGCTCGACAGCCAGTTTGACGGCTGGAACCATGTAACAATGTTTCCGCTGAGCAAGGGCTTCTACGTCACGTTCAATGCACTGTCGGCCGCCGGTACGATCCTGATCGGCGTGGTGATGGGCGAGCTGTTGAAGGGCGGACTGAGTGCGGGCATGAAGTTCGTGCTGCTGGTCGTCATCGGAACCGCGCTCTACTTTGCAGGCCTGCAGTGGGAAGCGTGGGGGATGCCAATCGTCAAACGGATCTGGACTGCTTCATTCGCGCTGTATGCCGCGGGGTGGACTTGCTGGATGATGGCATTCTTCTATCTGGTCGTCGACATCATGAAACAGCGCTGGTTCGGCTGGCCGTTCATGGTGGTCGGCGTCAATTCGATCTTCATCTACTTCTGCTCCGGCGTGTTGACCGGCACGGTGCGCAACCTTCTGAAGCCGTTCACCGACTTCCCTTTCAACGACCTTGGCAAATGGCAACCGGTGGCGCTGTCGGTCTGCGCCACGTTTGTGATGTGGTTGCTGTGCGTGTTCCTGTACCGCCATCGCGTGTTCATCAAGGTGTAATCGCCCGTGCATCTGCTGAAGCAACTTGCGGTTTCCCTGCTGCTGCCGGCATTCGTCGGGGTCGCCACAGGGGCCTGCGTCGCGGGCTTGGTCGGCGGGTTCGAGCGCTGGGGGTTGCACGGGCTGGCGACACTCCCGGGGATGCTGCCGGCACTGTTCATCATCCCCGGTTTGCTGCTGACCGGTCTGATCCGCCGTTACCTGGTGCGCGTCTCCGAACCACGAACATCGGAACTGTACATCTCGCTGGTTCATCAACCCGGGTCGCGCCTGCCGATCGAGCAAGTCCCCGGGCGGGTGCTGGCGACCACGGCCACGGTCGGACTCGGCGGGGCTCAGGGGTTTGAATCCACCTCTGCGTTGATCGGAGCCACTTGGGGAAATGTACCCGGTCGCTGGCTGTCTCCCGATGCCCGGCAGTCGCTGCTTGCCGCGGGAGCGAGTGCCGGCATTGCCGCGGTCTTCTCGTCACCGGCGGCCGGTGCCCTCTATGGCATCGAAGTGCCGTTCAAGAATCGGATTGATGGGGCAAAGCTGGTGCCGTGTGTCGTCGCCGCAGTCGCCTCGTTCACTACGCGCGTCGCACTGATCGGCGAGGATAGAATTGTCAACGTAACCGGCATGCCGACGCTCGACGGGTTGTTCGTCATCGGCATGCTGTTGACGGCCATCGGTTGTGGGCTGGGCGCGCGGCTTTTCGCCGTCGTGGAGCGGGGGCTGCAATCGGCAGGGCGCCGTCACGGCATGCTGACGCGGTCGCTTGCGGGTGGGGCGCTCATTGCCGCAGTCGCCTGGGCCGGGTTCTCGTTGACGGGCCGATGGATCACGTTCGGGTCAGGCTACACCGCGACAAGCTGGCTTGAGTCGGCTCCGCATTCGGTTGGAACGCTGTTGCTTGCACTTGCCATCCGCGCGGGTGCCAATCTTCTGACTGTGTACGGTGGTGGTGGGGGCGGTGTCTTCACGTCACTCGCGGCCAACGGCGCATTCGTGGGTGCGATTGTCGGCACCGCGCTGGGTGTTGATTCAGTGCACACTTTGGCCCTCTTCGGGGCGGCCTGCTTCCTGGGGGCTGGGTATCGTATCCCATTGGCGTGCATGTTGTTCATTGCCGAGGCGCTACTGGGCCCGATGGCAATTGGCCTGGGCATGATCGCTGTCGCGATCTCATTCGCCATGATGGGTGATGAAACGGTCTCCGAAGCGCAGCGGGATTGAAATGCGCTAAACGTCGCGCCGCCGTTTCTTGTTCCATGCTTCCAGGCGCTTGCGGATCTCGGCCTCGTAGCCCCGGTCGACGGGGTGGTAGTATCGGCGATCTTCGGGAAGGTAGACCTGATCGGCGATGGCGTCATCGTAATTGTGGCTGTAATGGTACCCGGCGCCGTGGCCGAACGACTTGGCTCCCTGGTAATGGCCATCGCGCAGGTGCATGGGCACTGGCAGCGTACGGCCTTCACGAACATCTTTGATTGCCGCACCAATCGCAAGCGTCGATGCGTTCGATTTCAGCGCTGTCGCCATGTACGTCACTGCGTGGGCGAGATTCAACTGGCATTCGGGCAGGCCGACCATTTCGACGGCATGCCATGCCGCGGTGGCGATCAGCAGAGCCTGCGGATCGGCGTTGCCAATATCTTCGGATGCGAAGATGACAATTCGCCGGGCGATGAAGCGCGGGTCTTCACCCGATTCGAGCATTTGGGCCAGCCAGTGGATCGCCGCATCCGGGTCGCTGCCGCGCATGCTCTTGATGAAGGCGCTGGCGAGGTCGAAGTGTGAATCGCCCGTCGGGTCGAAGTTCATCATCTTCCGCTGTATCGACTCCTGCATCGTCGGCAGGTCGAGCGTGATCGTCCCCTTCACTGGGGCCGAGGACTGCACGGCAATCTCCAGTGCGGTCAGCGCCCGGCGTGCATCGCCATCGCAGATCTCCGCGAGGAATTCGAGTGAGTCGTCCGCGAGCGTGATCGCCCGGCCGCCGTAGCCGCGTTCTTCATCCGTGAGCGCCCGGCGGACCACTGTCTTGATCTGTTCCTTCGTATGCGGCTCGAACGTAAATACCTGGCTGCGGCTGATGAGTGCCGAGTTGATCGCGAAGAACGGATTCTGCGTCGTCGCCCCGATCAGGATGATGATCCCCTCTTCGACATCAGGAAGCAGCAGGTCCTGTTGTGACTTGTTGAAGCGGTGGATTTCGTCGAGGAACAGGATGGTCCGTTCGCCGGTCGTGTCGAGAGTGTCGCGTGCTTCCGCAAGCACTTCGCGAACTTCCTTGGTGCCGGTGGATGTTGCGTTCAGCGGTTTGAATCGGCTCTTGGTCGTGAGTGCGATGACCTGAGCGAGGGCAGTCTTCCCGGTGCCGGGCGGACCATAGAAGATCAGCGAACTGAGCCGATCGGCCAGAAGCATCCGCCGCAGGAGTTTCCCCTCGCCGATGAACTGTTCCTGCCCGACGAACTCATCGAGCGAGCGCGGCCGCATCCGCGCCGCCAGCGGTTGGGCTTTGCGGCGATTCGCATCGTGGATGTCAGCGAAGAGGTCGATGGTGGAATGCTCCGAGGTCGGGGTGTTGCAAGATATTCTACAGAGCCCGAGCGCAAGCAGAAAATTCTGCGATCGCTGCCCGGCTATGCAACGAAGTGAATCAGTTCGTTATGCCATCGCATGGCGGGCACCGGCCGCCCCTCCGCGATCTGAAGCATCGCCTCAGCGATGTTGAAGTCGGCAGCCTGGCGGAGGCCGATGTACGATGTTGTCAGACGGGGGTTGATCTCAATGACGACATCATGTTCCCCCAGCACCAGGTCTACGCCGACGTAGCCGAGTAACCCGTCGACTGTGCGGACAGCACGTACCGCGAGCGAGGCGGCGCGATCCGCATGCCGAATCGGCGTCTGGCCGCCTTCGTACTGAAATCGACCGTCGGCGGACAAGCGTTGCGAACAAGGCTGCATCGCTCGAGTTTCCCCGGGCCCGCACAGAACGGCAACGCTGCCCGCGTTGCCGAGGCTGAACTCCTGCGTCAGCGTGTTCGCGGCATCGACTTGTGAGAGGGCGGCTTGTTCACTCGCCTTATCGGTAACAAGGTATGTTGACTGCGACCCGGCTCCGTCGCGCGGTTTCAGGACGAACGGATATGCCAACGACTCATCGCCCAGCCGTACCGACCGCGGAGTCGGGATGCCGTGTTCGTTAAAGTGCCGTGCGAGTGCCCATTTGTCGGCGGCGAGCCGAATGGCCTCGGGCGAAGGCCCCAGCAGCCGGCCGCCTGCTTTCTGTACGCGGGTGCAGCATGTTTCCAGGATGCCATCCGTCTCCGGGGCGATGATCAGCGACCAGTCCGACCGTTGCGCCCGCTTTTTGAACTCGTCGACCGATGCCGATTCGAGGATATGAACGTCGATACCGGGAATCGCCAGAAGGTCGGCGGCAATCGCATCACGCATCGCCCGTCCTTCGCGGTACAGCGACGAATCGCGGGTGCCGACGGCGGTGACATGCTCGTACAGAAAGATCGATGTCACGTGCGTTCCCACAGAGCGGCAAACTGCAGGGCATTGGTCAGCTTCCCCATCAAGCCGGTGTGGCATACTGCCGGATGGATCAACTTCACGAGGCGAAAACCGGCATCTTCCATGACAGGAAACCAGTCCCACTTGTACTGGTACTCGTAAAGGCAGGGGATGCCGAACTTGCGATTGCCGAGTTCGTCGAGGATCGCCAGGCCGTAGCGTCCGGCCCGCGTTCGCCAGGTGTGGTCCTTTAACACGAACAGCCGATTAGTGCAGCGGGCCAGATCGCGGAGGCTCGCTGCGGGGTCGGGGCAGTGGTGCAGCACGTCGACGCTGTAACACAGGTCGAACGCGCGATCGGTAAACGGCAGGCGGGATCCGTCGTACAACTGCGGTTCGAGAAAGACGTGATCGCGGCGTTTGACGTCGATCGCGGTCAGTGGGCCTATGCATTTCTTCTGCAGTAAATGCGATGCGAACCAGCCGTCGCCAGAACCGAAATCGAGCGTGGTGCCGATGGGACTGCGCTCGGCGAGCAGTTGCTGCAGTATTGGCAGTATGCGTTGACGGTACGGGTTCATGCAGCTTTCCGCGACAGGGTGACGTAGACACAGGCATTGTCCGATCGAATCGCGTGAGGCGTGACCGCGTCTTCCAGTTTCGCCCGCAGGTTCATGATGACCGCCAGCGGGCCGACGAGCAGTGAGCCCAGCACGGGAATCTTGCGAAGCACTTCGCGGTAGGCGATCAACCGGACCATGAGCGTCCAGGCGAGCGGTCCGGCCACGGGGATCGTGGTTTCGTTTGTCAGGCCGCGTGCCTTGATTTCATCTTCGAGGCCGGGCCGCGTCCAGCGCCGGAAGTCAGTCGGATGCGGATGGTACAGCCAGGTGCCATGGGTCGAAAGCAGCAGCCAGCCGCCCGGTTTCAGGATGCGATGGCATTCGCGCAAGTACAGGTCGATGTCCCAGACATGTTCGAGCACCTGAAACGAGACGACGCCATCAACGGAGTTATCCGGGATCGCCAGCGGTTCGCCGGGGATGATCTTCACGTCCACCGGTCCATCGATATCGCAGGCGACATACTTGCAGCCGGTACCGGTGAAAACGGCCTCGTAAGGTCGATCGCCGCAGCCAAAGTCGACAATGGTCTGGTTGTCACGAAGCAGATTTCTATCGAGCACCAGCCGATCGATTGCCTGCCGTAATCCCGAAAGGGCGAGATAGTCATGATGCCATATGCGAGGCTGCGATCGACGATGGCCATGCGACATGCGTTCTCCGGCGATGGGCACACCACAGCGGGGCGTGCGCTAGACACTGTAACCCAGCGCCATCGTCAGCGCTTCTTCGCGCGTGCCGATAGTGCCTTCCAATTGGGCTTCACGGACGGCATCCAGGATGTTCTTGTACGCGGGGCCGGCCGGGATTCCAAGGGTGGTCAGGTCGTCGCCCGTGATCAACGGCGGCGGGTTGAGCACGCCGGCGGGCGTGTCGCACAGGAAACGTTCGCAGAACTCGACATGTCCAAGCGGCTTGCCGGTCGCGCGCGAGTCGGCCCGGTGCAGGGCCAGCAACTCGCCGATGCCGGGATGGATGAGGATTTTCTTCAGCCGGCTGACCCGCATCACTTCCGCGTCACACAGGTACTGGTGCTTTTCCACGAGCCATTCGATCCGCGCACGCTCGATGTTCGAAAGCTTTAGCCTCAGGTTGATCTCCGCGGCCATTCGCTTGCCGACATGCTCATGTCCGTGGAAGGAGAATTTGTCTCCCACTCGGCCTGCAGTGCGGCGTTTTCCGATATCGTGCAGCAGCGCCGCGAAGGCCAGCGGGAACGAGACCGGTTGTTCCAGCAGGTCGAGTACTTGGAGCACATGTTCCCACAGGTCGCCCGTCGGCGCGGCCGGAGGGCCTTGCGGAAGGCCCTTCATCTCAAGCGCTTCGGGTAGGATCGGTCCCAGCAGCTGCAGGTCGTCCATCAACCGCATACCGCGGGCCCGGCGCGGGTGTACCAATAGCTTGCGCAGTTCTTCCGCGATGCGTTCGGCACTGACGACGCTGATCTGGCCGGCCATGGCGCGGATGGCTATGGCGGTCGCTTCGTCCATTTCGAGGTCGAAACGCGTGGCCATGCGCACGGCCCGCAGCATGCGCAGCTTGTCCTCCGTGAACCGGTCGAGCGGGCTGCCGATCGCGCGCAGTCGCTTCGTTTGAAGATCTTCCTGCCCGCCGACGTAGTCGATCAATTGGCCGGCCAGCGGGTCGAAGAACATGCCGTTGATGGTAAAGTCGCGGCGCAGTGCGTCTTCGCGAGGGTCGCAGTACGTGACTGAATCGGGTCGGCGACCATCGCTGTATTCGCCATCGCTGCGGAAGGTGGCCACCTGCACCTTGAGCGGCCGCGGACCGAGGACTTCGACGACGCCGAAGCTCAGGCCCACGGCCACTGTGCGGCGGAATAGCGTCTGCACTTGCTCGGGCCGGGCATTGGTGGCGACGTCGTAGTCGGCGGGGTCGAGGCCGAGGAGTTGATCGCGCACGCATCCACCCGCCCAGTAAGCGGTATGACCCGCATCGACCAGGCAACGGACAACGTCGGTGGCGAACTCGCGTTCGGTCATGCGGAAGCGTCGGCCACGGCCTCTTCCGGGAGGTCGCTCAACGGCCGAACCCAGACGAAAAGCATGTTCCGGCCATACTTGCGGCAGTCCCAGTTGTCGGGTTCCGGCAGTCGATCAGCGGCAAATCCGGTTTCCCCCTGCACGGTGATGGTGGAATCTTCGGGGACTTTCTCCATCAACTTCACGACCATCGCGAGGAATTCATCGAGGCGGTGTTCCAGATCAGCAAATGGAGGGCTCAGGAAGATGTTCACCGGCCCGGCAGGCGGCAGCCAGCGCTCCGCCCAGCGGTAGACATCGACCTTGAACACCTGGCTGATGCGTTCGATCTCGAAACGCTTCAGGTGCCCGGCAATGCCCGCCGCCAGGCGGGAGTCAAGTTCGAGGAAGGTCGCTTCCGAGGCGCCGCGACTGATCGCTTCGAGCCCGTTGGCCCCGGTACCGGCGAAGACATCAAAGAAAGGCCGCTTCGGCACAGCGTTGCCGAGAATGCTGAAAAGCGCCTCGCGCACCATCTGCGGAGTCGGCCGAAGGTCTTCGTGAACGATGCAATCGAGTTTACGCCCGCGCAGCGTCCCGGCCACAATGCGAAGTTGTGTACGTACGTGTTCCATAAGTGTAGTGTATACCGGAAGTCCAAAGGTTCGATTGTCCGCTCGGAGCCACGGGACTGCATTAGATTGAAACAGGACCGGATTTGCCCTCTTTGGAGATTCAGTAATGCCCACTTTTGAGCAGGCAAATCGGCCGTTGCGGATTACGACGCCGCTGGGCAAAGATGCCATCTTTCTCAAGCAATTGTCGGGAACCGAGGCCATCTCGCAACTGTTCAACTTCACGGTTGAACTGCTGGCCCCGGTCGACAAACCGATCGATTTCGGCAAGATTCTCGGCCAGGCGGTCACCATCGAGCTGGACCATAAGTCGGGCGAGCCGCGCTACTTCCACGGCCATGTCTCGAAGTTCACGCAGGGCGGCCGCGATCAAGATTTCACCCGTTATCGGGCGGAGATCGTACCCCAACTCTGGTTCCTGACCAAGCGGACCCAAAGCCGGATTTTTCAGCACATCACCATTCCAGACCTGCTGAAGAAGTTGCTGGCGGGACTGAAGACCGACTTCGAAATTCAAGGCACGTTCGAGAAGCGGGACTACTGCGTCCAGTACAGGGAAAGCGACTTCGATTTCGCGTCGCGGCTGATGGAAGAGGAGGGGATCTACTACTACTTCAAGCATGCCGATGGCGAACATACGATGGTGTTGGCCAACACCCCACAGAGCCACGCCGAACTGCCGATCGACAAGAAACTGATTTATGACGACCTGGCCGGTGGCAACCGCGAGGAACACCGCATCTCGTCCTGGGAGAAGTTGCAGGAGATCCGCTCCGGAAAAGTCACGTTGTGGGACCACTCCTTCGAGTTGCCGCATAAGCATCTGGAAGCCGACAAGCTGATTACGGAAAGCGTGCAGGTCGGCACCGTTACGCACAAGCTGAAGGTCGGCGGCGCGGAGAAACTGGAGCAGTACGACTTCCCCGGCGGCTACGCTCAGCGCTTCGACGGGATCGATCGCGGCGGCGGTGACCAGGCCGGTGACCTGGGGAAGATAAATCAGGACAACAAGCGCACCGTCACCATCCGCATGCAGGAAGAGACTGCGCCCGCGCTGCAGATTCAAGGCCAAAGCGATTGCCTGCAGATGAGCCCCGGCTACAAGTTCGTGCTCGAACGTCACTTCGATGCCGATGGCGACTACGTGCTGACCGACGTGCAGCATGAGGCGACGGTGGGTACCAACTACCGCGCCGGCGAGGGCGACGAACTGAAGTATTCGAACACGTTCACCTGCCTGCCGTTGGCCGTGCCGTTCCGCCCCGAACGATCCACCTATCGACCCACCGTTTACGGTTCGCAGACCGCGGTCGTTGTCGGTCCAAAGGGGGAAGAAATCTTCGTCGATAAGTACGGTCGCATCAAGGTTCAGTTCCACTGGGACCGCGAAGGGAAGAACGATGCGGACAGTTCCTGCTGGATCCGCGTTGCGACCATGTGGGCCGGGCGAAACTGGGGCATGGTCCATCTTCCGCGCATCGGGCAGGAAGTGATTGTCGACTTCCTGGAAGGCGACCCGGACCAACCGATTGTTGTGGGAAGCGTCTACAACGCGGACATGATGCCGCCGTTCAAGCTGCCCGACAACAAAACGCAAAGCGGTATTCAGACGCGTTCAACGCCTGGCGGCGGCAGCGCCAACTTCAACCAGATCCGCTTCGAGGACAAGAAAGGTTCCGAGCAACTTCATATCCATGCGGAGAAGAACCAGGACATTGAAGTCGAGAACGACGAGACACATACCGTCGGCCACGACCGCACCAAAACCATCGGCAACGATGAGACGACGCACGTCAAGCACGACCGCACTGAAACTGTCGACAACAACGAGACCATCACCATCGGTGCGAATCGGAAGGAGCAGGTCGGCATCAACGAGACGATCGCCATCGGTTCGAACCGGACGGTGACGGTCGGTGCCAGCGAAAGTGTCACGGTTGCCCTGACCCGCACGCACGCGGTCGGTATCAACGAAGCGATCGCTATCGGCGCGGCCCAGGAGACGGCCATCGGAGCGTTTCGCAGTATCACGGTCGGTGCCTATCAGACCGTTCAGATCGGCCTTACGCACGACGTTTCTGTCGGCAGTTCGCAGTCGACCACGGTGGGTAAGAACGACTCGCTGACCGTTGGCGAAAATCGTGTCGAACAGATCAGCAAGGATCACAGTGTTGCGATCGGCGGCAAACGGACGACCGCGATCAAGGAGGACGACACAACCACCGTTGGAAAGAATATCGTTATTGAGGCGGGTGACTCGATCGAGTTAAGGACGGGCGACGCCAGCATTACGATGAAGAAGGACGGCACCATCATCATCAAGGGCAAGGACATCACGACCGACGGCTCGGGTCAGGTGAACGTGAAAGCCGCCAAGAACATCACGATGAAGGGACAGAAGATCCTTCAGAATTAGCACGCCACCTAGCGAAACTCGGGCCCCGGGCGGCAGCGAGGAGCGGAAGCGTTCCTTGATGACGCCCGGGCTCTGTTATTGATCCACTTCCTTTTCGTGGTACACTTTTCTCCTGACTTTCACGCTCTCCCTATTTGGACTTCAATCATGCAATTCGCGCTCTCAGTCCTCCTCTTTTCTCTTGGTGCCGATACCAGGCCCGCCGGCGTGCCCGAGAATTACTCGCTGCTGTACTCATCCGACTTCGGCAAACCCGATGCGCTGAAGTCATTAGTCTTCACCGACCCTACGGCCTGGCGGATCGGCGAGGACGGTGGCAAAACGTTCCTCGAACAGCACAAGGCCAGCGCGTACAAGCCGACGCACCGCTCGCCGTTCAATTTCGCCCTGATCGACGGCAAGACGTTCGGTGACTGCATCATCGACGTCGAATGCCAGCAGACCAGCAAAGAGTATGGCCACCGTGACATGGTCTTCGTCTTTGGCTTCCAGGATCCGTCGAAGTTCTACTACGTTCACATTGCCACGAAGGCGGATGACCATGCCAACAACGTCTTCATCGTGAAGGATGCCCCTCGGCTGAAGATCTCGAAGGAATCGAACACCGGCAACGACTGGGGAATGAACGCGTGGAAGAAGGTGCGCATCGAACGCAAAACCAGTGACGGCACGATCAAGGTGTTCTTCGACGACATGACCATGCCGATCATGCTGGCTGAAGACAAATCGTTCGGCCCGGGTTGGGTCGGCGTTGGCACCTTCGACGATACCGGCCGCATCGCGGACATCAAAATCTGGGGCGATCGGGCGGAAAACAAGCAGGCCCCGGTGTTCAAAAAATAGACTGCTTGCCCGCCGGGCGCGGAAGTGGGCTTGAATCCCGAAATGCTTCTGAGTTAGGATTCCCGATCTCTCAACCTTGCAGGACGCATGATGCGTCCGGTTTCGCCGTCAGGAAGCGTGGCATCACGGATGAACAAGCGCATTCAGCCGACAGTTCCGGCATTGATCATCGGGGGATTGCTGATGTGGGGGTATTTCCCCACGGTCCGCGATCTCGTCATGAAATGGGCGACCGAACCGCAGTATTCACACGGTTTCCTGGTGCCGTTGTTCTCCCTCTACCTACTCTACCGATCGCGTGAACGCATGCCGACGACGACGGCACCGATGCCGATCGTCGGCTATGCGATTCTCGCCGCCGCGCTCGCCTGTCGGGCCGGCGGGGCGATCCTGTTCTTCCTGCCGCTCGACGCCTTGTCACTGGTCCTGTGCATCACCGGCATTGTCTTTCTGTTCGGCGGTCTGCCGGTCGTGCGCTGGTGCTGGCCGGCCCTGGTGTTCCTTGTGTTCATGGTGCCGCTTGGCTACCAGATCGAACGCATGATGGGGGGCGAGCTTCAGAAGATCGCCACCATCAGCACCACTTTCCTGCTGCAGTGTCTCGGCCAACCTGCCGTCTCCGAAGGGAACCAGATCCTGATTGGCGAGGTGCGTCTCGGCGTCGTCGAAGCCTGCAGCGGTCTGCGCATGCTCATGACCTTCGCGGCCCTGTCGGTCGCGGCCGTGTTCCTGCTCGAACGACACTGGATCGTCAAAGGCCTGATCCTGGTGAGTGCCGTGCCGATCGCGCTTAGCACCAACATTCTGCGCATCACGGCCACCGGGTTGGCGAACATCTGGCTGGAGCACTATGCCGGCAAGGCCGATGTGCTGCAGTTCATGCATGACTTCAACGGCTATCTGATGCCAGTCGTCGGACTGACGTTCCTCGTCACCGAGTTGTGGGTGCTTCGTCACCTGCTGATCGAACCCGAACCGGCCATGGCGTAGTTCATTGCTGACAAACGACCACTGGGAAAGGATTCCCGATGATGACGCAAACCGCGCTGCCCTCACGTATTCCCGATGCGATCCCGGTCGATACGCCATCGATCCGGCTGCACGCGCCGGCGATGCGTTCACTGCCGGCCCCGGAGTTCGTCGCGCCTGCCGTGGCCCCCGGCATCAAACCGCTCGTCTATCTTAAGTACCGCTGGGTGATGGTGCTCTTCCTGGGCAGTCTGCTCGGCACGGCGCTCGCGGCGGCGGCGTGGAACATCATCCCTTCAAAGTACGCGACCTACTCGCTGGTTCGTGTTTACAGCACTGACCCGGTGCTGCATGCGAAAGAAGATGTGCAAGGCCGCAATGATTTCGCGATCTACCTGAAGTCGCAGGCGGCGATGATCAAAAGCAACTTCGTGCTCACATCTGCTTTGCGAGATCCGAACGTGGCAGCGCTGCAGATGCTGCGAGAACAGCCCGACCCGGTGCGCTTTCTCGAAGAGGAATTGCGCGTCGAGTATCAGGAAGGCTCGGAAATCCTCAAGATTCTACTGAGCGGAGATGACCCGCGCGCCATCTCACAGATCGTTAATTCGATTCAGGAGGCGTACTTCCGTGAAGTCGTCGACGAGGAAATTCTGCGGAAGAAATCGCGCCTGCGGCTGCTCGAAGATTCGATCACACGGATGCAGGACGAGGTTAAGCGCCGGCACGACCAGATCAAGCAGGCCGGCATCGGCACCCCTGCGGCCGACGCTGTGCCGGGACTCAGCGCTCATCTCGCGGCCAACCAGTTGATCCGCCTTCGCGAAACGTTGGGCAAAATTGAAAGCGATACCAACAGTTGGGAGAACCAGAAGAAGACGCTGGAGAAGAAGCTCGCCAATCCGGCGGATGAAGTGCCGGCCCTGCCGGCAGGCTATGTCGATTCGCTCGACAATGATGCCCGAATGCAGGTGATCAAGAAGAAGATCGACTCGATGAACACAAAGCTCGAGTATTTGGTGAAGTTGTCGAATGACCCGAACCTGGCGTCCGTCGTCGAGATACGGCAGAAAATCGCCGACGCCCAGCATGAGCGTGAACAGTTTCGCAAGGAGAGGGTCGATGAACTTCAGAAGTCTCAGGTGCCGATCGTCGAGAAGCGGCTGAAGGCCGAACTTGAACAGTGCACGCATTTTCTGAGTCAGCTTGCAGTACAGAAGACGAGGGCCGAAGAGGCGATTGCAGAATATCAGAAGACGTTGGCCAACTCCGGCGTCGGCGGCGAAGCGGAGGCAGACTTTCCGAAGATCGACGTCCGCGAACGGACCAAGATCATCACCGAGATGCTTGACAAGGCCAACCTGCTTCGCCTGGAAGTCAACGCTCCCAAGCGAGTCAACGACTTTCAACGGGCATCGGTTCCGATGAAAAAAGATATGAAGAAGCAGATTCTGGGCACCATCGTCGCCGGCCTGCTTGGCTTCGGACTGGTGGGGCTTGGCGTGGTGTTTCATGAAGCACGTGTCCGCCGGGCGCTGTCGCTGGCGGATGTGCAGAAACATGTCCTGGGGCCGTTGGCCGGGGTCTGGCCGGCGCGCTCGAACAATCTCCAGCAACCATTCAACGATGCGGTTGAGAAGACACGTACGCAGTTGTTCCAGCAGTTCTCCGGTCCTGGCGGCAAGCTCGTTGCCATCACCAGCGCGCTCAAGGAAGAAGGCAAGGGCTACCTTGCCTGGCAACTGGCGGAGAGTTGTGCGCTAGCCGGACATTCGACGCTGCTGGTTGACTTCGATCTACGCACGCCAACGCTGCATCGCTGGATGAAAGTCGAAAACGCCAAAGGCCTGTGCGATGTGCTGGCAGGGCGAGCCACTCTGCAGCAAGTGCTGGTGCCGCAGCCGAACGGACTGAACTTCATCCCGGCAGGGCCGTGGTCGGGCGATGTCCGCGCCGGCCTGCGGCACGAACGGCTCACAGCGTTTCTCGATGCGCTGCGGCAGCAATGCGATGTCGTTATTGTCAACACGCACCCGCTGCTCAACGTGGCGGAGACGTTCCAGCTTTGCCGGCTGGCGGACGGCATCCTGCTGAGCGTCGAACGGCAGGAGACACGGCTGCCGTTGGCGGCTCGAGCCCATGAGAAGTTGGCTACCGTCGGCTCGGAAGCCTTCGGAATGGTCTATCAGGGGGCAACTCCTGAAGAATGCCTGCATTGATTGACACTATTCACACCGGAGTTCAAGGATGAACCTTCGCCGGCTGCATCTGGGTATCGCCGTCATTGTGCTGGCCGCATCGGGCTATGTGCATGGCCGATGGACCAACCGCTGGAACAACGCCGGCGACGTGCACGGCATCAATCTGCTTGATGCCATCGACCGCGACATCGGCGACTGGCGCGCGGGTGACTACACGAAAGTGAACCCGGCGGAAATGCCAGTCGACACTCGCTGTGATACACGCCGTTTCGTGCCCTTGCGAGGCGGCAAGACAATCATGGTCTCGTTGACGTCGGGCAGTCCGAAGACGGTTGCCGTGCACACGCCGGACGTGTGCTATCTGGGAGCCGGCTGGAAACTGCGGGGTAGCGTGACGAAGCAGACTGTCCCACTTTCTCAAGGGTCGAATGCCGAGTTCTACCTGGCCGATTTCGTGAAATCGAGCGTGAGTGGATCGGAAACCATTCGTGTCCGATGGACGTGGACAAGCGACGGAACCTGGGGAGCGCCCAACTACCCGCGATTCACATACGCCGGTTCGCCCATCCTCTGGAAGCTCTACATGGTTCATCCCATTTCGGATGACGACGACTTGACCCGTGAAGACCCCTACCGTGCGTTCGCCGCCGACTTGATGCCCATTCTGAGCAGGCAGGTACGCTGATGAGGAATATCATTTCGCAACGGCCCGATCAAGGTGACGGACTACGTATGATGAAGCCATTCGCAGTGACGACATCACTCAAGGCGAAACGCGGCCCGGCCACCGGGCAACTGGGTCGAGGCAGAGTGGCCACGACTCAGCCCGTGCTGCCGCGCTGCTCGCCGGACCGGCTGCGCTTTGAACTCGCGTTGAAGAACGCGTTCGATCGCACGGTGGCGATTGTCCTGATGATTGCCACTGCGCCTGTGTTGCTGGTCAGCATGGCGCTGGTGAAGCTGACATCGCGAGGGCCAGCCCTGTACTCTCAGAAGCGAGTCGGCCAGTTTGGCCGCGTATTCGTGATCTGGAAAGTGCGCTCGATGTACCACAACTGCGAGAAACTGACCGGACCGCGCTGGTGTACCCCGGGCGATCCGCGCGTGACGCCCGTGGGCCGGGCCCTGAGGGCACTGCATATCGACGAGTTGCCGCAACTTGTGAACGTGGTGCGCGGTCAAATGAGCCTGATCGGTCCCCGGCCCGAACGACCGGAGATTGCCGCGAAGCTCGCAGGGCTGGTGGAAGAGTACGACGCCCGCCATGTTGTGCTGCCGGGGATCTCGGGTAATGCCCAGGTGCACCTGCCCCCCGATACCAACGTCAATGACGTTCGCGACAAGCTGGTGCTCGACCGCGAGTA
>Ga0105048_10003766_pt1 | contig 24782 bp, 27 predicted proteins | sample MAT05_FD_78382 | JGI IMG/M metagenome (GOLD analysis project Ga0105048, IMG submission 78382) | Freshwater microbial communities from Lake Fryxell liftoff mats and glacier meltwater in Antarctica - MAT-05 | ecosystem: Environmental > Aquatic > Freshwater > Ice > Liftoff microbial mat | place... | reverse complement strand
TTCGCCGATCGACTCACGGCCATTGCTGTTCCTGTGGTGCTGGGTCTGCGCGAGATCGTGCCCTGGTGGTTGGTGATCGCCCTCGTCGCTCGCGATGTGGTGCTGGCCTTGACCGTCCCGCTGTTGCTACGTCGCGGCACCGTTGCGCTCCCTGTGCACTACATCGGCAAGGCCGCCACGTTCACATTGCTGATCGGACTGCCGCTGCTCTTGCTCGGAACCTTTGATGGCGTTCTGGGCGATGGCGCTCGTGCCGTCGGATGGTCGTTCACGCTATGGGGTCTACTCCTGTATTGGTGGTCGGCCGTCCTCTACCTCATCGAGATCAAACGCCTTACACGAACGGTCGTTGCGTGAGCACGCCTTCGAACAACGATCCCTCCTTAGGGCTGCTGCGTTCACTCACGGCGGGTGCCTTGGACCCGGACTACGCGTCGGTCGCGAACCGCGATCACCCCGCATCGGAGCCACCTGATCCTCACCCCTTACGCACCAGGGCAGCGGCTGTCGCCCTTCTGGTGGGTGCTGCCGTGCTCCTGGTCGGTGGGGCGATCGGTCTGAGCCAGACCCGAACGGGGGTGGATGACCAGCGCGATTCTCTGCGGCAACGGGTCAGCGATGAGGTGGCCCTCACCGATACCAAGAGCGCGCAGGTTCAGACGCTGCGCGATGAACTCCAAGAACTGTCGGCCACGACGCTGGCGAAACCGGGCGGCACCGATCTCACCAGGTTAGAGGCAGTCACTGGCGCCACTGGCGTGGTGGGTCCCGGCGTCCGTGTGGTTCTGGAGGACGCCACAGAGGATCCGAACGACAAGGGCGCTGTTGATCCCGAACTCGGGCGAGTGCTCGATGTCGACGTGCAGAACGTGGTCAACGGCCTGTGGGCTGCGGGGGCCGAGGCGGTGGCCGTCAACGGCCAGCGGCTCACGTCCCTGAGCGCCATCCGCTCGGCCGGCGAGGCCATCCTGGTCAACTACCGGCCATTGGCGCCGCCGTATGTGATCGAAGGCATCGGTGATCCCCGCTCGCTCGAGGCCCAGTTCGTCGATGGTCCGGCCGGGCGTGCGTTGAAGGCGGCCGAAGCGGGTTACGGTCTGCGCGTGAACATCAGCACCCAAGATCGGCTGACGCTTCCGGCGGCGTTCACTTCGCTGCGTTCCGTCACCACCCCGTCGCCTCAGGAGGCTCGACCGTGATCGCCGCCATCGGGTTGCTCGTGGGAGCGGCTCTGGGGCTGATCCTTCAGCCCGAGGTGCCGCTGTGGCTGCAGCCCTATCTGCCCATCGCGATCGTGGCCGGTCTCGACGCCCTCTTCGGTGCGCTTAGGGCCTTGCTGGACGGCATCTTCAGTGATCGCGTCTTTGTGGTGTCGTTCGTATCGAATGTTTTGATCGCCGCGCTGATCGTGTTCGTCGGCGATCAGCTCGGTGTCGGAGCACAGCTCTCCACCGGCGTCGTGGTAGTTCTGACGATCAGGATCTTCGCCAACGTGGCCGCCATCCGTCGGATCCTTTTCCACGGATGAGTACGCCCATGTCTGCGTCCGATCCCGCCCGCACGACCAGCGGTTGGCACCGTCTGAGAGTGGTGCTCGTGGCCCGGCCGGGCCGAGGGCAACTGGTCATCGCGCTGCTGTGCGCACTCCTGGGTTTCGGTATCGTCTTGCAGGTGCAAGCGGTGCGCACCGACGAGGTGTTGGCCACAGCGCGTCCCGAAGACCTGGTGCAGTTGCTCGACTCGTTGGACCAGCGCAACACTCGGCTGAATGCCGAGCTGACCGATCTTCGCGGGCTGCGCGACAGTTTGGTGAGCGGCCAGGATTCCGAACGGGCTGCGGCCGCCGAGCTCGCGGCGCGTCAGACCGAGCTCGGGATCCTGGCCGGCACCCTGCGCGCGGTCGGGCCCGGTGTCGTCATCACGATGACCGGTCCGGTGACGGCCTCGCTACTGCTCGACACCGTTCAGGAGTTACGTGATGCCGGGGCCGAGGCGATCCAGATCGACGAGGTCAGGGTGGTTGCGCAGACCGCCTTCGTCGCACGCTCGGGTGGCGGAGCCACGGTCGATGGCAAGGAGGTCGGGGGAGCAGCCAAGCAAGTGGTGGTGAAGGCCATCGGCGAGGCGTCCACCTTGGCCTCCAGCCTGAGGATCCCTGGCGGCGTGGTCGATTCGGCCCGTACCGATCGGGTGAGCGTGTCGATCGACGAGCGTGAGCAGGTGGCGGTGGAGGCGTTGCGACCGCTCAGGGCGCCTGACTACGCTCGCAGCGGATCGTGATTGCGGTCCAGGCCGTCAGATTCTGGGAGTGAACCGATGTCGCCCGAGGACCTTCGCTACACCGCCGACCATGAGTGGGTCCGGATCCTGGCGGACGGGTCGGCCGAGTTCGGCATCACCGATTTTGCCCAGGACGCACTGGGCGACATCGTCTACGTGCAACTACCAGATGCAGGTAGCCAGATGAGCGTCGGACAGTCGGTGGCCGAGGTCGAATCGGTCAAGAGCGTCAGCGAGATCTACGCCCCGATGGCCGGCACGGTTCTCGAGGTCAACGGATCGCTGGCCGACAGTCCTGAAACCATCAACGCCGATCCCTACGCGGCTGGGTGGTTGGTGCGCTTCACCCCCGCCGATGGTGACGCTGCCGGCGGCCTCTTGGACTCCGCCGCATACACGGCGCTCACGCAGAGCGCCTAGATCGCGTACGCTGAGCATCTGGACACAGGTTCAACCGACTGCTGAGGTTGAACCTTGGAACGAACACCTCACGCAGGTCGCCCTGCACCCATCGGTCGGAGGCCGTCATGAGCGAGTCGGACGCCCAGAGTGGCGAATCAACCTCGGCATCGTCGGCGGCCAAGAGCAGGGATGAATCGCTCCTGTCCGACCCCACGAGCACCATGGCGTTGCGTGGGGGAGTGGATCCAGCCGAGTTGGACGAGCCCTCGGGCAGGGGAGCGGTTGTCGAAGATGGCGCCCTCGACGCTCTGTCGCATGGCACGGCTCTGCTGGTCGTGAGCCATGGTCCCAATGCAGGCAGCCGATTCCTGCTGGATGCCGACACGGTCACGGTCGGCCGTCACCCCGGCAGCGAGATCTTTCTCGACGACATCACGGTCTCCAGGCGTCACGCCGAATTCCGTCGTGAGACCGATGGCTTTCGGGTAGCCGATGTGGGCAGCCTCAACGGCACCTATGTCAACCGTCAGCGCGTCGACGATGCCTTGCTCGTTGGCGGCGACGAGGTGCAGATCGGCAAGTACCGCTTGACCTTCCACCCCGCAGCAGGAGTCTGAGAGTGGGCGCGAGTTCGTCGCGGGGAGCCACTTCCGAAACCGGATTGATGAGCATCGGCGAGGTGCTCTCACGGTTGCGAGCCGATTTTCCTGAGGTCACGGTCAGCAAATTGCGGTTCCTGGAATCAGAGGGTTTGGTCGAGCCATCGCGCACCCCGTCGGGCTACCGCAAGTTCACAGCGGCCGACGTTGAGCGGCTTCGCTACATCCTGGCAGCGCAGCGCGACCAGTACCTCCCGCTCAAGGTGATCCGTGAGCACCTCGAAGCCATGGACCGTGGGCTTGAACCCCCGACGGCGGTCGGGGGACCTCGCGCACCTCGCGCTCTGGTCAGCACAGATGGAATGCCCGATGCACTCTCGTTCGCTGCACCGATCCACGAGGTCAAGCTCTCGCGGGCCGAGCTGATCGAGGCGTCGGGCGCACCCGCAGAACTGGTGAAGCGGCTCGAGGACTTCGATCTCGTTCGCCCCATGTCCGGCGGCTGGTACGACGCCGATGCGTTGGTAGTAGCCAAGACGGTGGCCGAGATGGCCGAGTTCGGTTTCGAACCCCGGCACCTCCGGGCCTTCAAAACTGCCGCTGATCGTGAGGCCGGGCTCGTTGAGCAGTCGGTGGCTCCGCTGACCGGTCGACGCGACCCGCAATCGGGGGAGCGCGCCGGTGAGGTTGCGCGAGAGTTGGCCGCCTTGTCGGTCAGGTTGCACGCGGCGTTGGTGCGCCGGGCTCTTCCGGCCTCCCTGCGCGGCTGAGGCAGCAACCGCGGGCCGGGGATAGTGTGATCCTGTGAAGCCTCTCGACGTTGTCGGTGTTCGGGTGGAGATGCCCTCGAACCAGCCCATCGTGCTGCTCCGTGAGATCGACGGCGAGCGGTATCTGCCGATCTGGATCGGGGCGGTCGAAGCGACCGCCATCGCGTTCGCACAGCAGGGCGTCGTGCCCCCGCGGCCACTCACCCACGACCTCATGCGTGATGTCGTTGAGGCATTGGGCCGTCAACTCTCACAGGTGAACATCACCGACCTCGAGGATGGCGTGTTTTTCGCGACCCTGGTGTTCGACGACGGTACTGAGGTCTCGGCCCGTCCCTCGGATGCGATCGCGCTGGCCCTGCGCACCGGTAGTTCCATCTTCGGAGCCGAGGGCGTCTTGGAGAGCGCTGGGATCATGATTCCTGATGAGGAGGAGGACGAGGTCGAGAAGTTCCGGGAGTTCCTGGACCAGATCTCCCCTGAGGACTTTGAGACCGGTGAGCCGACCTCGTAGGTCTCCTCGCCGGTCACTCCTGGGCGCTGAGTCAACCCTCAACCACCCTGTGTGACCCCTCGGTTACCCCTCTTCTGAACGTCAACCACACCTTGAGACTTTGACCCGGCGGGTCCTGCGCGTCCTGTTTGACCACGCAGCGAGCGAGGCCTACGTTCATGTCGAACCTCACCGTTGTGATCCACAGCTTGTGATTCATCCGTCCGGGTGTCATGCACGGTGGACGGCTTCCCTAAGGCCCAGCGACCACGGTGAGCAGGAGGCGACGTGACCGGCACGTTCAATGACGGTGCTAGCGAGGGCTCTGTCGAGCCGCGCGCGAACGAGCAGGCCCAGGGGCTTCTGTTCACCGAAGATCTCCGTCACCTGCCGGACGACGTTGGCTATCGCGGACCCACGGCCTGCAAGGCGGCCGGCATCACCTACCGCCAGTTGGACTACTGGGCGCGCACCGGATTGGTCGAACCCTCCGTGCGTCACGCGCACGGCTCCGGCAGCCAGCGCCTCTACAGCTTCCGCGATGTGCTGGTGCTCAAGATCGTCAAGCGACTCCTCGACACCGGCGTCTCTTTGCAGAACATCCGCAGCGCGGTGAACCATCTGCGCGATCGAGGTGTTGACGACATCGCTCAGATCACGCTGATGAGCGATGGTGCGAGCATCTACGAGTGCCACTCGGCCGAAGAGGTTGTCGATCTACTGTCGGGCGGTCAAGGGGTGTTCGGCATCGCTGTCGGACGCGTGTGGCTCGAGGTCGAGAGTGATCTCGCACACCTTCCCAGCGAACGAGCTGATGCCGACGAGGCATCAGTGCCGCCACATCCCGGTGACGAGCTGGCTCAACGACGTCAGGCCCGTTCGGCCGGCTGATTCAGCCTACTGCCACAGGCCTGGGAGAAGGCCGCGATGGGTCGCTGCAGCAGCCGACGACCCATCGGTACGTCACAATGGGGGTATGACCTCCACACCGTCAGACCGTTCCGGCTTGCCTCGTCCGCACGCGTTCGTCGACCGGCACATCGGTCCCTCGGACGAAGAGATCGGACTCATGCTCGGCACCGTTGGTGCCGCCTCGCTCGATGAACTGGTGGCAGCCGCGATCCCTGCCTCAATCCTGGATACAGCTGATCTGGCCTTGCCACCCGCGGCCTCAGAGCAGGAGGTGCTCGCCGAGCTTCGTGAGATGGCCGGGCGCAACACCGTGCTCATTCCGATGATCGGGCTGGGGTACAGCGGCACCGTGACGCCGCCGGTGGTGCGACGTCGTGTGCTTGAGGATCCAGGTTGGTACACCGCCTACACGCCCTACCAGCCCGAGATCAGCCAAGGTCGGCTCGAAGCGCTGTTGAACTTTCAGACACTGATCGGCGATCTCACCGGCCTGCCTGTGTCGAACGCGAGCCTGCTCGACGAGGGAACCGCGGCGGCCGAGGCGATGAGCCTTCTGCGCCGAGGCTCGAAGTCGACCAGCCACCGCTTCATCGTCGATCACGACATCTTTCCTCAGACGTTGGCCGTCCTGCGCACCCGTGCCGAAGCGGCGGGCGTCGTTGTTGACGTCGTTGACCTGCGGCAAGGAATCCCTGAGGGTGAGGCCTTCGGTCTGCTCGTGCAGTACCCCGGGGCCAGCGGCGCAATCCGAGATCACGAGGTGCTGTTCGGCCAGGCCAAGGAACGGGGCATCGGTGTGGCTGTGGCCGCCGACCTGCTCTCGCTCATGCTCCTGCGGTCGCCGGGAAGCATCGGCGCCGACGTCGTAGTGGGTTCGGCCCAAAGATTTGGCGTGCCGATGGCTTTCGGTGGTCCGCACGCGGCCTACATGGCCGTGCGCAAGGGCTTGGAGCGGCAGATCCCGGGGCGGCTGGTGGGTGTGAGTGTGGACGCTGATGGGCGGCCAGCCATGAGGTTGGCCCTGCAGACCCGTGAACAGCACATCCGTCGCGACAAGGCCACGAGCAACATCTGCACCGCGCAGGTGCTGCTTGCGGTTGTGGCGTCGATGTATGCGGTGCACCACGGCCCTGACGGCCTGCGTGCGATCGCCGCTCGCACCCACGAGTACGCCGCCGTCCTGGCGGCAGGTCTGCGTGCCGCGGGCGTCGACGTGGTGCACGAGGAGTTCTTCGACACGTTGCGCGTGAGGGTGCAGGGGCGCGCTCACGCCGTGCTGGCCACGGCGGCCGATCTCGGTGTGAACCTGCATCACGTGGATGCCGACACGATCGGGATCGCGACCAGCGAGATCACCGTTGATGACCACCTGATCGCCGTGGCACAGGCCTTTGGCGTCGATATCGATCCTGACGCGATTCGCGCCACCGGCGGTGGCGCTGTGCTGGCGATTCCTTCAGCCCTGCTGCGAACCGACGAGGTGCTCACCCATCCGGTGTTCCACGAGTATCGCTCGGAGACGGCAATGCTGCGTTACATGCGAACGTTGCGCGACAAGGACTACGCGCTTGATCGCGGAATGATCCCGCTGGGTTCATGCACGATGAAACTGAATGCTGCGGTCGAGATGGAGCCGATCACCTGGCACCGCTTCGCCGACCTGCATCCTTTCGTACCGCTGCACCAGGCGCGCGGCACGTTGGCCTTGGTGCGTCAGCTCGAAACCTGGTTGTGCGAGGTGACCGGCTACGACGCGGTCTCGTTGCAGCCGAATGCGGGATCGCAGGGCGAGTTCGCCGGGCTGCTGGCCATCGGCGCCTACCACAGGGCCAACGGCAACGATCATCGCGACGTGTGCCTGATCCCGTCATCGGCGCACGGCACCAACGCGGCCAGTGCAGTGATGGCCGGTATGCGCGTCGTGGTTGTCGGGTGCGACGAGGGCGGCAACATCGATCTCGACGACCTTGAGGCCAAGCTCGATGTGCATTCACAGCATCTGGCCGCATTGATGATCACCTACCCATCGACTCACGGTGTGTATGAAGACACGGTCACGCAGGTCTGCGCGATGGTGCACGACCACGGCGGTCAGGTCTACGTCGATGGCGCGAACCTCAATGCGCTCGTCGGGCTGGCCCGCCCCGGCCGCTTCGGCGCCGACGTCAGCCACCTCAACCTGCACAAGACCTTCTGCATCCCGCATGGCGGCGGAGGCCCTGGCGTCGGTCCCGTCGGCGTCCGGGCCCACCTGGCGCCCTACCTGCCCAACCATCCGATGGTGGCCGAGGCGGGCCCACCCACCGGCGTCGGCCCGGTGTCGTCTGCTCCATGGGGATCGGCTGGAGTGCTGGCGATCCCGTGGGCGTATCTGCGACTCATGGGAGCTCAAGGCGTGCGCCGCGCCACCGAGGTAGCGGTGCTCAACGCCAACTACATCGCGAGCAGGCTGCGCGAGCACTTCCCGGTGCTGTACTCGGGCGCCGATGGTCTAGTGGCTCACGAGTGCATCCTGGATCTACGCCCGCTCACGCAGGCCACCGGAGTCAGCGTCGAGGACGTGGCCAAACGTCTCGTCGATTACGGCTTCCATGCACCGACGATGTCGTTCCCCGTGGCCGGCACGTTGATGGTTGAGCCAACAGAGTCGGAGAACCTGGCCGAACTTGATCGGTTCTGCGACGCGATGATCGCGATCCGCGGCGAGATCGACCGCGTGGCGGCGGGGGAGTGGAGTGTCGAGGACTCGCCGCTACGGCACGCTCCGCACACCGCGTCCTCCTTGACCGCCGAGTGGACGTACGCCTACTCGCGTGAAGAGGCGGTGTTCCCACGAGGGGTGAACCGCGACGACAAGTACTGGCCGCCGGTACGACGCATCGATGGTGCGTATGGGGATCGCAACCTGGTCTGCTCATGTCCGCCCATCGAAGCGTTCGCCGAACTCGCGAGCATGGTGACGGCACCATGACCAGCGTCGACGAGGCGTTCGCGCCGCCGGGGGAGGCATGGAGCCGGGTATCGCCGAAGCTCGTCATCGCGCGCCGGCTGTTTCTAGCCTTGGTTTTGATCCCGCTGGTCATCCTGCTGGCCTGGCTCGCCCTCGATGACACCGTGCCGTTGTGGGTCTTCGCGCTCGTGGCCGTCGTGTCACTGGGCTTGTTCGCCTGGGCGTGGTGGCTGATCGGCCGTCGGGTGAGATCGTGGGGCTACGCCGAGCGCAGCGACGACCTGCTCGTCACCTGCGGAATCCTCAATCGTCGCCTAGTGATTGTTCCTTACGGTCGGATGCAACTGGTGGACTTGACGGCCGGTCCGATCGACCGGTTCTTCGGCATCACCACAGTGCAACTGCACACGGCCGCGGCCGCCACCGATGCCACCATCCCGGGGTTGACGCCCGAGGTGGCCGCTGCGCTCCGCGATCGCTTGGCCGCTCGTGGTGAACAGAGGTCGGCCGGACTGTGACGTTGTCCGAACCAACTGCAGCCATACAGGTGCGGCGCACGCATCCCATCACCCCGATCGTGCAGGTGGCACGAGCCGCTCCTGCCTTGGTGCTGTTCCTGTTCTTCGTCTCCGGCCAGGGTGACGGGGGAGGCGCGACCCTGCTTCTCGCGCTCGGCGGTCTGCTGGCGATCGCGCTGATCGGCTCGACGGTCGCGTACCTGCAATGGCAACGCAAGATCTTCTGGTTCGACACCGACGGTGATCTACGCGTCAACTCCGGCATTCTGACGCGCAACGAACGTCGGGTTCAGCTCTCGCGCCTCCAGGGCGTCGAGGTCGTGCAGCCGCTGCTCGCTCGGTTGGCCGGAATGGCCCAGGTGAAGGTGGAATCGGCGGGTTCATCGGGGGATTCGACGGTGCTCATCGAGTACCTCGCGCTGAGCGATGCCGAAGCTTTACGGGCCGAGGTGCTGGCGCGATCGGCCGGTGTGACCGCCGATGCGCCCACTGCACCTGAAGACGTGCTTCACGTGGTGCCGACCAATCTGTTGGTGAAGTCGCTGATCCTTCGCGGTGCCACGGCCGGTTTGTTGGCGATCACCGTGTTGGTGGTCACCTTCTCGCTGATCTTCGAGGGCCCCGGCGGCTTGATCCTCATCCTGTTCACCGGCGGCGTGCCGCTCTTCACCGTGTTCACAGAGTTCTCCCGCTTCTTCGACTTCACGGTCGCGCGTTCACCCGATGGATTGAGACTGCGGTACGGGTTGTTGCAGCGCCAGGCGCACACGGTGCCGCCAGGGCGCGTTCAGGCCATCGGCTTCGTCGAACCCTTCCTGTGGCGCCGGTTCGGCTGGGTGCGGGTGCACGTCGATCTCGCCGGATCCTCGGGTGGCGACGGGCAGGAGTCGGTGGGCCGCGGCGTACTGCTTCCGGTGGCTCCTTGGCCGGTGGCCCTCCAGATCGCCTCGGCGCTGATGCCGGGATCCGATGCTTCGCAGCACACGTGGTTTCGGGCCGATGAGAAGTCGCGTTATTCGAACCCGTTCCAATGGCGCCAGCTTGCCGTGGCCTATGACGAGCAGATGTTTGGCGCCCGCGGCGGTTGGTTGACCCACCGAACCTCGTTCGTTCCGCACGCGCGTACTCAGTCGGTCGAAGTCACCCAGGGACCACTTCAGCGATCACTTGGTCTGGCCTCGATCGAGGTGCATTCGGTCGAGGGCCCCGTCTCGGTCATTGGTGCCGGCCGGCCGGCGTCCCAGGCCCGGCAGATGGCCGATGCCCAGGCCGCGAGAGCCGAGGACGCCCGCAGGGACGACCGGAGCACGCGCTGGATGGCCCCACCTCCGACTGAGCGTACTTGACATAATGTTCATTATCGGCGTTGGGCCAAGGTGGCTTCTGGGGGGCGAGAATTGCCCTTGCACCGGTGTGACCACCGAGTCGACGCGATTCGGGCGCGCGTTGACGCTGAGACATCGGCCAGCCATCTGGTTCGTTGACATCCACCGTGGCGTCTGCGAGCAGTAGATGCGGTAGCAACTCGACGCCACCCCGTGAACCGGACATTCGCGCTCCGTGCTCCTGCCGTCGTTCTCGACGCCGGAGGTCAGGCGACTGCGCCGACCCGGCGCACGACCTGTGGTGCATGGATGTGAGGAGCGCCACATCGCCCTCTGGGCAGGCGACTGCATAGGCCTGCTGATGCTGGGTAAGCGAGCCGTAAGAACCGCGGCCGGAACTTCTGCGGAACAGATCTCGTCCAACCGCTGTTGGACACCATGACGGCGATCCCGTCTAAAGGAGTGCACCATGATGGATCGAGCCCTTCGCGGAACCCGTCTCGGGGCCACAAGCCTGCAGGACGACCGCGACATTGAGTTGGCCCCGCGCCAGAAGGTCGTCTACGACTGCCCCGAGGGGCACGTGACTACCGTCCCCATGGCCGCCGAGGCCGACATCCCCGCCCGCTGGGAGTGCAGGGAGTGCAACGCGGTTGCTCTACGACGCGACGTCGTGATCCCTGAGGAGAAGGCCAAGAAGGCCTCTCGCACCCACTGGGACATGCTTCTGGAGCGTCGTTCCATCGCCGACCTTGAGGAGCTCTTGACCGAGCGCCTCGACCTGCTGCGTGGCGGCAATCGTCCTGCCAAGCGCACCGCCTGAGGCAGCCACGCCTCAGTAGCCTTCCTCGACATCGACCCGCGCGGCCTTAGGGCTGCGGCGGGTCGATGCTTTCTCCGGGCACGATCGGTCCCCCACCAGCGATCCGCAGGCTGGTCAGGGTCACAGTGGCGCTGGGGAAGCGCCGAGCCAGCCGGACTCCAATCACGCCGAGCAGGATCAGTCGCACCCCCGGAATCAGCAGGAGCAGTGCGATCACGTCGCCCACGAATCCCGGGACGATGAGCAGAACGCCCGCCGCGATCATCACCAGCGGCTCGGTCCATGTGATGGGGTTGGCCGCGCGGGCCTTGCCGGCCGATCCTGTGTCGCGGGCAGCCACGCGGAGGCGACGCACGCTGGCCCGTAACACCAGAACACCCAGAACCATCGCCAGGATCACCAGAGCGAAGGTGAGGCCTCCACCAATCCAGCGCGACATCGCGACCATGGAGGCGACTTCGACGACGGGAACGGCGATCGCCGCCAGCAACCACTTCATCGCTGCCTCACCTGCCCTTCGCTCATCACCCTGCTCACGATCGATGCTGTGCTGATCGCTCCGACTACTTCTTCGGCGCGAACGCCTGGCGCACCTGAGCACCGCGGTGCTGTGCGCCCCACGCCGTCACCCGCCAGAGTGCTTCGATCACGATCGAGCGGCTCATTTTGGAGTCACCGATTTCGCGCTCCACGAAGGTGATCGGCACCTCCCGAATCCGTAGGCCCTGCTGCACCGCACGCCATGCCATGTCAACCTGGAAGCAGTAGCCCTGCGACTCGACAGCCCCAAGATCGAGGGCCCGCAAGGCCGAGGTTCGGAAGGCTCGGTAGCCGCCTGTCGCGTCGTGCACATCGATTCCCAGTGCGAGCCGGGTGTAGAAGCTGCCGCCGCGAGAAAGCGCCTCGCGCGACTTCGGCCAGTTCTCCACGCGGCCACCTGGTACCCAGCGCGAACCGAGCACGAGGTCGCTGGTGCGCAACGCCTCCAGGAGGAGCGGTAGTTGTTCGGGCTGGTGCGAACCGTCGGCGTCCATTTCGACCACGGCGTCGTAGTCACGCTCAATGGCCCAGGCGAATCCGGCCAGGTAGGCCGCACCCAGGCCCTGCTTGCCGGCCCGGTGCATCACGTGAATGGCTGGGTCCTCGGCCGCGAGTTCGTCGGCACTCCGGCCGGTTCCGTCAGGGCTGTTGTCGTCGGCCACGAGGATGTCTGCGTTGGGCACGGCAGCCCGAACCCGGCCCACGATCAGGGGCAGGTTCTCGCGCTCGTTGTACGTCGGGATGATCACGACGATGCGCTCGATCGGCGAGTTGTCCTCCGACGGCTGGGTCACACCTGCTCCTGTCGCTGAGCCGTCGCCCGTTCGGGTCGTCGACGTCGAGTGGCGGCGGCCACGATCACCGCCAGGAGTCCGACGATAGCCAGCCCTGTTTCGATCCCTTGGCCTGCCCGGACGGCCAGCGTGGTGCCTCCCGTCAGGTCGACGTCCTCGACCAGATACCCGGGCTCGCGCACCGGTAGCCGCGCTTGAGCCTGACCGTCGGAGCCGACCACCGCGCTGATGCCGGTGGTGGCCGCCACCACCGTGGCACGCCCCAGCTCGATGCTGCGTTGCCGGGTGATGGAGAACTGCTGATCGGGCTGGTCGGTCAACGAGTAGGTGGCGTTGTTGGTCAGGACGACGAGCAGGTCGGCGCCGTCCTGCACGCTGGCTCGTTGGATGTCGTCGTGGGCCACCTCGAAACAGATGGCCAGCCCCAACGTGGCCCCACCCACCTGAACGACGCCCGTGCTCGTCCCGGCCTCGAAGTCGCGGGGCACGCGGTCGAATCGCGAAACGAGCGGGCCGATGACGCTGCGGAAGGGTAGGTACTCCCCGAACGGCACGGGTCGCTGTTTGACGTAAACGACTTGAGGTTCTTTGCCTGGTTCCCACAGCACGGCTGCATTGCGCACCCTGGTGGGGTCGTTGCTCTCCAGCACCGTGCCAAGAAGGATCGGCACCTTGATGGCGTCGACGGCCTTCTGGATCAGGCCGCGCGCTTCTCGGTCAAGAATTGGATCAATGTCGGTGCTGTTCTCCGGCCACACGACAACGTCGGGCCGGCTCACCTTCCCGGACGCGACGGCATCGGCGAGTTCTTGCGTCACGCGCACATGGTTCTGCAGCACCGCACGCTTGCGCCCAAGAAAGTCCAGCCCCTCCCCCGGCACATCGCCCTGCACCACAGCAACGCGGATCGATCCGGTCGTCGTCGTTCGTCCCGCCGATGAAAACACCAGCGGTAGCACGAGCACCGTCGCCAGCACGAGAACCAGCACCATTGCCGGATGCCCTGTCGTGGTGTCGGGACCAGCCGATCCGATCTGGGAGTCAACGGCTAGCACCACGGTGGCCGCGATCAGGACGAGCGAGAAGGTGACGAACGAGAAGCCGCCGAACGACAGTTGACGGCTCAATCCTGGACCGGCCCCGTCGGCCACGCGGCCCCAGGGGAATCCCCCGAAGGGGATGGAGCTGCGCGCCGACTCCTGCAGTACCCAGACTGCCGCGACCCACAGCGGGGCCAACGGCATCCGCTGCACCAACGCGATGCCCGCGGCCATGACGGCGATGAACACCGCGCACACCAAGGCCAGCACGACCCATCCATCAGTGCCCACCACCTGTGCCCAGTGGACCACCACGCCGAACCAACCGAGGCCGAAGGCTAGGCCGATGAGGCCGGCGCGTGGGGCGTTCTCCCGGATCAGCAGCGCGAGGAGGACCGCGATGGAGGCCACCAGCAGCAACGGCCAGGTGCGCGGTGGAAAGGCCACGCCACCAACTGCGCCAGCACCGGCGGCAACGGCGATGCGAACCAAAAGGTCTGCTCTGCTTCGACGAACAACCGGCGCGAGCGGCATCACCTGATTCCAGATCAGAGGATCACCAGATCGCGTGGCCGATGATTCACTCGCTCGACCCCGCCGGGGGTGACGATGACGATGTCTTCGATGCGCGCACCCCAACGCCCCTGGTGATAGAAACCGGGCTCAATGGAGAACGCCATTCCTGGTTCGAGGGACAGGGTGTTTCCGGCGACGATGTAGGGCTGCTCATGCGTCGACATCCCGATGCCGTGACCGGTGCGGTGAACGAACACCTCACCGAGGCCCGCCGCGATCAGAACCGAACGCGCAGCATCATCGACCGACTCCGCGCTGACACCGGGACGGGCGTGCTGCACAGCCGCTTCCTGCGCCGCTTGCAGCGCCGCGTAGTCACGGGCGTACTCGGGGTCGACGGCTCCCATTGCGTACATGCGGGTCTCGTCCGAGCAGTAACCGGAATGGGTTGTGCCACCGATGTCGACGACCACCGGGTCGCCATGCTCGATCACGCGATCGCTGAGCTCGTGATGCGGGCTTGCACCGTTGGGTCCACTGGCAACGATGACGAAGTCGACCCGCGCATGCCCTTCGGCCAGAATCGCATCAGCGATGTCGCGTCCCACCTCGCGCTCGGTGCGCCCGACCGTGAGCCACTCCCCCATCCGCGCATGCACGCGATCGATCGCCGCACCGGCCTCGCGCAGGAGTTCGATCTCCTCGGAGCTCTTGCGCATCCGCAACGCATCGATCAGGGGGCCAGCGAGCGTCTGGCTCATCTTTGGCATCGCGGTGCGGAAGCGCAGCACCTTCTCGGCCCACATCTGATCGTCCAGCCCGACCACGCCATCGGTTGGCAGCAGGTCTGAGATGAGGGCGAAGGGGTCGTTGGTTTCACCCCATGGTGCGAGGGTGATGCCGAGGGCCTCGACTCCGGAGGCGATGGCGGCCGGCTGCTCGAGCCTCGGGACCACCAGGACCGGCTCGACGTCGTCGCCGAACAGCACGAGGCAGGTGAGGCGCTCCAGGGGCAGTGCGTCGTAACCGGTGAGGTAGCGCAGGGCTGCCCCAGGTGTGAGCAGCACAGCGGCGAACTCCTGCTCAGCAACGGCAGCCCGCGCACGCTCAAGCCGACTCAATAGCAACTGTCGAGAATCCATGTCTTCACTCTAGGCGTGTCCGTCCGCGCTCCGCCTGCGTCGTCCAGGCCCGAACGACGGCTTGGTTCGGGCAGGATGGCGGTGTGAAGGAACGCTTACTCTTACTCGATAGCGCCTCGCTCTACTACCGCGCCTTCTTCGGGATGCCCGACTCCTTGCGCGCTCCTGATGGCACGCCCGTCAATGCGGTGCGCGGGCTGCTCGATTTCATCGCCCGCCTCGTCACCGATCATGAGCCCACCCGGCTGGTGGCCTGCCTGGACGCCGACTGGCGACCGGCCTGGCGCGTTGCGCTCCTGCCGTCGTACAAGGCGCATCGCGCGGCCGAGGTGGTGGCGGTCGAGGACGGTGTCGAGATCGAAGAAGCCGAAGACACCCCTGCCGACCTGGCCGTTCAAGTGCCGATCATTCTCGACGTGCTTGATGCCCTGGGCCTGGCCGCACTCGGCGTCGATGGTTACGAGGCCGACGATGTCATCGGCACTCTCACAGCCCAGGCCACCTGCGCCGTCGGTGTCGTCACCGGCGACCGTGATCTCTTCCAACTGGTCGATGACTCGAAGAACCGCCGCGTCTTCTACACCGCAGCCCGAGGTGTCGGGCGCCTCGATGTGGTGAACGAGCAATGGATCGCAGAGAAGTACGGAATTCCGGGAAAGACATACGCCGACTTCGCCACGCTGCGCGGTGATGCCTCGGATGGGTTGCCCGGGGTGAAGGGGGTCGGCGATAAGACAGCTGCTGCACTGGTGAGCGAGTACGGCTCGCTGCAGGACGTCATCGCAGCGGCCGTGAACGATTCGTCGTCGATGAAGGATCCGTTGCGCAAGAAGATCCTGGCCGGCCTTGACTATTTGGCGGTCGCGCCCAAGGTCGTGGCTGTCGCTCTTGATGTGCCGATCCCTGACGGCATTGACGATGCGTTGCCCGCCTCTCCCAAGAATCCAGAGCGGCTGGCCGAACTCGTGGAACGCTGGGGCATCGGGAGTTCGGTCGGGCGGGTCACTCAGGCGCTTGCCGACCGCGCCGGCTGAGCCATAGGCAGCGGGCACGAATGAGCCCCGGGCCCGCGCGGTGAAGCGCGGAACCCGGGGCGGACATTCTCGATCAGCTGGTGCTGTTGTCATCCTCGGCGAGGATTCGGTACAGCGAGCGACGGGCCTCGGAGAGCACCTTCGAAGCAGCTGCCACCTGCTCGGGAGTGCCGTCCTGGTGGACCGCTGCGTAGGCGTGCCACAACTGTCCGATCTGGTGCTTGCCGTCGCGGATACCGGTACCGGATTCGGCGGCAAGCTCCTCCCAAGGAGCCCGCTCCCCGGCGTTCTGCTCGACATGGCGTCGGCCGGCCTCGGTGAGGGCGAACAACTTGCGTCCCTCGACATCGACCGGGGCGACCAGTCCTTCATCCTCGAGCTGCTGAAGTGCCGGGTAGACCGCGCCGGGGCTGGGCTTCCAGACTCCGTTGCTACGTTCCTCGATCTCCTGGATCACGCCGTAGCCGTTTCGTGGCTCTTCGGCGAGCAAAGCGAGAATCGCTGCGCGCACGTCGCCACGTCGCGCGCGGCCCCGTCCGCCGCCAAACGGTCCGCCGCCGAATGGCGGGGGCCCGTAGCGGCCACGTCCGCGGCCTCGACCCGGGCCTGGGCCTGTGCCTTGACCGCGTCGCGAGGAGCGCTCTGGCCGATCCTGCGCCTCGCTCCCCTGCTCCGCGTTGGTGCTGCCATCCTCGGCGGCCATGGCCGTAAGGAAGGCCTCACGACGCGCTCGCCGATCTGATCGATGGTTCTGGTGGTGATGGTGGCCCTGTGGGCCCTTGCGTTGTCCGGGCGCCCACGGCGCCGGGATCGCGAATGCGTCACTCATGGTGACTCCTGTTCCATCGGGTATCGATTGCTCCCGATACGCCAACGATACATCTTTGACATTCTGGTGTCAACCCAAGGGTCAACAACGGGTTCTCGTGCTCAAGAGTGGGCCTATAGCCCGGTGTGGGCGATGATCCCGCGGCGGCAGAGTTCGATCGCCTTCTGCGCCGTGGCCGAAATCTCGGCGTCGCCGGCCTTCGCGATCTGGCCCAGCAGGTCGATCAGCTGCCTCATCCAGCGGACGAAGTCGCCAGCGGTCAGGTCGGACTCCTGGAGCACTGCTTCCAGCCGCCGCCCCGAAGCCCACTGGTGCGAGGCCCAGGCCAGGCCCAGATCGGGTTCGCGCAGAAATGACAGACCGTGGTCCTGTTCCAACGCCTCGAGCTTGGCCCAGATGCGCACCGTGCGCGCCAAGGCCTCGCTCGTGGCTCCTCCCGGCAACGTGGGCGCCATCGCATCGTCTGGTCGTCGAGCCTCGTACACCAACGCCGACACCGTGCCGCACAGCTCCGCGGCTGTAAGGCCTTTCCACGCATCCACGCGCAGGCATTCGGCCACCAACAGGTCGAGTTCGCTGTAGAGGCGTGAGAGGCGCGTGCCGGCCGGCGTCATCGTGTCGCCGTCGAGGTATCCGCCCTGGTCGAGCACGGCGCACACGCGGTCGAAGGTGCGAGCGATTGTGTTGGTGCGTCCGCTGATTCTGCGCTCCAACGCCTGATTCTCGCGGTGCAGTCGCCAGTAGCGCTCGGCCCACCGGGCATGGGTCTCGCGGTCATCACATCCATGGCACGGGTGGCGACGCAGCCTGCTGCGCAGATCGAGGATCTCCTCATCCTCGTTCGCGTTGGCTCCACGACGCGCACGCCCGGGGCGTGCATCGTTCGGCACCTTCTCGCGAAGGGCAGCAGCTAACGCCTTGCGAGCGGCCGCGTTGCGCGACTGAAAGTTCTTGGGAACGCTGAGCCGGGTAATCGGTTCGACGGCTCCGGTCACTTCGATCGCTGACAACCGCTTGACCTGACGGTCCGCTGTCAGGATCTGAGGACGCGGGCCTTCGGTCCCTCGCGGCGCGGGATTGTCGATCACGACTGCGGCCAGGGTTCGACGTCCTGAGGGAAGCACGATCACATCGCCGGGGCGTAGTCGTTCCAACGCTTGGACGGCCTGCGCCTTGCGTTGTGCAGTGCCCTGTCGGGCTAGATCGCCTTCGCGATCGCTGAGTGATCGACGAAGCGCCGCGTACTCCTCGAAGTCGCCCAGATGGCAGGTCATCGAGGCCTTGTATTGCTCGAGGTGCTCGTCGTTGCGCCGCTGGTGGCGGGCCAGACCCACCACTGCACGGTCGGCCTGGAACTGCGCAAACGAGGTCTCCAGGAGCTCGCGCGCGGTGGTGCGCCCAAACTGACCCACCAGGTTGACGGCCATGTTGTACGACGGCTTGAACGACGAGTTCAAGGGATAGGTGCGGGTGGAGGCCAAGCCGGCCAACGACGAAGGATCGAGCCCTTGGTGCCACGCCACGACGGCGTGACCCTCGATGTCGATGCCACGACGCCCGGCACGACCGGTGAGCTGCGTGTACTCCCCCGGCGTGACGTCGACGTGCGCGTCGCCATTCCACTTGACTAGTCGCTCAAGCACCACCGACCGCGCCGGCATGTTGATGCCGAGCGCCAGGGTTTCGGTGGCGAACACCACCTTCACCAATCCCTGGGTGAAGAGGTCTTCGACGACCTCCTTGAACACCGGCAGCATGCCGGCGTGATGGGCGGCGATGCCGCGACCCAGGGCATGCTCCCAGTCGGCGTAGCCCAACACCGCCAGATCATCATCCGGGATATCGGCGCACCGACGCTGGGCGATCTCTTCGATGCGGTCGCGTTCCTCTGCTGTGGTCAGTCGCACACCTGCACGGAGCAGCTGTTCAACGGCGCCGTCGCAGCCCGCGCGGCTGAACACAAACACGATGCTCGGCAGCAGGTCTTCGCGTTCCAGGCGACGCACCTCGTCGATGCGATCAGGTTCCTTGCGGCTTCGAGGTCGGCGCCCACCCTTCTGGGGGCGGCGAGAGCCGGTGAACCGTGCGTTCTCGGCCTCTTGCCGCGCTAGGTGCACCAACTCGGGGTTGACGACCGTCTGGTCGTCGTCGATGAAGAGGTCGTAGAGGTGGTCGTCGGTGAGCACGTGCTGCCAGAGCGGCACCGGACGGCGTTCGGACACCACGACGGTCGTGCGGCCTCGCACTGTCCCCAGCCAGTCGCCGAACTCCTCGGCGTTGCTCACGGTGGCCGAAAGCGCTGCCACCGTGACGTGCTCAGGCAGATGGATGATCACTTCCTCCCACACAGCTCCCCTGAATCGGTCGGCCAGGTAGTGCACCTCGTCCATGACCACGTACGAGAGGCCCTGGAGGGTGGGGCTACCCGCATAGAGCATGTTGCGCAGCACCTCAGTCGTCATGACGACGATGGGCGCATTGCCGTTGACGGCGTTGTCGCCGGTGAGCAGTCCGACGTTCTCGGCTCCGTGAACAGCGCTGAGATCGGCGAACTTCTGGTTCGACAGCGCCTTGATGGGCGTCGTGTAAAAGCACTTGGTGCCGTTCTGGATCGCCAGATAGCAGGCGAACTCACCCACCACCGTCTTGCCGGCACCGGTGGGGGCGGCAACCAGCACGGTGCTGCCGGATTCCAGCGCCTTGCACGATTCCTGCTGGAAGTCGTCGAGTTCGAACTCGAAGCGCTGACTGAAGTCGTGGAAGGCGGTCTTGGCCGCGGCATTGCGTCGCTTCGCGGCGGCGAGCCGCTCCGCCGGTGTGGCCGTCATCCCTTGACCCTACGGGCCAGCGCGACGCTCAGCCCCCGGACGTGTCGGATGTTGGGCGCAGCAGGGTGAGCGCCGCAGGGACGACGTCGATGCTGATCGGCAATGGACCGACCCGTTCACCATCGGCGTAGGCATCCAGACCGGGTGCGTCAAGAGTGATTCGATGTCCTGAATGGAAGCGCACGGCAGGGTGCAGTCCGTGGGTCCCGGCGTAGACACGTGGGAACACCTTGAGCAGAGTTAGGCGGCTGACGCCTTCGAGCAGCATCATGTCGAGGACACCATCGTGCGCACTGGCATGAGGAACCACCTGCATTCCGCCGCCATAAGAAGAGCCGTTGGCCACCACGACAACGCAGGCCTCCTGGCGCCAGACCGGCCCGTCGTCGATCGAGATCATGAACGGCGAAGGGGCGAACGTGGCGAGTTCGGCCAGCATCGCCACGGGGTAACGGGCTCTCCCTCGCGGCAGGCTCATCGCGTTGGCCCGAGCGTTCACGCGAGCATCGAACCCTGCGTAGAGCGTGGCGCCGAACCAGCGCGGCAATGCATCAGGGCCTGGTGCAGTGGCGCGGCCGAGATCCATCGTCGGCAAGGCATTGACGGGTATACGCAAAGCCACAGCGATCTGCGCGAGGCATCGCGACGGATCGCTCTGCACCATGCCCGCCGCGCGTGCGATGTCATCGCCCGACCCTGCCGGCACGATGCCGAACGGGATTCCCGTGCCGGCCACGAGTTGAAGGCCGTAGTGGACGGTGCCGTCGCCGCCGACGCACACAAGTCCACGGGCACCTTGGCGCAAGAGCGCCTGAGCTGCATTGGCGGCCAGGTGAGCGTCAGTTGAGATAACGGGCACGACGGCGATGCCCTGGTCGGCGAACGCCTTCAGCGCACGCTCACCCCATCGGCGTCCCAGGCCCGAGCCTGCCGTCTGGTTGATCCAGACGATCAGGGGTGCGTTCACAGGGTGTCGTCGAGCGCGCTCGCCTCATCGTCGGAGAGGCTCTCGTCCCAGTCGTCCAGCTCGCCGCGACGTGCGCGACGACGGTCGTTCACCCATGCGATGCCGAACGAGATGAACAGCAGGATCAGCATCGGTGTGGCCAACGCGAGCATGGTCCACGGGTCGCCCGTGGGAGTAGCAATCGCCGCGAAGATGAACACGCCGAACGCGAGACTGCGCCACCAGCTCTTCAGGGTGCGGGCGGTGAGCACCCCCACCACGTTGAGCAGCACCACGAAGACGGGCAGGAGAAATGCCACGCCGAACACCAGCAGCATCCGCGTGACGAACGTGAAGTACTCGCTGACGGTGATGAGGTTGCTGAACCGCTCAGGCGTGAAGCCGATCAGCAATTGCAGCGCCTTGGGAAGGAAGAAGTAGGCCAGGTAAACGCCTGCGGCGAACAGCGGCACTGCGAAGGCGAGAAAGACGAACGTCCATCGGCGCTCCTTCTTCCTCAGGCCTGGCGTCACGAAAGCCCACAACTCGTAGAGCCAGATCGGGGCTGTCGCGATGATGCCGGCCACCACGCTCACCTGGAGTTGCAAGGTGAAGGGAGTCGCGATGCCGGTGATGACCAGATCGGGGACGTCGACCCCGCGCGCGCCACCTGAATCCTGGAACGTGTCCCAGGGGCCGCGCACCAGCGCGATGAGCGGGTCGTAGAAGAACCAGGCGACGACGGCGCCGACGGAGATGGCGATCGCCGAGACAAACAATCGTTTGCGCAATTCGCGCAGGTGCTCCATCAGCGGCATCGCCGCTTCGGGGTTGCTCTCCTTGCCGGGGCGGGACGAGCCGCGACGACGGCGGTTCTCGACCTGACTCATGCTGCGCGGTGGGAGGGACCGCGCGTCAGCGGTCGGAGGTGTCGGTGGTGCTCGTGGTGTCCTTGGCAGGCTTCTCGGCGTCGGGGTCCTCGTTCATTGCCGACACCTCGCTCTTGAAGATGCGCAACGAGCGACCCAGACCTCGGGCGGCGTCGGGAAGTCGACGGGCTCCGAACAGCAGAAGCACGACGAGCAGGATGAGCAGGATCTCTCCTGCGCCAAAGTTCTTGAACATGTGCCTCTCCCGGTCGGGTGCCACCACTCTACGCCCCGGAGGGGCGAATCATGGGCGCAGCAGGTGCTCCACCAGGGCCTTGACCTGGATCGGGGCGTGCCTCAGCGGTGGTTCAGGCTGCGGAGTTGCTGGGCCAGAAGGTCCTGATCCTCGAGCAGCAGGGCGAAGTCGAGCAGTTCGTCATAGGTGATGGGCTCGCCGTTGTGCTCCTCCATGGCCTCGGCCGGGATCACCCAATGCTCGAGCTCGACACCGCCGGAGACCAGCAGGGCGACGATCTCCTCGTCCGCGTCCTTGCTGACCTCGTCCTGGCAGGTGGGGCAGCCGAAGGCGTAGTACGACCACTCAGGACGCGTGCAGACCACTAGGCGCACCTGGGGCGGCGTCAGTGAGACGTCCCCGCAGATCGGGCACGAGGCCTTGATGGTGGTCATGAGGTCCTCCTCGGCGTTCAGCACCCCGCGGAACGGGGGGCGACGAGGATGCATCGGCGCGTGAGGCGAGGAACTTGACATTCCCCGAACATTTCGAGGCCGGATCGCCCGGATGGGTGCGTCCGATCCTCAGCGATAAGCCTCAAGCGCTTCGCCGGTGCGGGTGGCCAACCGTTCGGAGATCTCTCGCGGCGCCACCACGGTGGCCGCTCCCCCAGCTTGGAGGACCAGGCGCTCGATCCATCGATCGTCGGCCACCCGGACGTCGATCCTCAGCCCTCCGGCCTCGAGGTCGTTGACGGATTCGACCGGGGCGTACTCGGCGATCCAGCGACCTGCTGCCGTGACGTCGATGGTCACCAACGGCAGGTCGTCGCCACCGGAAAACACGCGACCCGAGGTCAGCGCTTCGCCCGGTGGGTGGTGCTCGCCGGTGTGCTCTGGATCGACCGGGTCATCAAGTACGTCGGCGTCAAGGATTCGATCGACGCGGAAGGTGCGCTCACCGCCGGCCAGCAGGCACCAGGCGCGCAGGTAGACGTGGCCATGGGTCAGCACCACCTGCTGCGGTTCGACGGTCCGCTCGGTCACCTCGTCGCGCGTGGGCACCAGATAGGTCATCCGTACGCGCCGTCCACGCATCAGGGCGTCACCAAGCACCTGCTGGACGTGCTCGGATTGCTCGCGGCTTGGAGCGGCGATCTGAATCGTCGACACCGACGCGGCCGAATCACCGGCCACGTCCTGCAACTTGGCCACCACCTGATCAATCAGATCGCGATCGATGCCGCCGGGAAGCTCCTTCAACAGACTCAGGCCGATGAGCAGGCTGACCGCCTCATCGGTGCCCAAGGCCATCGGTCGCGCCAGGGTCTGCGGATCGAGCACGTGGATCGAGCCGTCAGCGCGCACCCGCGCGCCGGGCTCGGCGTCGTCGTCGGCCCAGAACTGGATGTCGATCAGATCCCCGTGCTGCCCTCCGGGAAGACCGCAGACGATCAGCAGGTTCAGGTCGCGCTCGATCTGCTCACGGGTGACGCCAAACTCGGAGGCGGCATCCTGTGCGCTCACTCCAGGGTTCTGCACCAACCACGGCAGGAGGAGGAGCAACCGCTTGAGCTGCATCGCTGCCGTTCCCGGAGCTGTCGCACTGGCGCTCATGCGTGCACCTGATGAACGCCTTGGAGCGATCGCTTCACGGCATCACGCAATTCGGGCGGCGACTCGACGACCACGTCGGCGGCGTAGCCGCTGAGCTCGGCTGCCAAACGGTAGATGTCGGAATCGTTGATGACCAGCACGTCCCACTCCGTCAACCCGGATTCCACCGAGGCGGCCCGGCGTCGCAAGCCGTGCCCGTGGCCTTCACGCACGCGGATCCGAGCCTGCAGAGATTCGCCCTCCGGCTGAACGAGGTCGAGCGCAGCGGAGCGTTCCAGCGCGCCGGGCGGCACGGTGAAGGCGCCGGGGTCCCCGATTCGCTTCACGTCACCCGCAATCCTCGAGAGGCGGAAGACTCGAAGGTCATCGCGCGCGGTGTCGTGACCGGCCACGTACCAGCGGCCGTTGCGCGAGACGACTACCCAGGGTTGGAGCTGTCGCACGGCTGGTTCCGTCGCCCCACCGGCGAGGTAGGAGAACGTGATCGCCGATCGATCAAGGACGGCCGAGTAGATGGCGTCGAAGGAGGCTTCCGACGTGCCGACCGACGTCATGACAGGAGGCAGGGGCACCAGATCGCTGGCCACGCCGAGCTTGCGCAAAGCGCCGGCGGCAGCTGAACCCAGGGCGGCCTGCTCCCAGGCTCGGCCAGCAACGACCAGCACGGCTCGTTCGGCCGTGGTGAATTCGACCTCCGGCAACTGGTATCCGCTGCGGTCGATGCGGTAGCTGATCTCGTCGCCGAAGCCGCCGCTTCCGGCCGTCGTGATGAGTGGGATGCCCAGGTCGCGCAGATCCTGCTTGTCGCGTTCGAACATCCGCTCGAAGGCTTCATCGCTAGGGCTGCCGCGGTAGTCCTCAATGCCGCGGCGGAGGTCAGCGCGCGTGACTCCGCGCTCGGCGCCGAGCAGGTAGACGACAAGGTTCAGCAAACGCTCCGTGCGTCGCTGAGGCCCTGTTGAGGCTGCCATGGTGAGGAGTGAACCGCGTTCAGCCGACGTCGATGAGGTCGATGACGAACACCAGTGTACGTCCGGAGAGCCGGTGCCCGCCGCTCTCGCCGTAGGCCATGGCCGGCGGGCACACGAGCTGACGGCGTCCGCCGACCTTCATGCCGGGGATGCCTTCCTGCCAACCGGCGATGAGGCCGTTCAGCGGGAACTCGATCGGCTCGCCGCGATCCCAGCTGGCATCGAACTGTTCGCCGGTTTCAAAGTCGACGCCCACGTAGTGCACCTCGACCCGACCGCCGGGGGCGGCTTCGGATCCTTCGCCGATGACGATGTCGGTGATGACGAGCTCGGTGGGTGCCCAACCATCG
>Ga0105048_10003764_pt1 | contig 24789 bp, 20 predicted proteins | sample MAT05_FD_78382 | JGI IMG/M metagenome (GOLD analysis project Ga0105048, IMG submission 78382) | Freshwater microbial communities from Lake Fryxell liftoff mats and glacier meltwater in Antarctica - MAT-05 | ecosystem: Environmental > Aquatic > Freshwater > Ice > Liftoff microbial mat | place... | reverse complement strand
GGCAGTGGTGGCCGAGCAGCTGGCGACCAAATTGCCGCTGATCGTGCCAGCGGTGTTGACGATACCCGACAGCGTAATGCCGTTTACCGTGCTCGCACCGGTGACCACCACCGTGCCATTGCCCGCGTCATCGGTGACGGTGGCGATGGTGGAATTTGCCACGGCTGAGCCTTGTTGACGACTCAAACCCGCTGCCGCCGAAATCGTCGGAGCTGCGTCATCGTTGGTGATCGTGCCTTGGCCTTGGCCGTCGGTGACAGTGGCGTTGATGATGTTGCTAACGTTGACGAAGAACGTCTCGTTGGGTTCGACGACAAAGTCGCCGTTGACCAATACGGTAAATGTGTAGGTGCTGCTGCCGAATGGAATTGCCTGGCCGGTGAGACTCCGCGCAACATAGTCGCTGCCCGCGGTCGCGGTGCCGTTTGCGGTGGCGATGTCGAAGGTGACGCCACCCGGAGCGGCCGGCGTGTTAAGCGAGACGGTGAACGTGGCGTTCGACGTGCCGACATTTCCTTCAGCTAAAGTGACGTCATTAATGCTCAGCTGAGATGCCACATCATCGTTGGTAATGGTGCCGGTGGCGCTTGAGGGCGCACCCACGGTGTAACCCGCACCAGCCGCGACGGTCAGAATCACCGTCTCGTTGGCTTCAATACTAGAATCGGAAGTGGGATCGACCACGATCGTGCCCGTAGCCGCATTAGCCGCAATCAACAGCGGAGAAGTGATTGCCGTGTAATCCGTGCCCGAGGAAGCCGTGCCAGCAACCGAGAAGTTCACCGAGGTAGCGATAGGCACCGCTTGGCTTAGCGTGACGGTGTAGGTCAGATTGGTGAGCCCGTCTTCGAGAACACTTGACGGTGAAACGGCGATTGAGGCGGTGGGAACACTAATTGTAATGTTCGCCGTTTGAGTTTGCGCATCCACGACACTGTTGGCAGAACCAGCGCCACCGCCCGTTGCGGTAAAGGTCGCGGTAGCGGTGCCGTTGGCTTGAATCGTAGTTTGCGCGGCAGATAAGTTTCCTAGCACCGCACCATTAAATGCAATGGCAGTGCCGATCAGGGCATCCAAATTCACGAGCGCTACCGGAGCGCCTGCGCTATCCGTCAGGAAATTGGCCGTCAAAGTCGAGCTTTGTCCGATAAAGACGGCACTCGGGCTTGCTGCAAGCGCAAGTTGCAAGCGCGGCGTTAAATTCAAGGCACCGGATGTACTGGGAGCGTTCGCGGCTAAATCGCAAGGCGCTCCCGTAGGCCCAACGTTGCAGCCCCACCAATTGCGCGTTCCGGTAACAGTGACGTCAGCATTATGCAGCCCGGCTCCGCCAGCCGTTCCCGCTAAATTGCCGGCAATACGGCTGAAGGTCAAGGTGAGGGGCGCGCTGAGCATCGGGTTCGCATTAAGCACGGCAATTCCGCCGCCACCCTGGAACGTACCGGTATTGGCTGTGTTGGCGGTGATCGACATCTCATTGATGGTGGTGCTTGAGGTGCTTTGCGCTCTGATAAAAATACCGCCGCCGCGGGATTCTGTGCCTGCGACTGTACCTTGCGAGACATTGTTTTGCATAAAGCCATCGTTGTTCAACGTCAGCGTAGATGCGCCTAAATTATTGTTCGACACGCCACCACCGCGGCTCGCCGCGGTATTACCACTGATGGTACTGCCTTGAATCAAAATCGCGCCGCCATTGACGTGGCTCGCAAAAACACCGCCGCCTTCCGATGCCGAAATATTGAACGAAACGGTGCTATTCGTAATGGTGACGTTAACGGTGTCGCCTTGTAACATGACCCCGCCACCGGATTTTACGGTGTCGGCACTAGATGTGGTTCTATTGCCGCTAATGGTGCTGCCAGTGATGGTGTAGTTACCACTTGCCGGTGCCACTGAGTCTAAGTTAATGCCACCGCCATATGAGTTTAGATTCGTGTTTTGGCCAACTAAAACATTATTCATCGCGAATGTGCCGGCACTGGCATTGCATACATCGATACCACCGCCCGTCCAACTAAAATCATTGAGCAGATTGGGTCTAGGCTGGCTATTTCTACCAAAGCGCACAGTGACATCGCTAAGGGACATATTGATGGCCGTACAAAAGGGGCTGAAGGCCAAAACCTTGTCGATGCCATCGGCGTTCGTGGTGCCGCCTTGAATGATGGTCGAGCCCAAGCCTGCGCCCGTAATCGCCAGCGCACCGATGACATCCAAGTCGCCCTGCGTCGACGCGTCTTCGTTGACTCCCCCAGTATTTGCGATAGTTAGTATGTAGGTGCCTGCTGGCAGCGTAATACTATCGGCACCCGCTGCCGCATTTGAGGCGACGATTGCTTCGCGCAGGCTGCAGTCCATAACACTACAGGTGCCGTCGTTGGTATCCACTATTTTAGTGACGGCAAAAGTCGCTTTCGGCACAGAAGGCAATACGCTGGGCCCGCCTGCGCCTTCTCCCAGAACGATCAAACTCGGCAACACAAAATTGCTGGTGGGTATGGCCATGGCAACAATCGGCGCACTGGCCGCACTGACGCTATAGCTCTTGCGCTGCGAGTCTTCCACGGTAAGCAAGTTAAGCGTTTGATTGAGCGAGTCGACAACGATCAAATCATCTGCCGCTTGCCCGGCCAAATTGGCGCGCAGCAGCATTGCTCCGCGCAAGGCTGTAGCTTTGCTTACCACGCCGGCATTTGATTCCTTAATTGCCCAAGCGCCACCGCTGCCCGGCTGCCAGTATTTCATTGCGACTGATTTCGCAGCGATCTGCGCACGGCGCTTCTCGCGCACTTCGGCCACCGAGAATGGCGTGGTATTGAGCGGCCCGCGTCCGGCAATCGCCAGTGTGCCGTCGGCTTGCAGCAGGGCTAGCTCGGTTTTGCCGTCGCGATCCCAAATGAAATTCCCCAGCGCTAAAGACTCAATAGCGCTGCCGACAGCTAATTCCTCCAATCCGCTAAAACTTGGCACGCCTTCGCGCTGGTTGTAGCCATGCAGTATTGATACCTTGCCGCCAGCCAGAATGGCCACATCGCCCATCAAGCTATCGTCGAGATTGCCAATGGCCAACTGAGTAACGGCGGCCGACATTGGATAATCCAGGGCCTTGTTGGCGATCCCGTCGCGATAAATCTTTAGGCTAGCGCCCGATTCACCCGAGATTGCGACCGCTAAATCCAGCGCCGCGTTTGGCAGATCAATTTCGCCCGCGGCGATTGCGTCCACCCTGCCATTCAGCGCTATTTTTTGCGCGGCACTAAAGCCCTCACGCGAGCCCGGCAAGAAATAGATTGCGCTATCGCCACGCTTGGCAAATACCAAATCAGGGTCGCCATCGGCATTGAAATCTCCAGCGACCAGCAGCTCAGGCGCCACTGGCAGATTTGAGATCTGGCCTGCGCTTACAAATCCCGGCGGAAAAATCCCCAGCTTGAGATTCGCGAAAGCGGCGGGGCTGGTCGGTGAATAGGCTTCTGGGTTGCCGCGATGGACTGCGATAAATCCACCTTCAGCTTGCGCATAGCCGCTGATCAAATCCGCATAGCCATCGGTATTAAAGTCAGCGCTAACCATGTTCACTGCGCGCGCAGTGGCGCTTAAGCTGGATGCAGCGAAGGTGAGGTCGTAAGGCGCGGATCCCAACTGCAAGTGCGCACTGTCGGCGTGCAACGCCTTTAGTGAAGGCGCGGCGAGAGCGGCGGCAGAAAAACCAAGGGCAAGCGCAGCAACGATTGCGCGGACTGCAACATTTGAATGTGCGACTTCTGGTGCGGCCATGATCAACCTTCCGATTCAGTAAGTACCAGCGTGAGCTGGCTGACAGGGTTTGGGGTTTGGGGTTTGGGGTTTGGGGTTTGGGGTTTGGGGTTTGGGGTTTGGGGTTTGGGGTTTGGCGTTAGGCGCGTGGCGGGAAAACACCCCGCAGCGCGATGATGAAGCTGACCGCCAAATACGGCTGGCGATTTTGGTGCGGTTGGCCGCCGCCTGCGACGCCGATCGCAGCCGGGTTCATCGGCGTATTCGGGGTGCCTGTTGCGTACAAAGGCGGCGGCGTGCGCCCACCACCACTTGCGGCCCAGGTATTGCCTAGCGGGCTAGTGCTGGTACCGCCAGCGCTCGTCGCTTGCGGTGCCCCATGCGTATGGAGGGGTATTTCAGTCGTCAGCAGCGTGACGTTCTCTACTCCGCTTTGCTCACCGAGAAAGTAGTTCGACAGTCCGGGGCCTTGGCCTGGGCCTATTGGCGATTGAGCCTGTAAGTCGGGCAAAGCGAAGTTACTCTGCCCGTTGCCACCATATGTCGTGCCGAGCAAAGCAAATAAAGCGGTATTTTGTGAAATCGACAAAATCTGGCCATTGCAAAACGCCCAACCGCTGGGCGCAAAATTACCGGCGAACATGCGTATTTCTGCAACAAAAGGATCCATAGAAGCGCTCCTTAATTTTGTGAAGGAAAGATGCCCTGCAGGGCGATGCAAAAATTAATCACCAGCGAAGGCTGCAGATTGTTATGCGGCTGGGAACCTCCGGTTGCACTCAACGCCGTGGCCGACATCGCTGCATTTGAGCTCGCCGCATACGACGCACTGCCGCCGCTGGCCCAGGCATTGCCCGCTGGCGGTCCAACAGAGGGCGCCAAACTGCTCGCTGAAACCGGATGGCTGTGACTTGGCAACTGCGCCATAGTCAAACTGACACTTTCTTGCCCTGCTCGCTCACCCGAGACCACCGCGCCACCCCAATGCACAGGCGCTCGTCCGCGAAAATCGGGTAAGGCAAAATTCTGGATGCCGTTGCCGCCATAAGTGGTGCCAAGGAGTGAAAACAGCGCCTGATTTTGAGAGATCGGCAGCAATTGCCCGCCGCAATTTGCCCAGCCCCTGGGCGCAAAGGAAAAAGAAAAAAGCCTGATCTCACCAAGAAAGGGTTCTGCCATGTGATCGCTCCTAAGTTGGCGAGGGAAAAATACCGAACAACGCGATGATGAAGTTCACAGCCAAGTAAGGCATGCGATTTTCATGCGGTTGGCTGCCGCCCTGGCTACCGACGCTAGCCACATTCATTGCTGAGACTGCGCCGCTCGGTGCGTAAGCTTGAATACCGCTGGAACTGGCCCATACGCCCAAACTTGGGCCGCTGCTAGCTGGGCCTGAATTGGCTTGCGGCACATGGGTATGCGCGGGCATTTGATTTGTCGTCAAGGTCACTGATTCAACGCCAAATGTTTGGCCTATGGCGTAACTCGATAACCCTGACCCCTGCCCCTGATTGATTGGCAAGCGCCCGCGTAGATCCGGCAGGGCAAAAGTCTGCTGACCATCGCCGCCGTAGATCGTACCGATGAGCACGAACAAAGTCTCATTTTCGGCAATGGACAACAGCTGGCCGGCACAAAACTCCCAGCCGCTGGGTGCAAAGTTCCCGGCGAACATTTTGATTTCGCCTACATAGGGTTGGGCCATGGATCGCACTCCTTAAAACAAAGTTTGGGAAAATGGCGGCGTAGCGAGCGATTCACGTTGGCACCTTTGGGCTCTCGTTAGCCCCGCAGCCGGTTAAAGACCGCTTCAAACACCAGCTCAGTCTCGGTTTTTTTGATCGGCACCAAGAAAATTTCCATCTCGCCTAGTTCTGGATGGCGCAAACGGCGCACGCCTTGAACTGGCGCGGTGTCCGCTGGAGCGTTAAACAAAAGCGAGAAACAGGCCTGTTGTGGGGTGTCCAGTTTTGAATCGCAGGCGACCAAGCGTATGTCCGCGGCATCGAGACCATCGCCATCCATCCTGAACACTGAGCCTAACGCGCTCTCGAATGCAGATTTGTCGTACGTGTCAAGCATGGATGCTGATGCGGAGGATTGCAGTTGCCAAAGCGAAGCGATAGCCTAAGTCCATTCGCGCGATTTGTCATCGGTCTAGCGTGACTTCTAACTAGTTTTTTGAGCGTTTTTTGATTGCCGTGCGCTCCGGCGAGCAATCAAGGGGCTTTTGCTTATGAATTCAAAAATGTCAGTGGATGTTGACCGCCGCGACGTGATTCGTGCGGCCGCCGCGCTCGCTTGCGCAGTCGCGATACCCGTCTGGGCTCAATCTGGGTTGAAAAACGAGCTAGGCGTGCGCCTGCCACCCGGTTCAGTAGTGGGACGAATCGACGAGTCACTCGCCCGCGCGCTCCTCGGCAGCGATTTCAAAGTCTCATCCGAAACTGCCTCTGCAACGACCCGACTTGAAAGCGTCGCGGTTCCTCCAGCACCCTCGGGCCGCGCTTATTTCGGTCGGCAAACCCAATCGTTTTCGATGGAATTCAATCCCACCGAAAGCTCAGGCGACTTAATCCAAGATACCTACCGCATTGAGCATGCCGAACTAGGCTCTTTTGAGCTGTTTCTGGTGCCGCATCGCAATCGCAAGGGCGAAACCATCCTGCTGGCGACATTCAACCGACTTTAGCTGGCAGGGCGCTGCATCAGCCAGTGCGCGCCTTCGGCACGCATAATCACAAAGCCGTGGCGCGCGTAAAGGGCTTGCGCGAATGATCCTTGCACCACGTAAAGGCGAATAGGACAAGCTAGCGAATGGCTTTCGTCAATGAGTGAACTTAGCCGTGCCGAACCGATGCCCTGCTTGCGATAGGCCGGCATTAAGGCAATGTCTACAAGAGACAGTCGATCGGGGAAACGTGCAATTAATTCACGTCCGATGGGTTGCCCGTCGAGCTCAATGATCGTGTCCTTTGCAAGCGCGTAGTGCTGTTGGTAGTGAAGCTGCTGGAAGTTGAATTGCATTCGGCAAAACGCCGCGCGCTGTTCATGCGAAAACCCCGCTTGATCAAGCTCATCGTCGCGCGTGGTTGCATATAGTTCGACCAGAAACTCATGGTCTTCCGGCAACGCGCGGCGCATGCGATAGGCGGGTGGCGGCACTTGGGTCTGGCTCGCATAGATAAACTCAAAATGGTAACAGCCGAACAGATCCGGTTCGCAGTTTGGTTTTTCGCAAGCCGCCTAAGCCCCTGCAGCCACCACTCCCTATAGTCGGGTGAATCAGCCTGAAGTGTTGCTCAGACCCGCGCGCGAAGCGGTCGCGCCTGTGCCGCCGTTGAGACCTGGCGCTGTTTGGCCGAAGCGGGAATTTCTGGATATAGCGGATGGGATGTCGGGAGGAATTTCAGGACCCATCATTCGACGCCACTCTGCAGGGCTAGCGCACATAGGCTGCCAGTATTCCGTCGACGAAAGCTCTGTCTATTTGCGCGGCAGGGTCTTGGGAAGGCACCGCTTTAGCGACAGCCTCCCGTCGCGCCTTTTAACCACCCCCAACCAACCCCAAAATCTCTGCGCGCTCAATCATTCGGCTGCTGTCGTCTCTGCGGCCTTTGTATTCGAACTTTTCTTCGGCTAATCCGCGCTCGGAGATGACGATGCGGTGTGGGATGCCGATGAGTTCCATGTCGGCGAATTTGACGCCGGGGCGTTCGTCGCGGTCGTCTAATAGCACGTCGATACCGGCTGATTTCAGCTCCAAATACAGCGCGTCGGCGGCTTCGCGCACGCTTAACGATTTGTGGGCATTGAGCGGAAGCAGGGCTACTTGAAACGGGGCAATTCCGGCGGGCCAGATGATGCCGGCGGCATCGTGGTTTTGCTCGATTGCAGCGGCGACGATGCGGCTAACGCCGATGCCGTAGCAGCCCATGTACATCACTTGGCTTAAGCCCTTGTCGTCGAGCACTTTGGCTTGCATGGCTTCGGCGTATTTCTGGCCGAGTTGAAACACGTGGCCTACTTCAATGCCGCGCGTGAGAGTGAGTGTGCCTAGGCCGTCTGGGGATAGATCGCCGTCGATGACATTGCGCAGATCGGCCACCAGTGCGGGTTCTGGCAGGTCGCGACCGAAATTGACGCCGCGCAAATGGAATTTGGGCTCATTGGCGCCGCAGATGAAATCGCTCATGATGGCGACATCGCGATCGGCGATCACGGTAATCGCTAATGCCGGATTGACCGGCCCAATAAATCCGGGAACGCAGCCCATGTGCGCGCGAATTTCGGCTTCGGACGCGAGTACAAACTGCGCCAATCCGGCGATTTGACTGAGCTTGACCTCATTGACGCTATGGTCGCCGCGCACGAGCACCAGCACAAAACCCTGCTCGCCGAGCACCGCGACTGCTTTGACGGTTTGCTCAAGCGGCACACCGAGCAGGAACGCCACTTCCTCGCACGTTGTCTGCTTGGGCGTGGCTACTTTTTCGCACGTCTGAAGGGGACTTGCGCGATTGAGCGTTGGTTTGAGCGCGCTGGCTTTCTCCAAATTGGCCGCGTAATCGGAGCCATTAGACACCGCGAGCGTGTCTTCGCCGGAATCTGCCAGCACGTGGAATTCGTGCGAGGCCGAGCCGCCAATGGCGCCCGAATCGGCCACTACGGCGCGAAATTTGAGCCCTAAGCGCGTGAAAATTCGCGCATAGGTGTCGTACATCACTTGATAGGTCTCGCTCAAACTGGCGTGGGTCAAGTGGAACGAATAGGCGTCTTTCATCAAGAATTCGCGCGCGCGCATCACCCCAAAACGCGGGCGAATTTCATCGCGAAACTTGGTTTGGATCTGGAAGAAATTCACCGGCAGCTGGCGATAGCTTTTCAGTTCCGCTCGCGCGAAATCGGTGATTACTTCTTCATGCGTCGGCCCGAAACAAAACTCGGCGTCTTTGCGGTCGCGAAGCTTGAGCAGCTGGCCGCCAAACTTTTCCCAGCGCCCGGTTTCCTCCCACAGCTCGCGCGGTTGCACGGCAGGCATCAGCATTTCCAGCGCGCCCGCGCGTTCCATTTCTTCGCGCACCACGGTTTCAACGCGCTTTAGTACGCGCAAACCGAGCGGCGAGAAGGTGTAGAGCCCCGCCGCCAGCTTGCGGATCATGCCGGCGCGCAGCATCAGCTTCTGGCTCACGACCTCAGCGTCGTTTGGCGATTCTTTGAGGGTGCTTAAATGGAATTGGCTGAGGCGCATGGCGTGGAGCGTCGAGTTTGAGAAGCGCGCGAGCTTACCTGAGAGCTTCAATCTGAGAGCTTTAGCCTGAAAGTCGGGCGCGCTTGGACACTCAAGCTCACGTAAGCTTGGGTCTCTTTTGGCAACGCACAGACCGCCCGATGTCACGACTCTCCGCAATTTGTTTAACTCTGCTGACGCTTGCTTTGTCGGGCTGCGGCTACAACGCCATGCAGGCCGCCGATGAGGAAATCAAAGCCAACTGGTCGGAGGTGCTCAACCAGTATCAGCGCCGCGCCGATTTGATTCCGAATCTGGTCGCGACGGTGAAGCGTTTTGCGCAGCAAGAGGAAAAAATCTTCACCGAAATTGCCGACGCGCGCTCGCGGATTGGCTCGGTGCAGGCAACCCCTGAGCTGGTCAACGACGAAGCCGCGCTGCAGAAGTTTCAGCAGGCGCAGGCGGGGATGAGCGGTGCGCTCTCAAAGCTGCTGGCGATTTCTGAGGCGTACCCTGAGCTTAAGTCCGACCAGAATTTTCGCGACCTGCAAGCGCAGTTGGAAGGCACCGAAAATCGCGTGACGGTGGCGCGCAATCGCTATATCGAGGCGGTCAAAACCTACAACACGATGCTGCGCCAGTTCCCGCAAAATCTCACCGCCAAACTCTTTGGCTACAAGCCGAAAGCTAACTTTTCGGTCGAAAACGAGCGCGAAATCTCGACCCCACCGACAGTCGATTTCGGAACCTGACATGCCGCGCTGGTTGCGCCATCTGTGGACTGCTGGCGTTGGCTACTCGCGCTATTTCAAGCCCGCTGATCTCGAGGAAATTGCGCAAGCTGTCGCCAAAGGCGAGCGCACGCATCGCGCTGAGATTGTGTTCGCGGTGGAATCCCACTTGCATCCGCTGGCCGCTTTCAAAGGCCTAACCGCCAGCGCGCGCGCGATCGAGGTGTTCTCACAGCTCAAAGTGTGGGACACCGAGGAAAACCTTGGCGTGTTGATTTATGTGTCGACCGCGGACCGCGATGTGGGGGTGGTTTTTGATCGTGGCCTGCGCGACACGCTCCCCGCGCAGTTGCCGCTGCTGATTGAGTCCGCGGTCCGTGCAATTGGCGAGGGCCGAGCCGGCGCAGGCATGAGGACGCTGATTGAGGCGCTGCACGCGCTGTTGGCTGCGGAATTCCCCAGTGATGTTAATAGCCAGAACATCGACGAGTTACCCAACCGCGCGGTGATTTTGTGATTGCGCGCTGGCTGTGGCTGCTGGTGCTGCTGAGCGCAGATCTCGTCGCGCAACCGTTGGCGCTGCCGAACCTTACCCAGCGCGTGATCGACACAACGGCCACTTTGAGTGCGGCCGAACGCGACACGCTGATCGCTCGGCTTGCAGCGCTTGAGACGCGCAAAGGCGCGCAGCTGGTGGTGGTCATTGTGCCCAGCACGCAGCCCGAAGCTATCGAGGAATACGCCATCCGTTTGGCTGAAGCGAGCAAGGTCGGGCGCGTGAAAGTCGATGACGGCGTGATTTTGCTGGTCGCCAAAGACGATCGCCGCGTGCGCATTGAAGTTGGCTACGGTCTGGAGGGTGCCATTCCAGATATCGCCAGTAAACGCATCATTGATGAGTTCATCACGCCGGAGTTTCGCGCTGGGCGTTTCGCGAGCGGTATTGCCGCGGGCAGCGACGCGCTCATCAAACTAATCGACGGTGAAGCCTTGCCGGCGCCGTGGCAAGCGCCGAACAACGGTGCCAGCGCCACTGACGGCGGGAAGTTTGGTGGCGCGCTGTTTCTTGTCGTGATCATTTCAACCTTTTTCGGCAGCTTCTCGCTAGGCAAGCGCGTTTTGTTTACGAGCGTGCTGATCTTCGTGATCGGCATCATCTTTTTGCCCACTTTTCTGGCCATTTTGGCGGCGATCCTGGGCGCCGTGATCAGCTTGATTAGCGCCTTGTTTCAAAGCAGCGGCGGAGGCTTTGTGAATAGCGGCGGTGGCGGCGGGTTCTCTACCGGCGGGTTTTCCGGTGGCAGCAGTAGTGGCGGTGGCTTCTCAAGCGGCGGTGGCTTTTCAGGCGGCGGCGGTAGCTTTGGCGGCGGCGGGGCGTCGGGAAGCTGGTAGTTGCCTGGACATCACTCGAGGCCATCTAAAAAAATAACGTCCTCAAAGACCTGCCGCTCCACTGCGCCCGCATCGGCCAGCACAGTGCCGTTGCCATCGCCGTCGATCGGAGTGGGTTGTAAGCGTCCGTCGACGCTGAAAAAAGTATCGTTGAAGCGGTCGATCGCGGGGCTGCCGGGCAGTGGCAAAAAGCTATGGTTGCCACCGCCGTAGTTGCCAAAGCTACTCAAGCGGAACTGGCCATATGTGGTCGCGAGAGCATCACCCGTCAGCGCGAGTCCGCAGGCCACAGGCGCGATATTGTTGCCAGCGCTGGCGACGGTCGCGCTCGCGTTGCGCGTGCAAGCGGGGCCAGATCGCGCCCAAATCAGGGAGCTAGCGATCACCAGATTGACCTGCCCATCGACATCGATCGAGGCACCCTCGCTGCTCGCTCCATTCATTAAAGTGGAACGATAAACCTGCGCATCGGCGGGGGCACTTGAGGTGATCGCAATATCGCCGCCCCATCCGTTGATGTTCCCGGCGCTGTTGCCCGAGGCGGTCACAAATTGGAACAAAATGGGAAAGCTGCTCGTCACCGCACGGATAAAGACCCCGCCGCCGCGAACCTGCGCGCGGTTGTTGTGCAAGGTGGTTCCGAACATGCTGAGGTAAGCGCTTTCAAGGTGAATTCCGCCGCCGCTTTGCGACGCATTGCGGCCAACCGTCGAAAAATTCAGGCCAAGAGCAGCGCCGCTGTAAATGGCACCGCCACTGCCCGTGGCCGAGTTGTCATAGAAGTACGTGGCGGCAACCTGCGCTTCAGCCGCGCCAGCGCTGACATAGATGGCGCCACCGCCATTGCTGCTGGTGTTGTTAAGAAAGTCGCTTTCATTGACCCGCAAGCGCTGATCGCGCTTAAAAATCGCGCCGCCGAATCGCGCGCCGTTTCCGCGAAAAGTACCGGCGCCGATGGTGAGGTCTTGTGTGTAGCTTTGAATCGCCCCGCCTTCTCCGCCACTGGCAACGTTGTTGGTAAAGCTGCTTCTGGTGATGGAGACCACTGCGCGCGTCGCAATGGCGCCGCCATTGGCCGCGATGTTGCTGACAAATTGGGAATCGCTGATGGTCAAGACGGCATTGGCGAATGTCGCAATCGCCCCGCCCGAAACATTCGCCAGCGAGTTTCGAATCGACACCCGGTTTAAAGTCAATTGGGTGAACGCATTGACCAGTATCGCGCCGCCAAACTGCTCGCCTGCGGTATTTCCGCGATTCAAATCGATATTGGAGAGTGTGACCTCGGTACGCCCGTCCGGGCCGTCTAGGCTGACGGTAAAAATCCGCGAGAGATCCTGCGCGTCCAGAGTAATTTTGCCGCCACCGTCGATCGAAATACTATTTGCGAGCGTTTTTGGACCCACCGCAATCACGTGCGGATTGGGGCCGCAGTTAAAGGTCAGCGCGCCGCCTTGGTTGTCGTTGATCACCAGCGCGATGGCTGAGTTATAGGCGGCAGTCGTGCAACTGGCCGGAGTGCCGCTGCCGACCACGGCATTTTCGGCACGGCAATGAGCTGCCAGACTCATAGCGGCGATCAGCATCAGTGTTTTTTGCATAAGGAATCTCGAGGTTGCGAAGAGGGCCTCGGTACATACGCCGCAGCCGCGTGCCGACTGACATCCCTGCAATTTCGGGTCAAACCATTCAGCTTGGCGGCTTTTTGAGCGGGGTCAGTTACGATCCGGGGCACCTTTTAAGGAAACACCCATGCCCCACTTCCTCAACCTTGATCTTGCTGTCGCGCAGATTTTTGAACGCTGCGGTGAACGCTTGATAATTGCCGCGCCGTTGGGGTTGGGCAAGCCCAATGCGCTGCTCAACGCGCTGTATCGCGCGGTGGCCAGCACGCCCACGCGCGAAATGAATTTGTACACCGCGCTCTCGCTAGCGCGACCGCCGCTCAAAGCCGGGCTGGAAGGGCGTTTTTTGCAGCCATTTTTAGAGCGCCAGTTTGGCCGCGACTATCCAGATTTGGACTACGTGCTAGACCGCCGCGCCGGGCGCATGCCGAGCAATGTGCGCGTGCACGAGTTTTATCTGCAATCGGGCAGCGCGCTGGGCAACCGCTGCGCGCAGTCGCAGTATTCGAGCATCAGCTACACCCACGTCGCGCGCGATGTGGCCGCACGCGCGCCGAATCTGATCGTGCAAATGGTCGCCATGCGCGGTGAACGCTTAAGCCTGTCATGCAATCCTGACGTGACCCTCGATCTACTCGAGCGCATGCGCGCCAACGGCCAACCGCGTCCGTATGTGGTGGCGGTGGTGCATCCGGACCTGCCCTTTCTCGGCAACGACGCCGAAGTGCCGTTGGACTTTGCCGATTTGATCGTGGCGCAGCCCGGCCCCGCACATCGGCTATTTGCGCTGCCGAGAGAGCCGGTGCAGCTTACTGAACACGCGCTTGGCATCCACGCCGCCACACTGGTGCGCGACGGCGGCACGCTACAAATTGGCATCGGCGCGCTATCGGACGCGCTGGTGCATGCGCTTTTAATGCGCCAGACCAAGAACTCGCATTTCGTCGCAGCAGCGCAAGCTCTAGGTGCACAAGCGCCGGGGCGCACGCCTGAACTTGCGCCGCTAAAGGTCGGCCTTTACGGCGCCAGCGAGATGGTGATGGACGGCTTTATGCACCTGCGCCAAGCGGGTATTTTGCGGCGCCGCGTGTATGCTGATATCGGCCTACAGCGCCTGCTCAACCAGGGCAAGATTTTCGAGACCGCCGACGCGAGCACCCTGGAGCGCCTCATTGAACAAGGCCTGCTGCCGCTAAAGATCGACGGCGCTGGACTTCAATGGTTGACGCGAGTGGGCTTGCTTGCCGAGGGTGCGCGCGTTCGTGACGGCCAAATCTACTGGCCCGACATGCAAGTCACTTCGGCGGATCTAAGCGACTTCGGCGTCCGCAGCGCTTTTGGCGCTCGCCTGGTCGGCCGCTCGCTAAGCGGCGGGCACTATCTCAACGGCGCATTTTGGTTAGGCAGCCAAGTGCTGATCGACTGGCTCGGTGGGCTTCAAGGTGCCGACTACGAAGGCCTCGGCATGACCCGCGTCTCACACGTAAATGAGCTGTATGGCGGACGGGAAGCGCTCGAAATCGAACAGCGCCACGAAGCGCGCTTTTTCAACACCTGCATGATGCAAACCGTGCTGGGCGCGGCGGTATCCGATGGGCTGGCCGACGGCCAAGTGGTGTCAGGTGTCGGCGGGCAATACAACTTTGTCGCGATGGCCCATGCGCTGCCCAACGGACGCTCGATCCTGATGCTGCGCGCCACGCGCGATTCGGCGTCGGGCGTGGTGTCGAACATCGTGTGGAGCTATCCGCACGTCACCATTCCGCGCTTCCTGCGCGACATCGTGGTCACCGAGTACGGCATCGCCGATTTACGCGGCGCGAGCGACGAGGAATGTATCGATCGGATGCTGTCCATTTGCGACGCGCGCTTTATCGATGCGCTGGCAGCACAAGCAGTTCGTGCGGGCAAACTCGCAGCCGACTATCAAATCCCCAGCCGCTATCGCGAAAACAGCCCCGCACAGCTGGCTGAAAAGCTGCGCGCGCTGGCCGCCCTTGAGCTATTCCCCGTCTGGCCCTTTGGCTCGGATTTCAACGCACTCGAGCTTGAAACGCTGGGCGTGCTCAAGCGCTTAAAAGCGCTTACCGCCACGCGCTTGGGTCGCGCCCTGACCATCGCCAAAGCCTTCACTTCGCGCGCAACAGCACCCAATCAAGCCGCCGTATTGCAGCGGCTTGATTTGAGCAAGCCTAAGAATCTGGAGGAACGCGTGCTGGCGCGACTGGTCGCATACGCCTGCGCAAAAGCGCCAGGGCCATGAATGGCATCGCCTTGGAACTGCACAACGGCACGCAGCTGCTGTGTCCAATCCGGCGTTCCGCGCGCGCACGGCGAGTGCGCATGGTGGTCAGCAATGGCCAAGTTGAACTGATCGCCCCGCTGGACGCGCCGGCTTCCCTGCTCGACCGCTTCGCGCGAGCGCAGTTACGCTGGCTTGAAGGCGCGCTGCGTCGGCAACCCGCCAGCAATGTGGAAGCCTTTAAAGCCCAAACCGGCAGCATCATTGCGCTCGCTGGAACGGACCTTGAGCTGGTCATCGGCGAGCACGCGTTGAAGCGCTCCCGCGTCACGCAAGGGCCCGCACAGTTGCGCATTGATCTGTCCGCTCAGCTAGCTGAAGCTGATCGTGAAGAAGCCGCTCGCCAGGCGCTGCGCGGTTGGCTTAGTGCCGAGGCCGAAATTCACGCGCAACGCTACGTGGCACGCTTAAGCCCACAAATTGGCGTCAACGTTTCCGGCGTTGGCATTCGCTTGACCCGCTCGCGCTGGGGCAGCTGCTCATCAAGCGGAAAACTGATGTTCAACCGCCTGCTGATCCACGCGCCAGCCGAAGTATTCGAATACGTCGTCGCCCACGAACTCGCCCACCGCCGCGAAATGAACCACTCCCCACGTTTTTGGGCATGGGTCGCAAAGCTAACCCCCAACTATCAGCGCTGGGAAGATTATTTAGATCAAGAAGGGCGCAAGCTTTATCGGTTTAGTTTTTGAGTGGCAGTTGGTTAAGGTCCAGCTAGACCGCTGTTTTGCGCCTGGCGCTAAGAATTTGAGCAGCACAAACCGAGCGCAGCCTACGCTGACGAGCGCGTGTGCTGCTTTGAACTCTAAAAGCGCTTCGATAGACCTCATCGGCAGTGAACGAAGTGAGGTCGGCTTTGAAGCGGGCTAGATGTTCGAAATCTGTCTTTGCACGGGCTCAGCCGCAGCAACGGTGGAATCTGTGACGGATCTGGCAAATCCAGCCGCATCGCTTTTGTCGCGATGGGCGGCTTAGGCCGTCTTTGAGGGCACGCGCCGCTATTTGGCGCGCGACTTTGAGAGGCTAAGTTTGCAATGAAAACCCAATGGCAATTTTTGCTGGCGTTGCTGATGTGTTGCGCCAGTGGCCTTGTGCACGGCGGTGGCATCTTTACGGTGATCACCGTGGGCAGTGGCAATGATGCCGCGTGTGATTTTTTCAACCTACAAACTGCGATCAATTCAGCGTCGACGAATCCGGCGGATGCCACTGAGATTCGTTTGTCGGCTGACGTGTCAAATGTCGGGCTGCAGATCACCGATCGCAACATCACCCTTCGCGGCAATTGGCTGAACTGCGCTGCTGCTCAACCTAGCCCGTTGATCCGTCGCGAAATCGCTGGCGGCTTTGTCGATTCGGTCATTCGCACCACAACTACCGGATTGACCGCGCGCAGCGTGATTTTGCGCAGCGTCATCGTGCGCGGCGGAGGGGCAGACAATGCCAGCGAGCGCGGCGGCGGGGTGCGGGTACAGGGCCGTGTGGCCTTGACGCTCGCCAATGTCGTCGTCAGCAACAACGCGTCTATCCGTGGCGGCGGCATTGCCATTGAAGGCGCGTTTGCCAGTGCTGAGGTCGAAAGTTCGAGCGTCATTGGCAACAGTCCGAGCATGGGCTTGATCGCCAACGGCGCCTTTCAACTAGGTGCGGAGATCGGTTTGGGTGGCGGCATTTACTGTGTTGGCGGGCAGTTGGCGCTCGCCTCGGCGATCGTGCGCGGCAACACTTCCACGCACCACGGCGGCGGTATTTATCTGGATAACTGCGATGTGCTGATCGAGGCGCCCAACAACCCGATTCTGGCGACGCCGTTTCAGGTGCGCGACAACATCGCTTTCAACGGCAATGGCGGCGGCATTCACGCCACCAATGGTTCTACAATTTTTTGGCGCAGCGTGCCAGCGGGCGCCGCGGCGGGCTTGGTGATTAACAACCGTGCCAGCGCTCGCGGTGGCGCTTTGTTTATCAACGGCGCGAGTGATTTTGTAGCCGACTGGGTGCGCTTCGTCGGCAACAGCGCAGACGAGCGCGGCGGCACGCTTGCCGCCGATGAAAACGCCAATGTGATTCTGCGTGGCGGCGTTGAAATGGCCTGCAATGCGGCTTCAAACTGCCCTGGCATTTTTAGCTCGCGTGGAATAACCGAGGGCGATTCTGCGACGTTAATTGGCGGCGCGATCTATGCCGCAGGCGGCGCGCAGTTGAGCCTGCGCCAGCAGCATTTATATGACAATTTCGCCAACAATGGCTCGGCGATGCACCTAACTGGCAACGCCACCTCTGCCAGCCTCAACGGCGTGCTGATCGCGCGCAATGTGCTGTACGGCGCGGGCAATGGCACCTCAACGATTGAGCTAACGTCGTCGGCCGATGCCGTCTTGCGCCACGTCACGATGGCTGGGAATTTTCGCGTCAGCAATGCCTTCCCCGGCATTGAGCGCGCGCTTTCCAGCGTGCGCGCCAACGGTAGCCAGAGCACGCTTGAGCTGCGCAATTCGAGCTTTTTTGACGACGCCAACGTGCTGCTGCGCCTATTGGTTAGCGCGAGCGCCAGCGGCAGCTGTGTCTTGGCCCATGAATCTTTGAGCTTTGCGCCAGCGCTGGTGCTTAACCCCAGCTACGTCAACACCCTTGGCGAGTTTCCCGACTACTCCCTCAGCGACACCTCGCCCGCGCGCGATCGCTGTGCCGCGAGCGGCGTGCTTGAAGCCGATGTGCTTGGTCGCGCGCGCCCGCTTGACCTGTTCGCGGTCGCCAACCTCGCGGGCGCGTTTGATGTTGGGGCGTTTGAGTCCTTCAGCACTGACGACATTTTTCGCGATGGATTCGAGCTTCCTTGAGCACATCCAGTTGCCGTGTTAGCGTTGAAGGCAAGCTTATGGTCACCGTGGTCCCAGCTGAGTCGGTCCCTGATTTACTGCGCGCACTTCAGCGCAGCGAAGGCACCGCGCTTGGTCGGCTGATGCCGCTGGTGTATGCCGAACTGAAATATTTAGCGAGCCGCCAACTTAAGCGGCTCGGTGGTTCAGCGACGGTCAGCACCACGGTGCTGGTGCACGAAGCCTACGAGCGCCTTGCCCACCGCGCCACGCTCAGTGTGGAAGATGAGCGCCATCTGTTTAGGCTCTGCGCGCGGGTGATGCGCCAGATTGTCATCGACCACGCCCGTGAGCGACGTGCCGACAAACGAGGCGGCGGCGTGCCGATGCTTTTGCTGGATGATTGCCTCGCGTTGGCTGGCGACGATCCAGAAATCGCCGCTAGAGTCAGCGAAGCACTGCATCAGCTCAGCGAGTTGGATCCGGCGCTTGCGGAACTCGCGGAGCTCTCTTGGCTGGCGGGTTTAGACAATGCCGAAGTGGCGCGGCTGACCAAGATGAATGTGCGTCAGATCCAGCGCGACCTCAAACGCGCCCGCGCTTGGGTGCTCAGCGCGCTCGAATGAAGCACTGGCCCGACGCCCAGCAATATGCGCTGATGGATGCCGCACTGCGCGGCGCGCTGGATTTGGAAGCGACTGAGCGCGCGGAATTGATCAGCGAATTTAACGCCGCGCACCCCACACTGGCAAAGCAACTAGCAGCCTTGCTCGCTGTGGCGCAACCCGAATCGCCCGACAGCGCATTGCCGCTGGAAGTGCAACTGGCGCTCTCGAGCAGCCTTATCCAAGCCACCGCGCGCGCGCCGCAGCGCCTGGGTGATTGGCAAATTGGCTCCTGCCTCGGCCAGGGTGGCATGGCCGAGGTTTGGATGGCACATGGGATCGGCGATCACGTCGGCCAGAAAGCAGCGCTCAAGCGGCCGTTGCTGAGCGCTTGTTCGCCTAGTGGATTACTGCGTTTTGAACGCGAACGTGCGCTGCTGGCCAGCTTGAATGACCCACGCATCGCGCGCCTCATCGACAGCGGTATCGACGCCGATGGGCGGCCGTGGCTAGCCATGGAATTTATCGAAGGCACGCAAATCGACCGGTGGTGCGACCAGCGCAACGCAAGCCTTGCGACCCGCGCGGGCCTGCTCGCAGAAGTGGCGCGCGCCGTGCATAGCGCGCACAGCAGTTTGGTGATTCATCGCGACATAAAGCCCTCTAACGTGCTGATCGACGCGACCGGCAGCGTCAAGCTGCTGGATTTCGGCATCGGCAAGCGCTTGGAGCTGGCTACCGACGGGCTGGAATCGCAGACGCTCGGGATCGCGCTAACCCCGCAATACGCAAGTCCCGAACAGCTCACCGGTGCCGCGATTTCCACCGCCAGCGATATCTGGCAACTGGGCCGGCTGCTGCTTGAGCTGCTGCTGGGTGATCTCGCCCGCGACGCCCAAGCTAAAGATCTACTCACGCTAACCGATGCCGCGCGCGCACGGGAAAGCGACCTGCCCAGTCGTCGCGTGCGCACAGCCGCGCCCGCCTTAAGCGCTCGAATCGCCGCCGCGCGCGGTCTTGGCGCGCAGGCATGGTGGCGCGCATTGCGCGGAGATTTGGACGCGATCGTACAAAAAGCTCTGGCGGCAGACCCGCAGCGGCGCTATCTCAGCGCGCTGGCTTTGGCCGAAGATCTCGACGCTTGGCAGGCAGGTCGAACCGTCAGCGCACAAGCCCCCACGCTGCGCTATCGCTTAAGCAAACTGCTGCGCCGAAACCCTTTGGCAACTGCGGCGATTGTGCTGCTGGTGAGCTTGAGCGCGCTGCTGGTGACCACGACGGTTTTGCAGTCTTGGCACATAAGCAAAGAAGCGCAAGCAAGCGTCGCGGTGCGCGATTACCTGATTGAAATCCTGCGTCAGACCGATCCGCTGGTCGCCCGCACGCCGCAACCCAGCACTGAGGCACTGCTCGATGCTGCGGTGCATCACGCACGCACCCGGTTCAGCGCGCAGCCCAAGCTGCTGGCCGAAGTGCTGTTTGCCGGAGCAACAGCCGCGATGCGCGGCGGCGACTTTGTTCGTGCCGAAACGCTGTTGCACGAAGCCGTCACTCACAGTCGCAATCCAAGCGACGCGCGAACCGCGCAAATTATCGCGACCCGCGGCACAGCGCTGCACTATTGCACCCGCTACGCCGAGGCCGAAGCCGTATTGCGCGAGGCCTTGAAGCTGCAACGCAAGAATGCTTGGCCCGGTAGTTCCAGCACCACGCTGGCACTGGTCGATCTCCTTCACACTCGGGGAGACTACGCCGGGGCGACACGCGAACTGGCTATTCAGCCCGCGCTTAAGCACGGCAGCTACGCGCGGTTAATGTGGCTGCGTCAAGCAGCGGTAATCGCGCGCGACAGTGGTGATCCGGCGGCAGCTGAGGCACTCGATGGGGTATTGAAAACGCTCCAACGCGAATTTCCCACCGATCGCGTCGCGATTGCCGATGCCCAGGTGACGTTGGCGCGCGCGCTGATTTTCAATGGCGATCACCTGCGCGCCGACAGTTGGCTGTCACAGGCTAGCGCTGTACTTCAGAATATTTACGGCTCGCACCATCCAGCGCTGGGCATCGCACGCCACGCCCAAGCGCTGAGTGCGGAACTGCAACAGCGCCCGGCAGACGCTAGCGCACTGCTCAGCGAAGCGCTCGACCTGGACTACGCAAAAACCGCAGATCACAACGTGCTGAAGGCCTATGCGCAACTGGATCGCGCGTGGAATCGAATAAGGCTCAATGACGATGCAGGCGCTAGCGCCGATCTCGCGCGCACGGAAGTCACGCTTCAATCAGCCTCCACCCTCGGCCATCCGCGCTGGGCCGAGGCGCAGTTGGCGCGGGCGCTGCTGGACTTGCGCGCCGGGGATCGAGTAGCGGCCAAAAACCACATTGATGGCGCATTGCAAGCTCGCCTCAGCCAGTTCGGGCCCGACCATTGGTTGACTCGCGAGACCACGCGCTGGCAGCTGGCGCTGGAAGGCAAGCCGGTTGGCATCTTGAGTAATCGACTTGCTGACCAGCGCTTGGGATTGCTGCTCGGGGAGCTTCGTGCCTACAAAGCGGCCCGCGAGTGAGCCGCGTTGGTTGAGCGATCAACGGGTTGACGCTGATTGATGATCGCCCCAGGGAAATGCAAACTCGCGGGTGATTTTTGTTGTTTGCATGAGTATTTCCGATGTTTTTTGAGCCCCACTTGAACGCATGACTCCGGCCAACCCGTTTTGGATTGCGCTGAGCGGCGGGATTGGCAGCGGCAAATCGAGCACGCTCAAACAGCTGGCCGAAGCGCTCGCTGAAAAACGCCGCGTGGCCGGCTTTATCGCCCACGCCGGGCCGCGCCTGGAAGGCGCCACGCGCGGCGCTAGCTATTACGACATTGAGCTGCTGGGCGGCGAGACGCAGCGCTACGCCGACCGCGAGCGCGGCCAATCGCCACCGTACCGATTTAGCGAAGACGCCAAGCGCGCGTTGGCTGAATGGGCTCAGTCGTTGGACCATCCCGACGTGCTGCTGCTTGATGAGTTTGGGCGGGTGGAATGCGCCGGTGGCGGGCACTTTTTGCTGCTACCCGAGCTGCTGGCGGCGAAGCCATCTGCCATTGTGATTGGCGTTCGGGATGAAAACCTGAGCGCGCTGGAAACGCGTTTGGGGCGCGCCTTTGATGCGCACATCGACGTTCAAGATCCGCACGCGCTGCGCGCGATTCAACGTCTGCTTGAAAACCGCGCTGATTTTGAGCGTGTCGGCTGGTTTGGCGCAGCCGCCGGGGCACTCGAAGTGGGCGCGGGATCCATTGTGCATGGCATCAAATTGCCCTTTGGCGGCCTAGGCATGGTGTCCACGCAATGCGTGCTGCTAACCCAAGCCGCTGAAGGCTTGCGCCAGCCTTCGCGCGTGGCATGGGTTGCGCAAATTGCCGCCGGGTTAAAAGCCCTTTCACCGGCCGGGCAGCGCATCCGCCCGATGGTAGCCATTGCGATGCAAGGCTGGCTGTACGCGCTCAGTCTGCGCATTTTTGGCTTTAATGCAATCAGCGTGGTGTGCGCTGGCGCGCTGATGGGCGCTTGGGCGGGAAGCCAGGGCGTGTTGCTGCAATGGCTGCTGCTGGGTGGCGAATACTTAGCCGCGCTGGAGAAGATTGTCAGCGAGCTGAACCGCTGGCTTGAAATCAAGCAATTGAGCGTGCCGCTGATTTTGGGACTGTATGTCGGCGTGCACGCGGCAGGGGCTGGCTTTGCCGGTTTGCTGGCGTGGCGTTTTCGGCGCCGCGATCCGGATTTTTCAAAGCTCAAGCGCGGCGCGTTACTAGATTTCAGCCACGCGCGCACGCAATCGGCGTGGCTGCGCGCCGGATTGGATCTGCTTAAGCCCTCATTCTGGCTGCCGCTGGCGATCATTTTGGCTGCGCTGGCATTGGCCGGTCGCAGCGCTGAAAGCCTGTTTTGGCTGGCATTTCGGGCACTCACCATTGCTTGGCTGCTGTTCGCGCTACTGCGGCGCATTCCGTTTGAGCGCAGCGCCGAGTGGCTGCGCGCGCGAGGCTTTAGCGGCCCTGCCCACGCGTGGTCGCGCAGCCTGGAAATTTTGGGCCTCAAACAGCCGTGAACGAGTTAGACGCAGTCTTCCAACTATGTTCCAGAAATGATTGCCCTTCTTAAAACCACGGTAGAGGAGAAATAACATGCCATTTTTATTTGACGCACCGCCGCAGCAGCAGATCACAACGCTTTATCAGGCGGGCGTGGCAAATTCCTTCTTGTTTAGTGCATTCTCACCGATGGACAGCTACCTCAAGCGCTGACCAATGCCTTCGTGCAGACCGCGCTGGACTTGGTGATTCAGCCGCAAGTATCGGAGTTGAAGCGCGATATGGAGACAGCGCTTCATGCGTGCTTTGCATCCAACCGCCTGTTGACCTACTGCTCGCCCGCACTCAGTGCTGCTTTGGGTGACACCGTGTCTGGGGCCGCCTTTCGGCAGCTGGCGACAATCGTCGACCCTAACCCATTGACATCTTCAGTGCGGTCACCGAAGGCGCGGGTTTTAGCTCAGCTGCAAAGTGGATGGCGGGGCGTGGTGGTGCCGCCGATTGCGCCGGACTCGATGCTCTTTGCGCCTGATCCGACTATCAACCAAGCCTTCCTTTTCTTCCGCGGCATCGGAAATCAAGGCCTTTTGGCACCAACTTCCTTCATGTCCAACACATCACTCAGGGCCTTAGCGGCAAGTACTGCAGTGCCCGGCTTAGAGGCGCGCCAAGCGCCTGAGGGATTGAGCAATTTTGTGGTCTCCGGGGCCAACTCGCCCGCGCCATCACCTGAGCTGGCGAATTTAAGCGCTGCTTATCTGGATGACCGCGCCGCAATGCTCGATGCTCGCAATCGCTTTGATGCCGAGGGCTTGGTGTATGGCGTGGATTCAGCGAGCGGTTTTTCGCGAGTGCCGTCAACGACGTTTGTGGACTGGGCTTCCGGCGTGCGCTTGGCGGTGGGCAACAGCTTTGGCTTTGGCGCGCCGCGCGCCGTTCAGTTTGGCAGCAGCGCTGCCGATGTCGCCATAGGCATCGCGGGTGACGATCGACTTTACGGCGGCGCGGGGGCCGACACGCTCGCGGGCGCGGCGGGCGACGACTATCTCGATGGCGGCGCGGGTATTGATCGCTATGAAGTGGCAGCCGGCCGCGACACGATCCGCGATGCCGACGGTTTGGGCGTGGTCGTGTTCAACGGGGTCACGTTGGGCGCGTTCGAGCGGGTGGGGACAGATTTATGGCGAACGACTGACCAGCGCTTCACCGTGGCGCGCAATGCAGTGGCGGGATTGGCACAGCTTTTGATCGTTGACACCACCACCGGCACGCTGGGAATCGGCCAGGATCGGGTGGACGTACAGAATTGGAGCATGGGCCAACTTGGTCTCACACTTGCCGATGTCGCCAGCGCGGTGCCGCCGACGCAAACCACTGCGCCGAGCGATGTCAGCGCGTTTGGCTTTCGCGATTTATACGAGCCGATGTCGCCGCTGTCGGATCGGGTTAATGCAGGGCGCCAGTACGACAATGTTTCGCCGTCAAATGGAGCCGACGTGGTTTTTGGCGAAGCGGGTAACGACCGCTTGCTCGGCGGCAACGACGGCGATTCGCTGTTTGGTGAGGCTGACAACGATTTTCTGCGCGGCGGTGCGCAGACCGATGCAAACTTGGGCAACTGTGGCTGCCGATGCCGACACGGTCGCCGGTGGGCCGGGCTTTGATCTGGTCGCCGGCGGCATGGGTACGCACCCGACACGCTTTATGGGGCAGTTTGAAAAACCGTAGCGAGCGAGTCGAGGGACGTGCGCACCGCGCGCAGGAACCGCAGTTGACTTGTACGGCGGCGACGGGGCCGACGAACTCCACGGCCACGCAGGCGCAGACTCCCTTGATGGCGACGCGGGCGATGACCTGCTGCGCGGTGGTCCGGGCATCGACACGCTGCGCGGCGGCGCTCGATTCGACACCTACGAGCTGATGATTGATGACGACCTCGTGCTCGGCAGCAGCATCGTGGACAGCGCGCCGAATGCACTTCGCTTTGATCCGTCGATTCAACCCGCCGGTGTGAGCCTATCCGTTTTAGGAGCCGATCTCATCGTCAACTATCGAGGCTCGTCGATTCGAATCATCAATGGCGCGGCGGGTGGCAACTTAAGCCACGTGATCAGCGTGCTTAAGTTTGGCAATCAGCCTGCAATCACCGTTGAAGGCTACCTGGCGCGGATTTTTACCAACGGCTTCGAAATACCTTAAGCGAGCAGCACCGGCGGTGAACTGATTTGCGGCATATTTAGGGGTC
>Ga0105048_10003762_pt1 | contig 24795 bp, 14 predicted proteins | sample MAT05_FD_78382 | JGI IMG/M metagenome (GOLD analysis project Ga0105048, IMG submission 78382) | Freshwater microbial communities from Lake Fryxell liftoff mats and glacier meltwater in Antarctica - MAT-05 | ecosystem: Environmental > Aquatic > Freshwater > Ice > Liftoff microbial mat | place... | reverse complement strand
CATAAGAGTAACAAAATACCAGTTAGACGAAAAACTACCAACACCTGTGTTTATAAGTGTTGAGGTTGTGTACTAGTAGATTCATAAAAACGCATTAATTTTCTGACTAATTAGAGTCTGTCTATAGAGTCTCCTGATGTCGTTGCACTGGTCTGAAAAATGCTCATCCCGTCCTAAAGTGGGACTGCGCTTTTTTAGCCGTCGTGCGCCTAATTTGCAAACAAGTCTCAAACTTACCAGTTTCAAAACTCCTTGGTAGAAGGAAATCATTTTTCTCATAGCTAATAATAAGCTTTTCGGTTTCAAAAATCCTTGATACCAGTAATGCGTTTTTTTCTTGGCTAGTATCAAGCATTTCACCTTCAAAAATCCTTTTAACTAATAACTCAAAACTCACCAACTCACCAACTCACCAACTCAAAACTCAAAACTCAACAACTCAATACTCAATACTCATAACTCATCAACTCACCACTCAAAACTCATCACTTAAAACTCATCAACTCAAAACTCAAAACTCATCACTCATCACTCAAAACTGATAACTGATAACTCAAAACTCATCACTCAAAACTCATAACTCATAACTCAAACCTCATCATTCAAAACTCATCACTCATCACTCAAAACTCAACAACTCATCACTCAAAACTCATCACTCAAAACTCAACACTCATAACTCATAGCTCAAAACTTCCTCCTTCTTCACCTCCAGTGCTGTAATTCCATTTTCAACCAAAACAACGCTTACCTTTTTTAACCATTCCGATTCAATTAGAGTCTTGAGTTGAATCTTACCAATAAAGTAACGTTCGCCCTCTCTTTCAAAACGTTCAGAAATTGAAATAAATTCCGTTTCATTTGGAGGATACTCTTTCGAATACCGGACAAATATTTCAACCGCAGCTTCATGGCTTAAATAAAGATCACCTGCATTTCTCACTTTTTTGTATTCGTAACGATAATCATATGTAAGTGCCGAGATATCACTTAAAACGGCTGAAGCTGTCGGAAATGCTCCGGCACCTTTGCCCTCAGTAAACTGTGTATCTGCGAAGAAACTTTCCACAAGAAGGCCATTGTTCTCATTATTTGTATAAAACAGTTTGCTCGATGAGCTTACAAACTGCGGAGCGACAAAGGCAATTATTTTATTTCCCGTTTTTAATGCCTGCGCTACTAACTTTATTTTAAATCCTTTTTCGGATGCATAACGGGCTTCAAGTGTGCCAATATTCTGAATTCCCAGATTCCAGATTTCTTCAGGTTTAACTTTTATACCGAATGCATGCAGCAGTAGTAACACAAGCTTATATTTTGCATCAAACCCTTCCACATCAAGACGGGGATCACTCTCCGCAAAGCCCTTCTGCTGAGCTTCTTTTAACGCATCACCGAAACTTAGGCCCTGATCAAATATCCTGGTTAAAATGTAATTGGTGCTTCCGTTAACAATTCCCTGAAGCGATCTAAGCAAGTCGTTGTTATAATACTCTTCAAGGTTTCGGATCACAGGCAATGACGCACAGCAGGCAGCTTCGTATAAAAGAGGAACATTATATTCCTGCTGCAGATCAATCAATTCCTCCAGGTGCTCAGCAACGAGTTTTTTGTTTGCTGTGACCACCGCTTTTCCGGATTTCAATGCGGCCTTTACGATTTCATAAGCAGCATCTGCATCGTCAATTAATTCGACAATCACATTTATTTCCGGATCAGACAACAATTCATTTTTATCATAGGTGAAAAATGAATTATCAATTGCTCTTGGCTTGTCACGGTCTTTAACTGCGATTTTTTTTATCGTCACCTTCAGATCTGTCGCCACTTTCAGGGCATCATACAACCCTTTTCCTACCGTTCCAAACCCGAATAATCCGATTGTTAATTTTTTTCTTGTTGTCATAATTCAGCGACTGATACCAGCCGTTTTTTGAATGTTATTAAAATCATTACCGGAAGAATCCTTAAGGAATTCCTCAATTAAAAGTTCCAGTTTTTTATATTCAAGGAGAAATCCATCATGTCCATAATCAGAATCGATTACGTGAAACTCGGCACCCGGAATCTTATCTGCAAGGAATTGTTGTTCCGACACAGGGAATAGAATGTCGCTTTCAATTCCGATTACAAGCGTATTTGACTTAATTCCCTTTAATGCATTTTCACAACCACCTCGACCTCGACCTGTATTATGCGCATCCATGCCTTTGGTAAGGGCCACATAGCTGAATGCATTAAAACGGTCTGCCAGTTTTTTTCCTTGATACTGCTGATAGGATGAAGCTCTGAATTCTGTTTCGCTATCTGATTGGTCCTGTTGAAAAAGCGCATACGTTTTATAATTTCTGTACGAAAGCAGCGCGATGCTGCGCGCTGCAATTAATCCGGAGGTTCCCGCTTTTTCGTTTCTTTCACTCCAGGTTACATCCGCTTCAATTGCCAGTCGTTGAGATGTATTAAATGCAATTCCCCATGGACTATGATTCGCATTTGTTGCAACAAGCACAAGGTGTTCAATTAATTCGGGTTCTTCAATTGCCCATTCCAACGCCTGCATTCCGCCCATAGAGCCACCTATGGCAATTTTAATTGACGAAATTCCCAATGCTGACTTTAAAACGGAATACGCCCTTATCATGTCCCTAGGTGTGAACCACGAAAAATCATGGTAATAAGGACTATTTTTTATCGGATCAATTGAAAACGGATACGTACTTCCATAACAGGATCCTGGCATATTCACACAAATAATAAAGTAATTCGTGGGATCAAATAGTTTCCCTTCGCCAACAAGTCCGGGCCACCAATCCGTTGGATCACTATTGGCTGTTAATGCATGAAAAATCCAGATTACATTATCTTTCCTGTTGTTCAGCTTCCCGTGAGTAGTATATGCAAGCACAAGTTCAGGAATGCTGTCTCCACGTTCCAGATTAAATGGCTGGGGGAATTTAAAATAATGGAGTTCGGACATCAGATCGAAATTAAATTAGTACAGAAAATTAATTGAATGAAAAAAACGCAGGCTGAACCCATGGAAAACCCATCCCAAACCATCGGAACAGCCTGCGTTTCAATTCAATTAGTTGATTAAAGTTTTTTTCGGATTAATTTAAAGCAGGCTCCGGAACAAGTACTTTATCAAATGCCTGCTGAAAATCAGATTTGATATCCTCGATATGCTCGATTCCAACGCTAACCCGCAAAACTCCAGGTGAAACACCGGCAGCCGATTGTTCAGCTTCTGATAGCTGTTCATGCGTTGTCGTAGCTGGATGGATAATCAACGTTTTGGCATCGCCAACATTTGCAAGGTGACTTACCAAAGCAAGATTATCTACAAATTTATCGGCAGCGTCTTTTCCTCCGCGGACTTTAAAGCTCAGTACGCCACCAAAGCCGTTTTGCAGGTACTTTTTTGCAAGCTCATTGTAGGGACTTGAGTTTAATCCCGGATATTTCACATATTCAACGGATGGATGATTCTCCAACCATTTCGCAAGTTCAAGCGCATTGTCAACATGGCGTTGAACACGAAGTGAAAGCGTTTCAAGTCCCTGAATCAAGAGGAAGCTGTTGAAAGGACTGATAACTGCCCCAAGATCTCTTAAACCCTCAACACGGGCACGAATCGCAAATACAACATTGGGAAGTCCAAGCGGATTTCCTTCACCAAAGACATCCCAGAATTTTAATCCGTGGTATCCTTCACTCGGTTCGGTAAATTGCGGAAATTTTCCGTTGTTCCAGTTGAAGTTTCCACCATCAACGATCACTCCGCCAATGCTTGTTCCATGACCGCCGATCCATTTTGTGGCGCTTTCTACAACTACATTGGCTCCATGCTCTAACGGACGGAATAAATAGCCGCCCGCGCCAAAAGTATTATCGACAACTAACGGAATTCCTGCTTCTTTTGCAACAGCAGCGATCTGCTCAAAATCAGGAATATTGAATTGTGGATTTCCAATTGTTTCGATATAAATGGCTTTCGTTTTTTCATTAATGAGTTTCCTGAAATCTGAAGCCTTATCACCATCTGCAAATAGAACTTCGATACCCAATCGTTTAAATGCTACTTTGAACTGGTTGTATGTTCCACCATATAAATAGGAAGTGCTCACAATATTGTCTCCTGCCTGAGCAAGATTAGTGATTGCCAGGAGCTGCGCCGATTGTCCGGAACTTGTTGCAACAGCAGCCACACCACCTTCAAGAGCAGCGATGCGTTTCTCAAACACGTCTGTGGTCGGATTCATTAAACGGGTGTAAATATTTCCGAATTCCCGTAAGCCAAAAAGGGCTGCTGCATGCGCGCTGCTATTGAATCCGTAGGATGTGGTCTGGTAAATGGGAACTGCCCTGCTGTTTGTTGTTGGGTCAATTTCTTGTCCTGCATGCAGCTGCAGTGTTTCAAAGCGGAGTTTATCTGTTTTGCTCATGATTTTTCGGAATTAAAAAAGTTGGATTAAGCAGAGAATTTAAGACCTCTGGTAAATGAATTAAAAGGGGTGAATAACCCTGGAAATTGTTGCTTTTGTTTGTGGAGTATCCGGGCGGACCGGTTTTTTAGCTTCCCAAAAAGGGATCGCAAAGATTTATTTCGCTGCCGTTTGGCAACACATCATCATACAGCAGCAGCGCATGGCTGAAGCTTTAACTTGTATGATGGAAATCTTTTTCATTTTCGTGACCGCAAAGTAATGTCAAACCAAACAATAAATTATGAAGTATTTGATAAATATATTTTAACTACATGATTAACAGGTATATAAAATCTATTGTTTCACTAGGGTTATTCGTTTGAATCGAATTTCTTATGGCGCCGCAACTGTATATTTGATTAGTAACAATTTCTTGCGCCGATGGAAACGGCAATGATTCAAAAAAAAACGAATCGCCAACTCATTACTCATATTCAACTACTGACCTCAACACTTAACACTTAACACTTAACACTTAACACTCAAAACTTAACACTGAACACTCAAAACTCCTCATCATTCCCTCTCAATCAAGTCCGACAATTCCGACACGGTACTTATTCGAAGTTTCCCCCAGCAGTAAAATAGAACCGGAGCTTAGTTGTGTGCTATACCCTGGAGCAAAAGTAAAACGCCCCTTTTTATTATCTGTACCGAGAGAGCGCCGTGTAAATCTACCTTCAGAGGTTATTTTAGCCATTACGGGGACTGCTTTCCGCAGATTAGTCATCGGGTTAACTTTTGATTTATCCTTTTCACTTTGATTTTTTTCATTGTCGTTAAAAACAAAATAAAGGTTATTTCCTGACTGTCCGAAAACATAAGACGAATAGAATCCTCCATCGTTAGTGCTTTCCTGGTATTTAGGAATATCTGCAGTCCACTGTACTTGACCTTCTCCATCCATTTTTACAACAATAATATTATTAAAATAATACAGGTAATTGCAGCTGATCATCCCTGTCCTGAAATCCTGGTAGCAAACTTCATCGATCAGGAACTGCTCTGCAATCAGCGCATGAGTGCCATCAGTAAACGTTATAAAATGATCAAGCTTGAAATCGGTCAGCTCAGGACGTCCTCTCAACCGCCTGCCTTCCATAAATCCCAATGCAAAGTCACGATCGAATGCGGTTAATGTTTTACCGGTCACCATCCTCGTTGCACGATCAACTTTAAGATAAAATGTGCCTGACACTCCGCCAGCCCCTTCCTCTGAATAAAATCCGGAGCAAATAACATTGTGGCTATCATTCAAAGAGAAATCAATATCGGAAATGAATTTATCATCAAGGTTAATTTCATAATCCTCGATCAGCGATGTGTCCGGGCCAAACGTAACAACAGAATAACGGAATTCCTGTCCGATCCTGTCTTGCGGTTTTTCGTTTTGAATCTTTATAAGAAGAAAAACCCTTCCCTCGCTGTCGACCAGACTTCGGTGAATGTTGAAATTTTTGCCCTTATATGGAAATTCAATATTCCGGCTCCACAGTGTGTCCAACTCCTGGTTAAAAAGAGTAAAATCTATTTTTTCATTTTCATACTTATCAAACCGCTCAGAATAAAAGGCAAGCATGAGATTGCTGTCAACCGATTGAACAAAATTCAGCTTCTCGAGCTGACTTTTCCGAGTCGCATTAAATTCAGCAATCTTTTTCTCTTTGTTCACCGGCTCTCCTTCGAGATCATACCTGCGTCCGTACAGCTCAATCTTATCTTTATCCTTATTAAAATAGGTAGCAAACAGTACAGGATTGCCGCCGAGGCGTTCAAGTACCTGGTAATCGAGTGTTTTACTTCCTTTTGTTGTTTCAAGAACCACTTCCTTGTTAAACTGAGGAAGCATGGTCATATTATCGAAACGTTGAATGAATGTCTTCCCCGCCGAAAAAAGCTTTGAACTGGTTCGTGTCTGCATCAGCACGCCTTCGTCCCAGTTTCCGATCACACGAAAGGCGGTTGAACTTGAAGGTTTAAATATTTCCCCGCCCCAGTTCACAGGCGCATTACCGGACTGGGAATAGCTTCTGGCCAGAAAGAACAAAACGAGCCCGGTAAGCAATAAATAGTGTTTAAGAAAAACTGTCATCAGCGAAAGTTCAATATTGGGGATTATGCAGATTCATAGCGAAAGTAATCGGGTAAGAAATATAAGTGCTAAAAGTAGTTTTTTGAAATTATTCTGAAATGAAATTAAGCAGAGTACCGCAGAAATCCTTCAAATAATGTTATCGCTAGCAGAAATAATGATGCCGGATTAAAAACAACATGCCTGATACTCCCCGGAAAATTTGGATTAATGACGGGTTCTAAATTTTTGACGGACAGCGTAACACGAATCGTTCATTTTTGTGTTTTTAATTATTGGTGGGGTTTTGCTTTATAGTTCGGGCTGAATTTTTTCTGCCTACAAAGCGAAGCACCTGTTGCGTTTGGTTTAATTAGTGTCTGTCTATAGAGTCTCCTGATGTCGTTGCACTAGTCCGAAAAATGCTAATCCCGTCCTAAAGTGGGACTGCGCTTTTTCGGCCGTCGTGCGCCTAATCAGAAGCCCCTATAGTTCAGACTCCCGACTCTGCTGGCAGAAACTAATTATCGGCTGAATTTCTTCAGCAGATCGTGCAATTCCAACCATTCATTTTTAATTTTTAACTATCAACTGTCAAGTGTTCATAGTTGCTGTCATGTTATTTCATTCGCCTGCAACAGACCCAATACTTTTACGTTTTTATTTCTCAGCTTTTTTCAATGCCATTAAAAATCATTTTCTCTGCTTTTGCAATACTAGCGGCGACTCTCCTATTAAGTCCTTCTAGAATTACGTCTTCCGAAAAAGAAGTCAAAGATCCACCGTTCCTTGGTGCCGGCAAGCAATGGGTCGACAGCGTGATGAAGGTTCTTACGCCGGATCAGCGGATCGGCCAGCTTTTTATGGTCGCTGCTTATTCAAAAAGCGGAACAAAGCCAGAAGAAATAACGAAGCTTATTAAGAACCAGCAGATCGGCGGACTCATCTTTATGCAAGGAGGACCGCTGCGACAGGCAAAGCTTTGCAATATGTACCAGAAGCTATCGAATGTGCCGCTGATGATTTCGATTGATGGAGAATGGGGACTTGCGATGCGGCTTGATTCTACCATTTCATTCCCGAAGCAAATGACGTTGGGCGCAATCCGAAACGACAGTCTGATTTATAAAATGGGGGCTGAAATAGCCCGCCAATCAAAGCGTATCGGTATTCATGTAAATTTTGCTCCGGTGGTAGACGTAAATAATAATCCGTCGAACCCGGTAATCAACATGCGTTCTTTCGGGGAAAATAAATACAACGTATCGGCAAAAGGGATTGCCTACATGAAAGGCATGCAGGATAACGGAGTGCTTGCTAATGCCAAACATTTTCCTGGCCATGGCGACACTGATGCGGATTCTCATAAATCGCTGCCGGTGATAATGCATAACAGGACACGGCTCGATTCTCTTGAATTGTACCCTTTCCGGGAGCTTGTAAGGAACGGGTTGGGAAGCATGATGGTGGCGCACCTTTTTATTCCGTCGCTTGATTCCACAAAAAATACTGCAACGACATTGTCTTCAAAAGTGGTAACCGATCTTTTAAAAAAAGAAATGGGTTTTAAAGGGTTGATATTTACGGATGCGCTAAATATGAAAGGCGTAAGCGAATTTAATACGCCTGGAAAAGTTGATGTGAAGGCATTGCTGGCGGGAAATGATGTCTTGCTATTTGCTGAAAACGTTCCGGTTGCAATTACAGAAATTAAAAAGGCGATTGCGGCGAAGGAAATCAGCCAGGAAGAAATCGACCAGCGATGCCGGAAAATCCTTGAAGCAAAATACTGGCTAGGATTGAAAAAAACGCCTAAAACCGATCTGTTTAACCTGTATGGCGATCTTAACACGCCTGCTGCAAAATTATTGAACAGGCAGTTAACAGAAGCTTCACTTACCGTCCTTGAGAATAAAAATATGATCCCGCTGAAAGGTATGGATACACTGAAGATCGCAGCTCTGGCTATCGGCGATAAATCCGGATGCCTATTTCAGAAAACCTTAAATCAATACACCAAAGTCACCAATTTTTCTGTCACCAAGGATAATTTCGGAGCCGAACAAGCCGGACTTCTTGCCAAATTAAAGGCATATAATGTTGTGATTGTGAGCGTTCACAATCCATCAAATTCGATGAACAAAAGTCACGGAGTTACCAATGCTATCAGCAGCTTCATCGCTTCACTGAATAAACAGTCAAAAGTTATTTTGAATGTAATGGCAAATCCTTATAGCCTCGAAAAACTTGCTGCCAATGCAACCCCGGCAGGCTTAATCATGTCGTACGAGGATACCGATAACAGTCAGGAATTATCAGCCCAGTTAATCTTCGGCGGAATTAAAGCTAACGGCGTTTTACCCATTACCGTAAATGACCGTTATGGGTATGGGAAAGGTTTTGAAACCGGGGATGTAATCCGACTGAAATTTACCATACCGGAAGAACTGGGTATTTCAGAATCAAGGCTTGAAATGATTGACTCGCTAGCTAAAATGGCGATCCGCTTAAAAGCTACGCCTGGCTGCCAGGTTTTGATCGCTAAAGACGGAAAGGTATTTTACAACAAAGCATTCGGTTTTCATACGTATGCTCCGTTTCAGCCGGTTGAAAACACCGATCTTTATGACATTGCATCCATCACTAAAATTGCCGCTTCCACTATTTCAATAATGAAATTAAAGGATGAAGGATTTATTGATCTCGATAAAACGGTTGGTGATTATATTCCATTTTGCAATAAAACTAACAAGGGCGCAATAAAACTCAGGGATCTTCTTGCCCATCAGGCCGGTTTGCCTGCCTGGATTCCTTTTTATAATAAGACTGTTTCTACCGCAACTGAAAGAAAAAAATACTATCGGGAAGAATTATCTGACAGCTTTTCTTTACAGGTTGCCGAAAACATGTTCATGCGTTCTGACTATCCTGATTCTATTATGACTCAGTTACTTGGCTGCCAGGTAAGCGCTAAGAAGGATTACAAATACAGTGACCTGGGATATTATTTCTGGAAATACATTATCGAACTGCATTCAGGGAAAAGGTTGGATCAATATGTAGACAGCTGTTTTTATAAGCCAATGGGATTAAGCAGGATAACTTATAATCCGTTAAATAAGTTTTCTGCCTTTGAGATTCCACCCACAGAAAACGATAAGCTTTTCAGAAAGCAACTTATACAAGGATACGTGCACGATCAGGGAGCTGCAATGCTTGGCGGTGTTGGCGGGCATGCCGGATTATTTTCGAACGCAACAGATCTGGCGGCTTTGATGCAAATGCTATTAAATAAAGGAGAGTATGGCGGACAACGTTATTTGAATGCCGAAACGATTGCTGAATTCACACGTTGCCAATTTTGTGCTTCAGGAAATCGCCGCGGACTTGGGTTCGATAAGCCGGAAATGAATTACAATAAAACAGGCCCGACGTGTAAGTGCGTTTCAGGAAGCAGCTACGGGCATACAGGTTTTACCGGCACTATCGCCTGGGCAGATCCCGATAGAAATATTGTTTACATTTTTCTTTGCAACCGTGTTTACCCGGATGCCGAAAATAAAAGGATTCAGAATCTTGCGACAAGGGTTGAAATCCAGGATGCTATTTACCACCTTTTGTGACAGATCACTATTTTACTTCGATCGGTAAAGAAGAAAGGAAACCCCTAAAAAGTCACCTCCCATTGCTGAAAATTAAAATTAAAAGTCTTGGGCATCATCCAAGGCGTGACTACGTTTTTTATTTTCTTATTCGCCTTGATATCTGACTTTTTGTTGTTTCCGTAAAAAATTGTGCTTTAGGTTGCCATTTCAGGGGGGCGGACAATTCAGATAGTTTCAACAGTGAATTACTGATGAAGAATTCCTGGGGCATTGATGATTTTTTAAGTATCCCAGAAAATTTGAGAACAAGCATTTACGGAAGATAACTTGCGTTCTTAATATCATCGGCGGTTTCAGCCATTGTCATCACATTTCGTTGCGTATCAATGTGAATTTTTATTTCAATGAACTTTTTTCAGAACGAATCCGGAACAGGCTCTCAAAACAATCTACCATTTAAAACCGGATGCTGCCGTGCGACTCTTCGAGAAGGCCTTTATTGTAGATTTTACAGTAATATATGGGAGCACTTCTCCAGATCACTTTACATCTCACCGTTCAAAAAACTCATCATCCGCCTTTTTTATCTTAATCGATATTCCCACCATAAACTGCCAGTTATTCACTGAATTAATATTGGACAGCTGAGGAATCGTTGTCCCGTGAACTGCAATGTTGAAATTATCAAGATCGACAGTAGGATTGCGGGTATAAAGCACCATCGGCATCAGCTCGATCCGGTTCGAAAGCAAAAACTTACAGCCTACTCCAACATTATAATGGAATGTCCATACAAGTGGATTATACACTTCGTTGCCCACATTAACGACAGAATCTGATAAAGCAACTTTGGGCATAAAGAGAGTAGCGCCTGCCCCTATCCTCAGAAATGGTCGTATTGTCGCTTCCACCGAATCCACATCAAATTCAAGTGGATAAACGTCAGCATTCATTGTTCCGCGGTAAACGTTGAGCCTCACCATCGCGGAGAATGGGTCATTGGAAGCTTCCGATTTAAAACGGCTGTACTGAAGTTCTGGTCCAAGGAAGAATCCACGGGTAATTGCTCCGGAAAAACCCATCCCCGCAGTAAGTCCTGCATTCAATGGCCGAAGCTGATCAGCAAGCCACGGACGTGCATAGTTAAAAGCTTTTATGCTCCTGTTCCATTCGTCGGCTTTAATGCTACTGTAACCGCCATAGACGTGAAAGTAGTTTTGTGATTTAGCGCCTAGACCTGCCAATAAAAAACTGATAATCAGTATAGTCTGTTTCATTGTTCAAGTATTTCTATTGCAGCCCTGTAAGCACTTTCCATTGCACCATGGATAGTTCCGGAATGGCCATTGGTATTGGTTGCTTCACCGGCAAAAAACAGCTTCTGATTTACAGGTTCCGCAAGCACTTCCTTCTGCCCGACGCCGCTCAACGAAGGATAAGACCAACCTCCACGAATAAGAGGATCAGCTCCCCAACGCTTAACATAAATTTGTTGAAACAACGCAACAACCCCCTGGCCAAGGTGAAGAGTAGTTAGCTCTGCCAGTGCCATTGCCTGGATCTCCCCGTCGGACATGGCAGATAATAGTTCAGCTTTTTCTCCCGTAACCGTTGCAGTAAGTGTATTTGCAGAATTATCTTTCCCGGCAGAATAGATGCGGTATTCCGGAATGTGCAGCGCTCCCAGAATACTCTTCGCATCTGATTGCCAGAAAGGACCAATGAATTTCAGAACTATCTTAATGCAGTTATCCAAACCTATACTTGTTACTGCTTCCTGCTTCGGGCCGGAAAGCAATGGCGAAAATTCGATAATACCAGCTTTCAACACCCCAAGTGGAACCGTTACCAATACTTTGTCGGCTGTATAAACCGTATTATTCGTTGTGGTTATGTTTACTGTAGCACCCGAATAGTCAATTTTCTTTACAGGGCTGTTTAAAACCACATTGGCAATTACTTCCGGAAAAGCCTTTTCGAAGATGTCCCAGAGATTTCCGCTTTTAAGAGTAAATTCTTCCTTCCCAGCAGTAAATCCTGCTTCGGATTCTTTCATAGCAAGTGTTCCGAGTCGCTGATTGGACGTTCCGAAACGATTCCCTATCCGAGCTTCAGCGATTTCAGTAAACCTTGGATCAAGCGGGAATTGAATGAGGTAATCCTCCACGCTCTTATTTTCTCCGGGGTAGCTTGCAAAGCTATCGAGTATCTGGAAAAATGTTTCTCCTGCACCCTGAAGGTCACCGGCATTCCTTAAATAATCTTCTGTACGCAACTGGCTTTGCAAAAGATAATAATTGTTTCCCGGAATTGATAAAACATCAGCCGGATCAACGAATCTGATAAGGTCATTGAAAATGCTTTTATCGCCACGGATTACTTCTGCTCCAGTTTCCACTACATCGCCACCAGCCATTGGAACCGAAGCTATTCTTCCGCCGGTTTTAACAGCCGCTTCGAGCACCGTTACCTGTACACCGTATTTTGAAAGCAGGCTGGCTGCATAAATCCCTGCTACACCTCCGCCAATAATCAACACTTTTCCTTTAAATGCTCCATCGCCTATTAAATCCTTCTCACTGCAAGCAGAAAAAAGAGAAGGAATAATGAGACCTGCTGGAAGTCCTAACATGAGTTGGCGAATCAATGACCTGCGATCCATATTTTTTTGATAAGATCTTCCTGGAATCACGGTTTTGCGATCAGGAAAAATGTTCCTGCCAATATCGTAGTTTATTCCGAAAACGGCGGCTATCAGTAAGTTTTTTATGAATGTTAATTCGATGTTAAAAAAATACTGTTTCAGGCTAACCTTTGGAGCACTGTTCTCCCTGATTTTGCTAACTTTGCATGACTTTTTAAAAAAGGCTGTTATTCTGCACCAATGCAGGTTAATTATTGAATAAAACACAAATGGCAGATACAATTCTGGAAGAAGGAAAAAAAGGAAGCAATTCTGCATACGGCGCAGATCAGATTCAGGTCCTTGAGGGGCTGGAAGCCGTTCGTAAAAGACCATCGATGTACATCGGAGATACAGGTGTGCGTGGTTTACATCACTTGGTTTACGAGGTTGTGGATAACTCGATTGACGAGGCACTTGCAGGATACTGTAAAAATATCGAGGTGGTTATCAATGTTGATAATTCAATTACTGTTCAAGACGATGGTCGCGGTATTCCGGTGGAAATGCACGCCAAAGAAAAGCGCTCAGCCCTGGAAGTTGTAATGACTGTTCTTCACGCAGGTGGTAAGTTCGACAAAGATTCCTACAAGGTTTCCGGCGGATTGCACGGGGTTGGTGTTAGCTGCGTAAATGCGCTTTCCACCCAGCTTATCGTAACTGTTGAAAGAGACGGGAAAAAATACCAGCAGGAATATTCCATCGGTAAACCTTTGTATGATGTAAAGGAGATTGGCGTAACAACGAAAAGAGGAACCCAGGTTCACTTCAAACCCGATGACACCATCTTTACTTCAACCGTTTACAGTTATACAACGATTGCTTCACGTATGCGTGAGCTTTCTTATCTTAACAAAGGGATACGTATTTCTTTAACTGACCTTAGGGAAGTAGTTGAAAATGAAGAGCCTGCAACAGAGATGTTTTTTTCTGAAGGTGGGCTGAGGGAATTTGTCGAATACCTTGACGCGACCCGTGAGAAACTCATCGAAGAGCCCATCTACATGGAAGGCGAAAAACAAGGAATTCCGGTGGAAGTCGCTATGTTGTATAACAGCTCTTACACTGAGAATGTACATACCTATGTTAATAACATTAACACACACGAAGGCGGAACTCACCTTGCCGGATTCAGACGGGCACTTACCCGTACGCTGAAAAATTACGCGGACAAGGAAGGTATGCTTTCAAAGCTCAAATTTGAGATCAGTGGGGATGACTTCCGCGAAGGACTTACCGCTGTTATTTCTGTTAAAGTTCAGGAGCCGCAGTTTGAAGGGCAGACCAAAACCAAGCTTGGCAATAATGAAGTAATGGGTGCTGTTGATGTTGGGGTTTCGGAGATGCTTAATAATTATCTCGAAGAACATCCTAAACAGGCCAGAACGATCGTCGACAAAGTGATTCTTGCTGCTACAGCACGTCATGCGGCGAAAAAAGCGCGTGAAATGGTTCAACGTAAAAGCAGTCTTAGCAGCACCGGGCTTCCTGGTAAGCTTGCAGATTGCTCTGAAACCGACCCTGCAAAATGTGAGATCTACCTTGTCGAGGGAGATTCGGCAGGCGGAACGGCGAAACAAGGCCGTAACCGTGCTTTCCAGGCAATCCTTCCGCTAAGGGGTAAGATTCTTAACGTTGAAAAAGCAATGCTTCACAAGATCTTCGAAAACGAAGAGATCAAAAACATGTTTACTGCTTTGGGAGTGAGCATCGGAACCGAGGAAGACAGCAAAGCACTCAATATTTCAAAAATCAGGTACCACAAGATTGTCATCATGACGGATGCCGATGTCGACGGAAGTCACATCACAACCCTTATTCTCACATTCTTCTTCCGGTATATGAAAGAGTTGATTGAACAGGGTTATGTATACATTGCTACTCCTCCACTATACCTTGTTAAGAAAGGAAAAGAACAGCGTTATGCCTGGACCGAAGATGACCGTCTTGCAGCTATTGCCGAGATTTCGAAAGATGGAAAAGAGTCCGGCGTAAATATCCAGCGTTATAAGGGTCTTGGTGAGATGAACGCAGAACAGCTATGGTCAACAACGATGGACCCGGAGTACCGCACCTTAAGGCAGGTTGGAATTGAAAGTGCTGCCGTTGCCGATCAGATATTTTCAATGCTTATGGGTGATGAAGTTCCACCACGTCGGGAATTTATTGAGAAGAACTCTAAATACGCAAGGATCGACGCATAATCATCGATACTAAATAGTGAAAACCGGTGGACAAAATTCCACCGGTTTTTTTATGTTTTAATGTGCGTGTTAGTGAAGTACAGCCCGCTGTTCCTGCTTTCTAAGGCTTGAATTGATCAGCTCTCTTATGTCACGCATTGAGTCTGCGAGCCTTATCCAGTCGATTTCCGGAATATAACCGAGGTGCAATGAAACTTCGAGTAGGAATTCCGTTTCAGAAAGGTGAAAACGTGCCATCTGAAGCATCTCTTCTGGCTGATAACTGAACGATTGCCGGCTTTCTGCAATTCTTGATGGAATTCTGATTGCTGCCTGAAGAAGCTGACAGCTTAAACCCTGGAATTCCTTTTCATTTTCCGGAAAGGCACGTACGACGTGGTTAACAGCAATGGCAAGATCCATCGATTTGCGCCAGACAGGTGCATGTTTATAGTTATTATTCGCTGACATAAATAAAGATTTAAGTGTAGATAATGATAGAATAATACAAAGGTGCGACAACGGGTTTAGTCGAGCCGTTTCAAAAACGTGTATAAACGTTTATACACGGATAATGTAAATAACTAATTGATTTACAGTATAATACAAATGAATAAAACAAATGCTTTACGCGTAGTGTTTTGATCGAATCATAAGATTTAGGCTAGCCAGCAATTTTTTAACGTACAATAATTTTTGAAGGTCAGATACCTTTTCTAACAACGAAAGCCCGGAAATGAATTTCCAGACACAGTATTCAGAATTATGGGCTGAATTCCGGCTTATAAGCTTCTTTCGTTTTGTTTTATAGCAGCGATAGCGTAATTTTCACCCTGTATTGGGCACCACCACCAGTAGAAAAACAACATGCGTATAGAAGACGAACTGCAAACCAAAAATTTCAGAGACGAAAAACAGAAAGCCCAGATAAATATCCTTTTTACAGCAAGCTGGTTAAATGGAAGAATAAATAATGTATTAAAACCGTATGGAATTACCCATGAACAATACAATATTTTAAGAATTCTTAGAGGCTCTCATCCTAAGGGACTTTCTGTGATTGACATTAAGGGAAGAATGATAGACCGGATGTCGAATGTTTCACGGCTGATTGAGAAGCTTCGAAAGAGAGAACTCGTTGCAAGAGAGAACTCGCTTGACGACCGAAGAATGGTTACCGTTGAACTCACAGAAACGGGCACTCATCTGCTAAAACTTCTAGACAATACGTTTTTAAGCGATGAAGTCTTCCCCGAAATTTTATCAGAGTCTGAGGCTGTTTTTTTAAGTGACACTCTGGATAAACTGAGGATTGGTGCAAGAAAAGAATGATCAGGATTTGCCTTTAACAAAATCAGCCACGAAATACGTGGCTGACTGGTGTTTCATTGATTCTGCTCCTCCTTATATCAGAAAAATAAACGGATGTAACGGAGGATAAACAAAGCACGTTTTCCCATCGTGCTAAGGCTGCGTACTAACGTTTTCATAGTGTACTGTGTCTTGCTAAGATTTTAAACGTTCGTTGAACTTACATGTTGCATCAAAGTATCAAAACTTCTTACATTAAAATTATCTGTTTCTGCTCTGACAATCAACAGGTTAATTTCGATAGTAGTTAACAACCATCATGCCTTGCCAGTTGGGCAAAAGAGGCGTTTATTAACCGTTTCCAAATTGATAGGGAAATTAAATACGGTTATATTTGCGCCTTTATAAAGGAACCGCTCAGAAATATGCCTTACGCATCCTATAAAGTAGTAATTGGTCTCGAAGTTCATATTCAGCTCCTTACCCAGAGCAAGGCCTTTTCATCGGATTCTGCAGAGTTTGGCTCATTGCCTAACTCTAACGTCAGTGTAATAACGCTTGGCCATCCCGGCACATTGCCGAGATACAACAAGAAAGCTCTTGAATTCGCAGTAAAGCTTGGCTTATCCTGCGGCTGCGATATCACAACGGAAAACATTTTTGCAAGGAAGAACTATTTTTACGCAGATCTACCCAAAGGATACCAGATCACCCAGGCCAAAACACCCATTTGTACCGGTGGAAAAATTACTGTAAAAACGGGCGACTCAAAGAGAGATATTAACCTTACACGTATACACATTGAGGAGGACGCCGGGAAAAGCATGCACGACCAGGATGTATACGATTCGCTGGTGGACCTAAACCGGGCCGGAGTGCCTTTGCTGGAAATGGTTTCGGAGCCTGAGATCAGAAACTCCGATGAGGCATATTCCTTTCTCACCGAAGTCCGTAAACTCGTTAGATATCTTGAAATCTGCGATGGAAATATGGAGGAAGGAAGCATGCGGTGCGATGCGAATGTATCCGTTATGAAGCTGGATGCTACAGAATTCGGAACTAAAGTGGAGGTGAAAAACATGAATTCAATTAGAAACGTGCAACGGGCGATCGATTTTGAAATTAAAAGGCAGATTGATCTTCTTGAGGCCGGTTCATTGATTTCGCAGGAAACCAGGAGCTTTGACGCTACCACGGGAACTACATTTTCACTTAGGAGCAAGGAAAAAGCCAATGACTACCGCTATTTCCCCGAGCCTGATCTTACTCCTCTGATTGTCGATAAGCTTTACATCGATAAGATCCGCAGCATTCTCCCGGCTCTTCCTCAGGAGCTTCATCGGAAATTCACTGAGGATTATAAGCTGTCGGAATACGATGCCAGCATTTTGACAGATACCAAACCGATTGCCCTCTATTTCGACGAGTTAACAAAACATACGGCTAATTTTAAGGCCGCTGCAAACTGGATGAATGGCCCGGTTAAGTCGTTTCTGAATGAACGCGCGCTCGAAATGGAAGCGTTTCCTTTAAAGCCTGGACAAATCGCGGAATTAATTGAAATGGTAGAAAGCGGCAAGATCAGCTATTCAGTTGCCAGTCAAAAGGTATACCCTGCCCTGCTCGAAAATCCGTTGGACTCGCCGCTTGGTTTGGCAGAGAAAAACAATTGGCTGCAGGAAGGCGACAATGATAGTTTAAATGAATGGATCAAGGCTGCAATTGCAAAATATCCCGAAAAAGTAACGGAATATAAAAGCGGAAAGACCGGCCTGGTTGGTTTATTTATGGGCGAAGTAATGAAGCTTTCGCAGGGAAAAGCTGATCCAAAAGCAGCAAATCAGCTTGTAAAGGAAGCACTCGAAAATGCTTAACACACAAAAATGAAAAGTCTCACTCTTCTTCTTTCAATTTTTCTCGTCAGCCTTGGTGCCTGCGGATCTGACTTTCAGTTAAAAGGAACACTTGAAAAACATCCTGGCGCAACGCTCTATCTTGACCAGATAAAAGGCGCTGACATCGTGCCGGTTGATTCGGCCGTAATTGGCGACAACGGACAATTTGTTTTTTCAAAGCCAGTGAAGGAAAAAGATTTTTACCGGCTTCGTCTCACTGCAAATAATATCGTTTTTCTAGTGCTTGACCCGGCAGAAAAAATAATTTACACCAACAAAAATGTGCAACTTCAGCAGGATTATTTGCTTGAAGGCAGCAAAGAAGGAACGCTCATCCTTCAAATAAAAAGCATCCGTGAATCCATCAATTCTCATCGCGATTCCCTGGTTAAATTAATGGATGCCGCAACACCTGCGCAAAAGGATTCGGTCTCAAAAGTTCTGGAAAGTGATTTTAATGCGTTTGTCAGCTCCCGGTTCGGTTCAATTAGAAACATCATCGTGCAGAATCCCGACAAACTGGCACCAATTATTGCAGCGGAAATGCTTGATCCTGACCAGGATTTTAAATCGTATGATTTGTTAGCCGGAAACCTGAAAAAGTTTTACCCTAATTCCGGTTTTGGACAAAACTTCATCAATAAGGTAGAGCAAACCCGCAAGACGGCGATTGGCGTTACAGCTCCTGAAATTAATCTTTCAAATCCTTCCGGGACAATCATTCCGCTTTCTTCTTTAAGAGGAAAGGTGGTTCTTATCGACTTCTGGGCTTCGTGGTGCGGCCCCTGCAGAAAAGAAAATCCAAACGTTGTTTTAATGTACAATGCCTATAAGGACAAAGGTTTTGATATTTACAGCGTGAGTCTTGACAAGGATAAAAACAACTGGATAAAAGCAATTGAACAAGATAAGCTCAGCTGGTCTTCACATGTAAGCGACCTTGGCTACTGGAATTCATCTGTTGTTAAGCAATACGGATTTTCCGGAATACCATTCACCGTTTTGATTGACCGTGAAGGGAAAATTGTTGCAAAGGGCTTGCGCGGCCCGCAGCTTGAAGAAGCTATTTCCAAATTACTGAATTAATTTTTTACATGATCAGATCATTCTTAATTGCCGCATTTCTGCCTGGAATGTTGTGTGCCCAAACGTATTTTCAGCAGGAAACTGACTATAAAATCAAGGTAAAGCTTGACGATACCAGACATTTCTTAAGTGCGGAGGAAAGCATCAGGTATAAAAACAATTCTAAAGAAACGCTCAACGAGATCTGGTTTCATCTGTGGCCCAACGCATACAAAAACAAAGAGACCGCATTTGCAAAACAACAGTTAACAAATGGTTCAACGAAATTCCAGTACGCCAACGACACCGCTCGTGGTTACATTGATAGCCTTGATTTTAAAGTTAATGGCGAGACGGTAAAAATGGAATACCATGTTGATCATATCGACATTGCAAGAATCATTTTAAATAAGCCTTTGGAGCCGGGCGGGGAAATCATCATTACAACGCCGTTTAAAGTTAAAATTCCATCTTCCGCATTTTCGCGGTTAGGTCACGCTGGCCAACAGTACCAGCTTTGCCAGTGGTACCCGAAACCAGCTGTTTACGATAAAGCAGGATGGCATCCTATCCCCTATTTAAGTCAGGGGGAATTTTATTCTGAATTCGGTTCTTTTGAAGTAGAAATCACCGTTCCGGAAAACTACGTTGTCGCAGCAAGTGGTGAACTTCAATCAAACCCCGAAGAACAGGCCCGTATAGACAAAAACGTGGAGGAATCCGAGGCATTATCCAAAAGCGGTTTTTCGAAGGATAAAAAGAGCACCGTTGCTTCGTCGGCCAATTGGAAAACTGTTACCTATAAATTGGATAAGGTTCATGACTTTGCCTGGTTTGCCGATAAGAGCTACCATATTTTGAGAAGTTCCGTTCAACTTGAGCGCTCGGGCCGCACGGTTGATACCTATGTTTATTTCAGCAATAAGGATGCGGATATGTGGAAATCGGCAGCTCATTACGTTGATGAATCGGTAAAGTATTATTCAAAATGGGTGGGCGATTATCCTTACAATGTATGCAAAGCGGTTGACGGAGCGCTTTCTGCCGGTGCAGGAATGGAATACCCGACAATTACCGTGGTAGCTTCGTCGGGAAGTGCCCGTGCGCTTGAGAACGTAATTGCACATGAAGTTGGACATAACTGGTTCTATGGAATCCTGGCAAGTAATGAAAGGGATCATCCCTGGATGGACGAAGGAACGAATTCGTATTACGAAAACAGGTATATGACCATGAAGTTTGCGAAACACTCCTTCATCACTTCATCGCTTCCAGACGAGGTTTCGGGTATGTTTGGACTGAGTAAATTTCAACCGTTCCAACTCAAAAATTTTCCTTCCGTTTTCTCGCAGCGACGGAATTTTGATCAGGCCCTAAACCTTACTGCTCCAGAATTTACTGGAATAAACTATGCGTTCATGGTCTACATGAAAACTGCAAGTATTTATAATTACCTGGCAGCTTCCATGGGGCAGGAAGAATTTGATAAGATGATGCAGTCATGGTACGATCAGTGGAGTTTTAAACATCCTTCTCCTGCTGATTTTAAGGCGCATGTTGAAGGTTTCAATAAAAAAGAAATGCCCTGGCTGTTTGACGATCTTCTCGCAAGCAGAAAACGCGTTGATTATAAGATTTGTAAAGCTTCCGGTTCTGGTAACGAAGGCTATGTGAAAGTGAAGAATGTCGGGCAGATAGAAGGACCGGTAAGTGTAAGCGGAATCAACGGAGATGATGTTGTTTTGACGAAATGGTTTGATGGTTTCGAGGGAAGTAAAAAGCTTCCTTTTCCTGTTGGAGCTTATAACCGCTATTCTGTTAACGGAACAGGAGACATTCCTGATGTAAATGCTAAAAACGATGAGATCAGGTCAACAGGACTTTTCAAAAAGGGAAGAAGACCGAAAATCAGTTTTTTAACCGGGCTTGAACATCCTCGAATTGCAGCTCTTTATGTACTTCCTGCCATCGGTTATAATTATTATAACGGATTTATGGCCGGAGCCGCAATTCATAATATCGGTATGTTTCGGAAAAAGATCGAGTTTATTGCCGTACCGTTGTATGGATTCGAAAACAGGCAACTTGCTGGATCAGCTCAGCTGGATTATTTCATTCGCCCTGTTTCCGGTTGTTTTCGCGGAATTACATTAACCGGGAGTGCCGAAAGGTATGCATTGAGATTTGCCCCTGGATTTACCCGGTTTACGGGAGGAATCACCTTTCTCTTTGATAACCGCCGCGAGTTCTCGAAAGTAAAATCTGAGCTAAGAATACGCCACGTGTCAGTTATCACCGATCCCTATGGAAACTTAGATAATATTCCAAGTCCTTTGTCGAGAACCCTTGATTTCAACCAGCTTACTTATACTTTACAAGATGCGAGGGTACATAAGCCATATAGTATTGTTGCGGATGTTCAGCAGGGAAGCACTTTTGTGAAAGGATCGGCTACTATCAATCACCGTTTTAATTACAACAGCCGGAGAAAAGGGCTCGATGTGCGTCTTTTTGCGGGAGCGTTTTTATGGAAATCTGCTTCTTATCCTTCGGGGCCCGATGTTAGATTCCGTTTAAGCGGACAGACCGGCATCCAGGACTATTTGTATGATGATATTTTCCTCGGAAGACATGAAAATTCCGGTCTACTTTCTCAGCAAATGACAATGACCGATGGTGCATTTTCATTGTACACTTTACTTGGTCAATCGGATCGTTTTCTTACCAGCATAAATCTTCGGTCAAGCATACCCAAAGTCCCGATTATTTGTGTTTATGTAAATGCAGCGGCCTTTAGCTTTGATCAGTTCGAAGCCTCATCCAATATAACGACTACACAAACGGGCACGGCGACTGAGGCCGGAATTAACCTTTCAATAATCAGGAACGTTTTTGAGATCTATGCACCGGTCGTTTATTCTAAAAATCTGGCAGATGCTCAAAAATTTACTGTTTACGACACCTTTGGTCAGCGGATTCGTTTTGTGCTTAATTTCCGTTTGATAAACCCGCTAAATCCACTGAGGACGTTAAGATTCTGATGAAGAACGGCGCGGTTTATTTTGCCAGCGATTTTCATCTGGGTGTTCCCGATTACGAGAGAAGTCTTGCCCGGGAAAAGAAAATAATCCGTTGGCTCGATAGTATTTCAGCTGATGCGGAAATCATTTACCTGATGGGTGATGTGTTTGATTTCTGGTTCGAATACAAACATGTTATTCCGAAGTATTATGTGAGGCTTTTAGGAAAGCTGGCAGAACTCACGGACAAGGGTATCCGGATCGAACTATTTACCGGAAATCACGATATGTGGGCATTTGATTACCTTGAAAAAGAAATAGGAATTAAGATACATCGAAAGCCAATAATTGTTGAATTACAAAACCGCAAATTATATATTGGGCACGGTGATGGGCTCGGCCCGGGTGATTACGGCTACAAATTCATCAAGAAAATATTTGCCAATAAATTCTGCCAATGGCTGTTCGCGAGGCTTCACCCCAACTTTGCGATGGGAATAGCTAACTATTGGTCGGGCAAAAGCCGGCGGGCAAACCCTGAGAAAGAAGTGTTTGAAAGTGAGGAAAAAGAATGGCTGCTTATTTACTCAAAACAGCAATTGCTATTAAATCCTGATATTAATTATTTCATTTTTGGCCACCGGCATCTTCCGCTCGACTTAAAAGTTGGAGAAACGGGGCGCTATATAAATCTTGGTGACTGGTTTAACTGGTGTTCTTATGCAGAATTGCGTGATGGGAAGCTCGGGTTAAAATATTTTCAGGAAGATGCTGTTTAGCGTTTCCCTTTTATGATTAGCCTATTCGGGCTATTTGTTAGTGGAACATCTAAATATCCTTTAAATATAACTGCTTCCGCCCTTCTGCAGCCAAACTGTATTTCTCAAAGTTCCATGGTCATAAAAAGCTTCGTTCACAGCATCCCGGCTGGCTACGTAGAAGCGGAATACAAATTACCGATTGCTTTATAGTTTTGTTTGCTTACTTTCACCATACTGCTTGAAACGTATGTCCATTGCCAGAATTCCACTTCACTTCGACGGCTGGCTCGGCGAAAAGATAGGTTATTCCCTTTTCGATTCGGGAGCCTCCTTTTCTTGTGTTCATCGCGATTTCCTGGATCTGTAGGAGGTTCCGGTAAAAATGCATCGTCCTTATCATCCAAAGAAGCTGCATAAATAACAATCGTTTGTACCGTTTAATTCAGCTATATTATGCGCATACTAAAAGACTGAAGGCAATATTTTTACAAAGTGAAATATTAATTATTTGTAAACCCTTTTCAATAGATTTTTATTCTTTAATAAACTTTAATTGTGTGACACTTATATTATCAATCAACTGAATGGAATACATACCAGGAAGTAATTTTGATATATCTATAGTATTTTGATTCGTAGATTTTTCATATTGAATCATTCTTCCGCTAATGTCTGTTATGATATAGCTATTAAAATGGTTTTCCTGCATTTTAACGTTTAAAAAAGATCCAGCTGGGTTAGGATAAATAGTATATTCTGATTCATTGACTTCATTAATTCCAATGCAATCTAAGACAACAATTTCTAAACCTTGCGAAAATGATGTTTCATTACTGGCAATACCAGTAACCTGATATATTCCTGCCTGGGTTACCAATACAATAGAATCGTTACCTGCAAAGTTTACAGCATCTTTTGTCCAACTGTAGATGTAACAAGCACTTGGATTTATAATTGAAAGAGATGTTGAACTTCCTAAACATATTGTGTCATTTCCAAATGTTGAAATGGAGATATTACTAGTTTTTAAACGCAATTTGATTAAACTAATTCTATTGTTTGTATATATGTTGGCTATGATAGTAGTATCATCCTCAAAATAAACATTACGAAATGCTGAAAAAGGAAATTCGCTCAATCCGAAGCTACCAGTACCTGCCAAAGTAGTGTCTAAATTACCCAATAAATCTGTTCTGTAAAATGCACATTTATCCTGATTGAAAGAAGCTGAACCAAAGAAGTATAATTTATTTTGCGAATCTAGATGCATAGCAAAAGGTCGTTCAAAACCGCCTGTAGCAGGATAATTAGGAAGGTCTAAAATCCCATTAACTGAAAAATCGGTATTTAGATTGCCATTTGCATCCAGAGAATAGGCACGCATATCATCATCTGCATTTTGTTTGTAATGTAATCCATATATAGTATCCCCAGATGTTAGGAATCGATGAATTCTGCTTTGATACAAGCCAATTCCAGTAGAATTTGAACCATTTGTTCCATAAGTTGCAACAGGAGCTCCTGTTGAATCAATTTTTACAGATACAAGTGTACTTGGGCCATTCAAAGCTGGATACACAAATCGCATAGCGCCATCGCTTTCTAAAACTCCGGGCGAATTGTATAACGCACTGCCATTGTTAAAGGATGGATAACCATAGCCTGGGCTATTGTTGAATGTTGTGTCCACTGTTCCATTAGGGTAATAGCGCTT
>Ga0105048_10003761_pt1 | contig 24795 bp, 26 predicted proteins | sample MAT05_FD_78382 | JGI IMG/M metagenome (GOLD analysis project Ga0105048, IMG submission 78382) | Freshwater microbial communities from Lake Fryxell liftoff mats and glacier meltwater in Antarctica - MAT-05 | ecosystem: Environmental > Aquatic > Freshwater > Ice > Liftoff microbial mat | place... | reverse complement strand
TTTTAAATACGGTGACCAGTGCATAAGTTGATAAATCTGCCTTTATGGACACGCCATTTTCACCGCCAACTCCCATCGCGCGCCAGAATTGGAGTCCTTCGACCTTTGAGAAAATAAAAGGGGGCAGTCCCATCCTTGTAATTGCCTTTAGTTTATGCCTTATTTTATCATATTTAAAAAAGGAAACAATAGTTGTTTGACTCATTTTGTAGTTTCGCTCGAGACAGAGTCGAGTGAATGCGCTTTTAGGAATTTCTCCATGTTTCTACCCAACCAATACTTGGTCACCTCCAGTGTACGATTATTTTAGTAATTTAAAGTTTTTGATATTTAATGGTTTCTGGTTGCTCGCAAATGGTTCAGTAAATTTTTTATTAATTATCTAGTCAGTTCGTAATCTAATTTTTTACTCGATATACGGTATAAACATTTTGGGATCTGGGATTTTAAAAGTCTCTTCTGAGTTCTAAAAATTGTTTTTGTTTGTGATGCGCCAACATTATCAGCTTATCGCTCATTTGACTCCATGTATATTTATCTTTATTTTTTATTTGTGGTTTACGTTTCTTTATGTTGTTGAGCGTTTCGACGGGCGCAAGGACTCCGTGATTACAAAGTAAGATTGCATTTGAATAAATAAAACCCGGTACCACAAATCTAAAGACTGAATGACCCAAATTGTGTATTTAGTTCTACAAGAGCGATATTTTATCGATACTTTGGAAAAAATGTCTACAAAATTTCAGCTAAGTCAAATTCTTTTAGCAAAATGTTTTCTTCCGTAAATACAGCGAAGAAAGGCTTTATCCAAAGATAACACAAAAGCTTAATTGAATTTTAATCCGGTAAATTTGTTTACCAAACAATATTTTTATTTTTTATAAATAATCATGTATCGACGTAAATTCTGTCAATCACATTCCCAAAGAACCTGCTTTTCTGGTTTTGAATAATGATAGTCAGGAAGTGTAAATTCACTCATGTAAATAATTTTTAAAGATTTTAACTTTTCGTTTGGATGATTTTCATTCCAAATTCGTTTTGAATAGTTGCAAAAATATCCCCGTAGAAAAGATTGATTTGTCATTATCAGATTTTCAGAATATTTACGCCAGCGATCATTTTTAAACGTTTTAACAACGTTTATAGGTTTTGTATAACAAAGTTTTTTTTCAGCATCCCAGATATTTAAACTTTTATTTTTTTCAGTAAATCCTTCCATCACAAACCAGCCGTCATCTTTAAATACTCCCGGAGCGAACATCCCCCAATTTTGATCGAGTCTTAAACAGTAACCGATAAATCGAAGCCTGTCAGAAAGCTTGGTATTGATAAATGAAAGATTGCTGAAGTTCCAATCAAAAACAAACACCGTTAGAAAGATTAAAAAAGCAGTTTTGATATTGTAAATCAAAACATGTTGCCGGAATACAGGTTCTTTCCACTGAATTACACTTTCCAAAACGCGGCTTATTCCCAAAAAAGATTCACGAACCATGTGTTTGATTTTTAATGTTCGACGATCACACCAATTCAAGAAAAAAGTGGGCAGAAGGCCGGTTGCAGTGGCCATTCCAATTAGCGGAAACATTCCAATAAATAACGTCAAACTATTTACTCCATGAAAGAGAACAATTAGCAGTACTGCGGTAAAACGGAACCAATGATGCTTTATTGGTACAAAAAATAAAAGAGGGACAAACAATTCGAAATAATAAGCAAATATGGTCAGCTTCCTAAGCAGATCCGGATAGTAAAAAAAGTATTTAGTAACAGGGTAGTTCACCTGATCAAGCGCGTAAACGTAATACATCGCAGTAAACTCGTGGTTCCACTCAGGTCCTTTTAACAAAGCGGAGCCAGTGTAGATATAACAGATTTGTAATAAATAAGCTATTGTGGCGACAGAATAAATGGTTGTTTTTTGAGACGGACTTCCGCTTAGAATCGAATCGCAGGAATACTTTGCGCCCCACGGCATGAAAATGGCCCAAAACAAAACCATCCGGAGCAGATCATCGCCCCCCTGCAAAACGAAGCCGTTCCTATTGTGCAGGGATAGCAGCAAAAGCCAAGATAGAAAAGTAACAAGGCGGGTGCGGTACCCGATAAATAATAATATCGTAAAAAAATAAGCGGCGATAAATAATAGGAGTTGAACCTGCCAAAGTCCGCTTATCGTGTGGAAAGAGATAAAGTAGTCATTCCACCCCCTTTCGAACAAAAGGGTCACGGGCAGGACACCCGTATTAGAATAAAACGCCTCTAAGTCGCTTATGCGAATACTTAGGTCGAGCAGGATAACAGCGGATAGAGACATCCGCATAAGGGAAAGAGCACGGAGGTCAAAAGAAAGATAATTCACTCACTGAAATTAAATAAAAAAGAGGCCGTTTCAAAAAGTCTTTTATCATGCTGAGGATTATCTGCGGACGAGGTTGCGCCAAAGAAGAAAAATAATTTAGTTCGATTATTATCTCTAGGCAGAACACGTTCAAAGATTTCTTGATCGTCCTTAGGATTGTTTCGCAAATCTATTGCCGTTGCAAAAGGTCGATTTCAGTATGAGAAAAGGGTTGTTTTCGAAAAAGCCCCTTCAATCAATAGGATATTACATGGTTGTTGATGTGCCCGAACTGCTTCCCGTACCAGATGTGCTAGATGTTCCGTTTGTTGAGGATGTACCCATGGTATTATTTGTACTTGAAGTTCCTGAAGTTCCAGAGGTTGAATTGGTATTAGAAGTTCCAGCAGTTGAACTGGTATTTGAGGTTCCTGAAGTGCTTGATGTGCTTCTATTTGAATCGGTACTCGAAGTGCCAGAAGTGCCAGAGGTACTTTTCGTTGAACTAGTTCCCGACGTCGTTCTTGTTGTACTCGTGGAATTTGTCGTTCCAGTAGAATTTGTAGGGTCGGTGGAATTTGTGGTGCCAGTTGTGTTTGATGAGCTGCCGGTTGTGCGAGTGTTAGCGTCGTTGGCGATGATCACTGCTGATGGCGTTCGCGAATAGGCTAAGAAGGCTACAGAAGATGCTAGGCATAATCCTAAGAATAAATGGTTCTTTTTCATGATAGTTTTTAGTTAAGAGTAAATTTAAAATTATTGTCCACATTATCTTGCAAAACTTATGCCTCTAAAAATCTCCGCTGATTTTAATAAAATCTTAAATTCCTGTTAATTTTTTTACCAAGTGTAAAGCAGTTGTACCAGTCTATCTCAAACACACGTTATAGCGCTTTTAAGAATGTGAAAATTTTTGTTTGTCAAAACACAATTCGTTAGATTCTCTCATCCAAAACGTTTCATAAACTAACTTGAAAAGTTAAATAGCGTTTTCGCCGTTACACCAAAGAGGAAACGAAAGGAGCATAGTGCTGCATGAATAGAGATACTCGCTGAGCTAAAAAGAAAACTAAATTAGAAGCCAGTGTGATAAGGAACATCTCCATGATGTTCACATACGCAACATTCATAACACTTTAGTAAGAGATGCTTACGCAATCAGTCAAAGAAAATGTGATTTAGAAACACATAAGAAAGATTCTGCATGCTTTTTCTTGGCGAATCGTATTTCGGCAGTAATATGAGCAGAATTTAATGGAGAAATGGTTGAGTCAAGTGTCGATTCTTGGTATAGTAGTTTTTTTCATTGTTTTAAGTGTCGGTTCAGGTAACGTTCAATTTTGTTTAAGAGTAGCAGAAAAACTATATTTTATTTGTCCTTCAATCGAATTGTCGTTAGTTTTGCCTAAAGAGCACCTACAACTTTTTTCACAAAACCAACAGCCATATTATTTTTCATGTCGCAAAAGTATCAATTTTCGGTTCTACTTTTATAATTGTAAACCTAGGGTGGCCAACACCTATCGTAAATCGTATTTTTAAAGAGAACCACAAAGTTCTATTAATTTTTCTTTGTCTTTGCTAATAAATCCAACATTAACATTTAAAAAGTCGGAGTGGGATAAGCCTTAAAATAATAGCTGAACTATACCGTCTATTTTTAACTCTCTGTTTTCCTTACTTGCTTCTGCGCTTAAAAACTATAAGTTTCCCTGAGCATCAATTTGCTGAACAGACGTGGGTCGTCAAGAAAATTCATTGTTTGTTTATTAGCGCAGAAAAAACACTACTTTTTTTTGCTAACTCTTCAATTTTCTCTCGTGCCTCTTTGCCAAATAAATCCTGGAGATTGTCCTGTTGGTCTTCTTTGTTCATTTTTATATTTTTTGTTTACGTTGGATTATTATTTTATTTCGAATTTTTTACTAGGTGGGCTAAAAAATTATTTACTTTTTTTAGATTTAGCCGAGGAGTTTCCAACCGTTTTATTTTTTCTGTCATTTTTTTGATTGTAAGACGACCAGCTCAATTTTCCCTCTTTAGGGTGTGTGGCAGTATCAATTTCAGCTTTTTTTTCTGAGCTTAAAGTTTTATTATGACGCTGAACTGATTCTTCTGTTCGATGTGTTCCATGTATCTCTTCTTCTAGTAAACCTTTGGTTTCCAAAACATGCTCAAATGGATCTTTAATGAATTGCCACGTCTCTCCTAATTCTGGGCTTTTTCCTTCATTCCATGCTCCTTTAAACTCTTCACCTTTTGACATATTAAAATATTTGTTGCTATATTTTGGATCACTTTGTAGGATCCCGGGAGGAAAATTAGGATGAATGCTATCCAAAGCTGCTTGAAACATTTGAAAGTGTGCAACCTCTCTAGTCATTAAATAGCGTAGTGTCTCTCTAACCGACACATCGTCTGTAAACTTCATTAAGTTTTCGTATACAAGTTTTGCGCTTGTTTCGGCTCCAATATTTAAGCGAAGGTCGGCAGTTAAATCACCCATACCCATTATGTAGGAAGCGCTCCATGGGTTGCCTACACTATCGGTTAGCGTAGGTGTTCCTCCACTGACCAAAAAAAAGTGCGGATTTATCATAGCTTCATGGATATAAGTTTCCTTAGACGCACTCCCATCTAGCATTTTTGTTAGATCGGATTCATCGGCAGCGTTTTTTAATTCACCATTAACGCCCGTAAGTAGCATTTGAACTGTTGCTCCAACAATTTCCAAATGACTAAACTCCTCGGTCGCTATATCCATCAACATATCGTATTTGTCGGGATGTGGTTTTCTACAACCAAAAGCCTGAACAAAGTATTGCATTGCAGCTTTTAGTTCACCGTTAGGCCCCCCAAATTGCTCAAGTAGTAATCTAGCAAAACGCACATCCGGTTTTGAAACACGTGCGTTAAATTGTAATTCTTTTACGTGATGAAACATAGTTTTAGTTTTAATTTAATCTGTATTAATAAATGTCGAATGTGTATTTTTTTGTTGTCTGCAATCACATTAAAATACTGCATTCTCGCTCCTCTAAACGCCTTTCAAAAAGATAGGCCAGCATCGGCTTTTGAATACATCCGAGGATTGAGACAAAAAAATTGGGTAATTAATCCTAAGTGTGTAAAACCTTCCGCAAAACAAAGTATCGACTGCGTAAATTTTTTTCGCTATATGAACTTATATCCTGTAAAATAAAAATCACGTTTTTAGAGAGTTAGAATGTATCCTTTTTAAATTCGGCTCAAACCGTTGGACAGTTTTGATTATTGTCCGTATTATTGGCTATACAACTTTTATTTTAAGCAATCTATTGTTTAACATGAAGATTGTAAATTAAAGAATTAACTTTTTGAAGGGCTTCGGTTAAGTTAAATTCTATTCATCAAGGAGGCTTTCTTATAATTTAAAAATTTAAAAGTTTGACCCTGCTCTACAAAATGTGTAATGACTTGACAAATGGGAAAAAGGAGATCGAAATCAAATCTAAAATCGTGGTTGAGCTCGTTCAATAATATTTGATTTTTCGATCTTATGGGTAAAAATTGCCTCAACGCGGGATAATGCGTTTTACAACAAAGATCCTACTGCAAGGGTTTAGTTGCACTAAACGGTTCGATACTGCGCTTCACGAGTTTAAAATAATTTTATCTATTCCTTAATTAGTGTCTGTCCGAAAACTAGTTGTTTCGATGGAAAAATTCAGTTTCGAGTTGCGTTAAAAAAAAATGGTTGTGATGTTTATTTGGGTAAATGAGCGATTGTTTTTTTTGACACAACGGCGAAAACGGAGTTTTCGGCCAAACACTAATTAGACAAGTTAATACTGGGCTGACTTTTGCTTGCTAATGGTAACTTTTGTTTGGCGAAGGACAATGACCATTTTTTAAGCTAAAATTTATGTACTGAACTGGTTTAGTTCACAGAAAACGCCAACAAAAGTCACAAAAAGAGAAATGAAAATGAATTATTTTTAATTTATAAATCAGAAAAGAATGTCCAAATGTTAAGGCTTTCGATCGGGTTGTTAAAGCGTTAATTTTTAATAGATGTTAAACGAATTCTAAAAAGACAAGACTCTGAAACTTTTTATCAAATACATGGTGAGCACTAGGTGTAAAATCACAGTAAAAGAAGAATTGAGGAAATTGGGACTGCACTTCGTGATCGTAGACCTTGGAGAAATCGAAATTATGGAGGATCTTTCTGTAGATCAGCGGGAGCAACTAAAAACAGCTTTACTCTTATCAGGGCTTGAATTAATGGACAATAAGAAAGCTGTGCTGATCGAGAAAATTCAGAATGTAATTGTCGATATGATTCACTATTCTGATGCGATTCCTAAAATGAACTATTCCGATTATATTAGCGAAAAACTGAATTACGACTACACGTACCTTTCGAATATATTTTCAGAGGTGAAAGGCATTACCATACAACAATTTATAATCATTCATAAAATCGAAAAGGTGAAGGAGCTCATGCACTATGCTGAACTCAACCTCACAGAAATCTCTTTTAAGTTGCATTACAGCAGTGTAGCCCACTTATCCAATCAGTTTAAAAAAATAACAGGATTTTCTCCATCACAGTTTCAACTTTTGAAAGATAACCAACGGAGGCCGCTTGAGGACATCGGAAATTTAAGGGTTGCGGTCTAAAAATGGAGAAACAAAAATCATATTATGCAAGAAGCTTGATCGAAGCAACATTAGATCCTTTGTTTGTTATCAGTCCAACCGGCAAGATAAAGGATGTAAATGAAGCAACGGTAAGAACGACTGGCGAATCGCGTGAAGCTTTGAATGAAACGGACATGTTTTTGTATTTTACAGAACCAGAAAAGGTAAAAACTGCCTGCAGGGAAATATTCGCTAAGGGATTTATAACGGATTATTCGCTCACTATAAAAGATGGTCAAGAGATACCAGTACTTTGCAACGGCTCTGTTTATAAAGATGACCACGGTGATGTAAAGGGCGCTGTAGTTGTTGCGAGAAACGTAAAGGAACAAAATAAAATTTCAGCAGAATTAAACGACGCCAAAGAGATGGCGGAGTCGGCAACGAAAATTGCCGAAGAAGCAAAACGGAAAGCGGAGAGTTCCACCGCGCTGGCGATAGAGGCTACTAAAGCCAAACAGCAATTTTTGTCAAATATGAGTCACGAAATTAGGACACCCATGAATGCAATTATTGGCTTTACTAAAGTTCTGCTAAAGACAGATTTGTCGGCTAAACAAAAAGAATATCTCGACGCCATTAGTATAAGCGGTGACGCATTGATTGTTCTTATAAATGATATTCTTGACTTAGCAAAAGTGGACGCCGGAAAAATGGACTTTGAGGAAAAGCCATTTCAATTAGCCAGTTCGATTTCTGACATGTTACACTTATTTGAAACGAAGATTCTGGAAAAGAACCTGGCGTTAATCACAGACTACGATGGCAGAATACCAAAAGTATTGGTAGGTGATTCAATACGCCTGCACCAAATTATTCTAAATTTGGTAAGCAATGCTGTAAAATTTACGAGCACCGGAGCAATAACAGTTAGCGTTCAATTGATGGATGAAGATGATGAGACGGTAAGTATAAAATTTGCTGTTAAAGATACAGGAATCGGGATTCCGGAGAATAAAGTGAACGATGTGTTTGAAAATTTTCAGCAGGCGAATACTGATACATCTCGATTATATGGCGGTACTGGTCTAGGACTTGCCATTGTTAAGCAGCTTATTGAAGCGCAAGGCGGAACGATTCAAGTGAATAGTAAAATATCTCGAGGTTCCGTTTTTAGTTTTGTACTCAGGTTTAAAAAAACAAGTGCAGCGGCGCATTTAGACTCAGAAATATTGGAATTAGATAAAGGAGTGAAAGATATATCGATTCTAGTAGTTGAGGACATTGCATTAAATCAATTGCTAATGAAAACACTTTTAGATGATTACGGATTTGAAAGTGAGATTGCGTCAAACGGAAAAATAGCAATTGAAAAAATACGCATCAGGCCTTTTAGTTTAATTTTAATGGATTTGCAAATGCCCGAAATGAATGGATTTGAAGCTACAGCCTATATCCGGAGCACGATGGGGTTGAACATGCCAATAATCGCGCTGACAGCGGATGTAACTACGGTTGATTTAGAAAAGTGCAAGGCAGCTGGCATGAACGATTATATCGCCAAACCAATAGACGAGAAAGTTCTTTATAATAAAATATTAAATTTGGTTAAGAACCCTCAAGTTTTTGAAAAAACTGAAGTTGAAGGAAAAAACGCTAAAAAAGCAAGGTGCACGAATTTGAAGTATTTAAACGAGCGAACCAAGGCGAATCCTGCACTGCTGCTGCAAATGATTTCTCTTTATTTAGAGCAAACACCAGAGCTTACAAAGGCTATGAGGCAAAGCTTTAACGATAAAGATTGGGTCAAATTGCTGGCAACTGTCCACAAAATGATTCCTTCTTTTTCAATCGTTGGCATTCACACCGATTACGAAATTTTAGCAAAAAAAATACAAGAATACGCTAGCATTCAAAAGCATAGTGCCGAAATTAATACCCTGGTGTTAAAACTTGAGAATGTTTGTAATGAAGCTTGTAAAGAGTTAGAGGAAGAACTCAAGGAGGTTAAAAGTGCGATGTATGCAGAAAGTTGAGAAAATTAGAATATTTTTGGTCGACGACGACGCGCTGTTTTTAAAATCGCTGGAAATTGAGTTTAGTCAGATTGGAGTTTTTGAGGTTATTACATTTTCTACAGGTGAATTGTGCATAACGAACTTAAGTGCTCAGCCAGATGTGGTTGTTCTTGATTATCATTTGGATGGCATTGATGAAGGTGCCATGAATGGTTTGGAAGCATTAGACAAGATAAAACAATTTAACAGGAACATCCCTGTGATTATGTTGTCGTCGCAGGATAAAATTGAAGTAGCAATTGACTGCATGCACCATCAGGCAATTGATTATGTCGTAAAAAGCGAAACAGCTTTTATGCGAATTCAGAAAATCATCAAAAATTATTTTGAATGTAAAAAATTGCAGAATGTTATTAGTTGGTACGAAGAGCGGGTTTAGCTCAGTTATTTCATTTCTATTTATATCATTTTATGGCGAAAAATCGCAATAACCTATTAAACCATAAACATGTAGGTGAAAAAATAGCCTTTTACCTCAGCCGTCATGCAAGGCGCTCGCCGTAAGTGTTTACAAGAATTTCGTAGCCCTGATCTTAAAAGAAATGGCCTACTTGCTTGGTGCTTTTCCAATAGGAACCCAGCATCTGGCGCCCAATATTTGAAAGAGTTTAATTTTCTACAAGCGCAGTTTAAAATCTGCCAATTGATAAGACAGCCCCAATCTTAAAAGTTTTATGTTTAAAAAATCTAATAAAACGAGCTATTTTGTGATTGATTTTTCCGTTAATATTTCGGAAAAATATATATTCTTTATAAAATGATTTTTCTCCCAAATAAAAGTTTGTTTACAATAATCAAGTGTCTATTACAAACTGCTCCTCTTTTCTTTTGGCGTGTAAGCTCCCAAGGCTATTTTAATGGGGTTTTGATTTGCAATAATTTGCCTAATGCATAATCTAGTTTTAAGACAAAGCCGATTAGAGAGCGAGACTCCCCCCGTTTTTAAGGAGCTCGCTTAACAATAACACTTCAACGTAAGCAGGCGTCTATGTTGGCTAAAAGTTCTGTTTTAGACATTAATCCCTGGTGCGTAAAAACCATTTTACCTGTTTTGTAAAGAAGCATAATTGGAAGCCCGTCTACTTCGAAGTAGTCATTTATCATTGGATTATCTACAGTATTGATATGTAACAATTCTACTTTATCTTTTCTTTCGATTGCAATTTCGTCAAGTAAGGGTTTGAGTTTTTTACAAAGCACGCACCAGTCGGCTTCTAATACCACCAGTATTGGCTTACCCGAAACACCAATGTGTAAAGTGTAATCATTGACGCTCATTCCCTTTTCGTCGGGTTTGTTGGGCGCTTTACCCAGAGGGTTTTGTGAATAATTAAAATTGACAAAAAGGGCAAACACAAACGATAAACTGATTTTTTTTAACATACCGACGTTTTTCTTGAAGATAAATGTTCTGGATCTGGAAATGTTACAGAATTATAGGGAAATTTTATATTAATCACAGTTTGACGCTGCAATTATTTCTAAAGTGTGAAATATATAAATTAGTTTTTTTTTTGTGTAAGAAGTTTTGGTACGATGTTTTTAGTTTTGACCTTTTAACTTGAATAAAAATCCGGTCGCATGAAAAATAATGAAGAGTTGCAAAAAGACGTACAGGAAGCTATCAAATGGGAGCCTTTATTGAAAGCAGCTGAAATTGGTGTTATTGCCGAAAACGGCGTGATCACGTTGACAGGCACGGTAGATTGTTATCCAAAAAAAATTGGTGCCGAGTCTGCGGCGAAAAATGTTTCTGGTGTGAAAGCTGTTGTCGAAAAAATTGATATAAAATTTAATGGTATAGGCAAAAAAACAGATAAAGAAATAGCGGACGAAGTATTACATGCTTTTAAGTGGCATTGGCAAATTCCAAGCGAGCAAATCGAAATTAAAGTCGAAAACGGATGGGTTTATTTGCAGGGCAAAGTTCATTGGAATTATCAGAGGGAAGCCGTTACAAAAGCCATAAGGAATCTACGGGGCCTCAAAGGGGTTTCGAACGAGATTTGTATTCAGTCTGAAGTCGAAGATAAAGTGGAGAAGTATTCGATTGAACGCGCACTCTCGCGAAGTGCATCGGTTGATGGTAAAGGCATTCACGTAATTGTTACCGGCAACAGCGTAATTTTAACAGGGACTGTTTACTCACTAGTTCAAAAAGGCGAGGCCGCGCGAATAGCATGGAGCGCTCCCGGCGTTGTGTCTGTTAATAATGAATTGGCGATCAGATACAAGAATAAATTGTCAGACCTAATTGAATAAGTAAAGATGTTGAAAGATAGACATGCGCGCAATAACAATATTCCTTAAATCCACTAACTAATCGCAGACATATGAATCCATATTTGACAAAGACACGATTTAAAAGTAGCGGCATTAAGAATACTCCGAAGGCTGAACGGCTAACTACGATCGAGTACAGTTCTCGGGCTGCAGAGGAGACCGTAAACGCCATCATCGATTATTTCGCAGAACAAGGTAAGTGTAATAAAGAATTTAATATTACTATTTTAAAAGCAGTTAAAGCAGAGGAAGACGTTGCACTGATCACGTCTTTAATTCATCACTATAAAAAAAATTCTGCAAAGATTTCATACCAAGGAATGAAGAATATCTTGGATTCGTTCTGTGAGTTTAGTGACTTAAGCGTAAGCGATGATAAAAATTGTTTTACTGAGGTCGATTTTATCATTGAACCGGAAGTGAACAGAATGGATTCTTGCGCCGCTTGGGTTGAGCAGACGATAGATGAACCTTGGTTTATATTTTCGCCCGAACAATAGAAAAATTGAATCATGAAACCCGAAAGCCCTCTTCACGATTTAACGAACATTCATTTTCTGAATTTTGAAATAACCAAGAATGAATATACATGTCTTGAAGGCCAGTATGAGGGTTTCAGGGTCGTGGGAGGAATGTAGGTTTATATCTATCTGGGCGATTTTTTTTAATTAGATGAAAATAAAAAAGAGTTTCGGACTTTATTTCGTAAATACAAAGATGAATTTAAATAAATGCCTGCTTGTAACAAACAGTTGGATTTGAGCGACACGTTTAATATTGTAATAAAATCGCTTGTAAACGCTTAGCACGAAATTAATATAAATAAAAAACGATAAAACAATGAAAACAAATATAGGACTATCAGATAAAAACAGTCAAGAAGTTACAAATGAACTAGCTAAGATCTTGGCGGACGAATATGTGTTATATACAAAAACCCGAAACGCACATTGGAACATTGAAGGTCCCGATTTTTATTACAACCATAAGTTGTTCGAAACTCAATTCGAACAGTTAGATGAGTTTATTGACAAGGTAGCGGAACGCATCCGGTCAATAGGTCATTACGCGCCCGCCACTTTGGCTTCATTTATAAGTTTAACGCACCTCACCGAGCTTAGTAGTGAAAAAAACACAAGCCAAGGTTTTATTAAAGCCTTGCTGAGCGACCACGAAAGTATTATTATAGAGCTCAGGGAGAATATCCAACGTTTCGCGAAAGATTTTCAAGATCAGGGTACAAGTGATTTTATCACAGGGCTTATGGAAGAACACGAGAAGATGGCTTGGTTTTTACGTGCGCATTTGTAATATAAGCAACTGTAAGGATAGCGACTCCATATAAGAGCTAAATAAATTTCTTTTACCGCCATTTAATTTATTTTGGAGTATAATTGCGAGACAAACAATAACCCGAGTTTGCAAGACAAATGTTCAATTTTATTTCCAAGATTGGTTTATTAAATGTCCTGATCTGAATTCCGCAGTAACGACATATAATGAAAAAAGAAGTGCTGATGTGGATATCATACCAAGATTTTTTAAATTGTCGACATGAAAACAAACGAAGAATTACAAAAAGACATGGTGTACGCAACTAATTGGGAGCCCACTTTGCATGTGTCTGAAATTGGGGTAATAGCTAAAGATGGTGTGATTACTTTAACCGGCTTGGTGAAAAGTTACGCTAAAAAATTAGAAGCTGGAAACGCGGCAAGAAATGTTGCGGGGTCAAAGCGGTAGTTGACTTAATCGAAGTTAGTTTAGCAGATAATGGCGAAAAAAAAGAAAGCGCCATTGATGTAGAAATAGTGAATGCGATTAAACGGAACTAGAAGATTCCGGAAGATAAGATAAAAGTAAAGGTGGAAAAGGGACGGGTAAACGTTAGTGGGAGGTAAATTCGGCCATGCTGCTAAAGGCCGAACTAAACGGCGGTTCTGAGGCTTTAATAAATTTCGTCGCCGAAGAACATTTTGGAGTTCTGCCGCCATTTTTTATAGGAGAACAGTAACTGTTAGTGCCAATGTAATTGAGTTTATCAAGTGAAGTCTTAAGATTAAAAGTATTAAATTACAAAAATTATCAAAAATAAAAGCTGTTTTAGGTATCAAATAAAAAACATCAACTGTAAATGAAACGCATTTTAATAACCGGTGCTACCGGAAACGTAGGGATGGAGGTGATAAAATCACTTCATAAAATGGATCATACTTCTGAAATTAGTGCGGGCGTGTTTGACTTAGTAAGAGAAAAAATAAAATTACAAGATTATAACATAACCGCAGTCCATATTGATTTCACCGATATTAAAACGGTTAAAGCAGCGTTACAAAATTGTGACGTGCTTTTTTTGTTGCGACCCCCACAACTTTCTGAGGTGGACAAGTATTTTAAACCGCTAGTCAGTTGGGCGGCAAGCTTTGGCGTAAAACACATCGTTTTTTTATCGGTTCAAGGGGTTGAAAAAAGTAAAATAATTCCCCATCACAAAATAGAAAAATTAATCGTTGATAGTAAAATTTCCTACACTTTTTTACGTCCAGCATATTTTATGCAAAATTTTATTTCCACTTTGCATAATGATTTAGTAAATCATAATAGAATATTTTTACCAGCTGGCAATGCGAAATTTACTTTGGTAGATGTAAGCGATGTCGGCTTAGTAGCGGCTAAAGTATTAACAGAAATAGAGAAACATGTAAATAAAAGTTACGAGTTAACTTGTAATGAAAGATTGACATTTGCTGAAATGGCGACCCAACTGACATCGGGGCTCGGTAGACCAATCCGATTTATTTCGCCTAACCTGATAAAATTCTATTTTACGAAACGAAAAGATAAAGTGCCTAGAATGCTCATAATGGTAATGATCATGCTGCATTATCTGCCGCGATTTCAAAAGCAACCGAGGATAACGGATGATGTTAGACGATTATTAAACAGGGAGCCCAATAGTTTCGGGCAGTTTATTAAAGAAAATTTAAGAGGTTTGATTTGAAATATTATCACCGGGTTTAAAATTAGTATGCAGGCGCAATTAAATGATTCACTCACTTTTTTAATGATTTTATCGTTAAACTTAAACCTTTTAGCTATGTAATATGTTCACTTTTGTAAAGCACGCCATTTAATAATAGATGAAATATTTAATTTTCAATTTCTTTTTTTTAAGCCTGACTTACTCTTTTTCACAAAAAAAATTGTTAAAGAATGTGTCAGGCGAAACTACTTGTGAGCCTTTAAAAGAGATCAACGCAAATAAAATTATGGGAAATAAAATAGATAAACGCGGAAAAAATGTTCTGGGAACAGATTTGCAGATAGCTGGCGAAGACCCAATTACTGGATATTATAGAGATGGGTACTGCTCTACGGGCGCTGAAGATGAGGGGGTGCATATTATTGCCGCCGTTTTAACTGATGAGTTTTTAAGGTTTTCCAAGGATAAGGGTAACGACTTAATTACACCGAGGCCTGAATACGGCTTTGTGGGTTTAAAAGAAAATGACAGGTGGTGTCTGTGTGCCAGTCGATGGAAAGAAGCTTTTGAGGCAGGTGTTGCACCACCAATTATTTTACAAGCGACTCACGAAAAAGCGCTGGAATTTGTGACCCTGGATGAACTGAAAACCAAGCAGTTCGAAAAATAGCGTTTTTTGTATTGTTAGATTTGGATTTAGAACATTTCGGAGACGTTATACTCCGGTGCTTTTAAACTAAACTTCGCGTAGCTTAAATCTCCTTCTTTTAGCGGCCAAAGCAGTTAAATTTTTCGGGAATAATAGCACCATTTATCCCATTATATTTTTCCGCTTCACAAATTTAGGTTTCAAATTGTTTTTTTACATGCACCTTTTGCTTTGTATCTTAATATTTTCGCTTTTGCTTTTGGATCTCACAATAAAAACCAAAGATTGTCGACTATTTTTGAAAATTATCTTAGCCTATAAGGGATCTATTGCGATTCATTAAAAATTTTCGATTGGTAAAAATTTTGTTTAAAATTAAATACTCTCAATTAGCCAACGAATTAATTCTCCTTGACTGTATTGTTGTCTTCGTCCATCAACAATATTGATAAGGGAGAAAAGCGCACCTACCAAGGGTTTTTTATCAGAAATAGATAGTTCTCCGGGTGTAAATTCGATTTTTTACATAAATCAATGATAACTTAGTTTTTTTTAATAGTAGTTGGTTTTATTTTTACGGGTTTATCGTCGCCAAATAATACACCCCATTTTTTAAACTGTTCGGTATGATCAAATATTATTTTAAAAGCGGCCATTAGCGGCAAGGATAAAAACATACCTCCCACTCCTGCTAGGGCACCTCCAATGAATACACCAAAAAGACTAACAAGTGCATTAATTCTAATTTTAGAACCAACAATAGAAGGCATAAGGATATTATTATCTAAGAACTGTACGATTGAAATCACAATTAAAACCGTAAAGACCGAGCTTACCTCTGGAGAGGAGCTCAGCGTGAGTAATACGCCAATAATATTACCAATAAATGCGCCAATGTATGGAATAAGGTTCAATATAGCGAAAATAACAGCAATTAACAGGGCATATTTTATCCCAACAAGCATTAAAGTCCCACCCAACAAAATAGTCATGTAGGTAAACTGTATCAAAAGCCCAACGATGTAGCTTTGTATTATGGATTCTATACTTTTTAATGATTTAACAACCTGACTGTTTGCATCCTCTACAAACCACATGAGCAAGAACTTTTTTAATACAGTTTTATAATAAAGTATGAGAAAAGTATAGATTGGAAATAAGCCAAAGAAAATCAACACGGTACTAATAGAACCCATGGCATTGTTGATATAGTTGCCAGCTGAGTCTAAAAAGTTACTTGTTTGTTGTTTAATTATTTGTGTTTGTTGAATGGTGGAAACTCCTGTGTTATTGCTGAGCCAATTGCTAATTCTATTGATGTGATTTATAACATTTAGTTTAATCGTAGTAAAATTGTTAATTAGCGGTTTGAGTTGCGACGAAATAAAAACAATAATCAGAGCAAGAACAATAATCATTAACAACATTGTTAGAAAAATAGATATACCATTTGGTATTTTTCTGCGCATTAAAAACCGATAAACCGGCAATAATGCAATCGAAGCCACTAAAGCCATAAGCATTGGCATGATAATATTCTGCAATTGAAAAATAACGATTGCAATTAAAACAAGCCCCAGTAATTCTATGGCGCGTTTTACAGTTAAAGGAAGTTGTTGAATCATTTTATAAAGGTATTTCTAAGGGGAGGTAAGAGCGCAACAAAAATAATAAACGAAGCCCAAGCTGCGTAAAGCGAATGTGACCATTGAACAGAAGAAATTATTGGCATTTCTGTTTGTATCCAAATAACAAGAGCAAAAGCTACATAGATTGAAAAAGACCATGACTGGTGCATATCGACAAAGAAATTAATTTTTTGGAAAAGTTTAGGCTCGTTTTTTTTGATGAGTGTTAAATTGAACAATACTGATGTTAGACCGAAAAATAAGAATAACAAGACTCCTTGGACAAGTAAATTAGAAAATGAGGTTTTATTGAGCATGGCTAAAGGTAATCCGCCAATTAGCTTACCGGAAGGCAAAAGTATTAAAGCACCGCCTCCGCATGATGCCCCAAATCCTAAAAGTGCCAATAGGCAGATAAGAATATTACGTTGTGGTTTTGCTGGCATCATTTCGAAATTTATTGATAGATTCAATTAATGACAAAAGTAACAAAAATTGATGTGTAAATAATCCATCGTAATTCGTGAAAAAATTGGTAAATAAATGCCAAAATTCTCCTTTCTTGAGTTTGAATATTTAGTGTTTGGCCGAAAACTCCATTTTCGTTGTTGTGTCAAAAAAAATAATTGCTCATGTACCCCAGTAAACCTCACGATCATTTTTTTAACACGCCTCGAAACAGAATTTTTCCATCCAAACAACTAGTTTTCGGGCAGGCACTATTTACTGGCAATTACTGAACGAGAATACATAATTTTATAACCATTTAAAAAAGAGGTTTACACGAGAACAATCCCTGCACCGAGCTAAAGGTAGGGAGAAATTCTTTTGTTCAAAACCAAATAAAACAAATAGATTATCGCAACTTTCATAAATGTCTAAGTAACGGTGCTAATTAATTTTAAAACTGGCGGTATTACGGATATGTTTTGAATTTCGGTTACTGTTTATTTTTTTGAAAAATGTAAAACGCAGAACGTTAGCGACCCTAACCCATAATTAAAATCGATAATTAATTGAATAGGTTTTGTGAAGCAAAAGGCATTCGATCAATATATAATAAAACAGGTAAAACGATTTAGGTTTAATAGTTACAGCAGATTGCATATTTTCGATTGTTTTGATTTCAGCTTTCTTATGCGCTTTGGTACCAGCAAAATCAGGTTTCGTATGTTTGTTCTTGCAAGAAGTTAATATGGTTACTGTAAGTGCAAAAATTAGAGTTGATGCGCTTAGAAACTTTTTCCTTTCGATTTTAAAACTAGTTTTAAGCAATCAAAAATATTAAAGTGTTTTCCGATGGCCTTACATCATAATCCTGATAAATTACATAGTCCACAGATTATTTAAGAAAAATAGAATGTTGGTTGATCAAGACCGTTAGTTTTTTTATACTATTTGCAAAAAATATTATACTCTCACACCAAAAATATAGCCGACTAGTGCAGACAATCCCATTGCCAGAGTTCCCCAAATGGTTATGCGCAGAATGGCCTTTTTTATACTTGAACCTCCGGTTTTCGCAGCTATCATTCCTAAAACGAGTAGAAATACGATTGTGAAGCAATATAGCCAAAACTCCATATTTTTTAGCGGTGTAAAAAGTACTACCAATAGCGGCAAAACGCCACCAACTGTAAACGAAGCGCCTGATGCCAAAGAAGCTTGGATCGGGTTAGCCTTGCTTATTTCGTTGATGCCTAATTCGTCTTTTATGTGAGTTCCTAACACATCCGCTTCTGTTAATTCTAGGGCGACTTGCATTGCCGTTTCTTTTTTTAATTCTCTTTTCTCATAAATTTGTGCTAGTATTTTTAATTCTTCTTCGGGCATTTCTTCGAGCTCGACTATTTCTCGTTCAATGTCTGCTTTTTCTGTGTCGGTTTGCGAACTTACAGAAACATATTAACCCGCGGCCATTGATAAAGCTCCAGCTACGAGGCCAGTCATCGTCGCTAAAACGATCGGTTCTCTTGTTGCACTTGCGGTGGCGACAACTATTGCAAGACTTGAAACAGATATAATACCATCGTTTGCTCCTAAAACTGCGGCTCTCAGCCAGTTGCTTTTGTGTATGTAGTGGCTGTCTAAATAGTTATCAATTGTAGTCATTTTAGTTGTTCATTATGCATAACGTTAAAATTACTATTAAAAATAAGTCGAAATAAAGCGGCTTGGTTTACCGCCTTCAATATCATACATGCATCCTAACGTTAAAAAGGTAGATCAAAGACACGTTAATGATATTCGAATTTCAAATTACTTTATAAATTTCCTCGAAAGGAATTCTCATTCTATCTCCCCATACGCCTCCTTCTTCTCTAATGCCACAAGAAATTACCATATTAACTTCGGCACCAGAGGGCAGACGTAAAATGCTTTTTACTTTTTTGCTATCGAAGCCTTCCATCGGGCAGGTGTCATATTTTTGATTGGCCATGGCCAACATAAATGTTTGAGCTGCCAAAGCACAGGATTTATGAACGACTGCTCTCATATCGCATTCAGATACTTGATAGGTGATTGGTTTGAATAGACCAATGGTGCAAACTAAGATTTTTCTTGTAAAACCTATCAAGCCTAAAAAACGGGAGTATAAAAACGGCATGACCATTCCATAATATATTTTCCATTGTTTAATTCTTTTAGCTTGTTTCTCCTTTGGACTATTTGTCAAAATATTTTGAGTTTCCAATTCCAACATTTTTTTCGCTCTTTTTCTGAATAAATCCTGACGTGTTACAAAAACAATAATTTGTTGGGCGGATGAAGCAGATTGTTGGCTCAAACAAGCGATAGATAGCTTTTTTAAAACTTCAGGCGTCGTAACGTGATAATACTCCCAAAGTTGCATGTTAGAGCTGTTGGGGGCTAAAGCAGCGAGTGACAAACAATATTTAACCGTTTCTGAATTAATCGAAACATTCTTATAATGTCGAACAGATCTGCGGAAAATTACTGTTTCTTCAAAATTCATTTTTGACGTGGATTGTAGCATTTTATATTTCTTTTTTATATAAAATTGTCTAAGGCGCATTTAAATTCAAAAAGAGAAAATTTCTTTTTGCTTAATTTAATTTGCTTTCAACAGACCAAATCATAATTTTTCGATCGTCACTTGCAGATATTAAATAGTCGTTTTCTTTGTTCCAAACTAATCTATTTACAGAGTATTGATGCCCGACTAGATTTTCAAAAGTAATGCTTCTGGGGAATTCTGGGTTTTTTGCGTCCCAAATTTTTATAGTTTTGTCTCTGCTGCCAGTTGCGAATAACTTTTTATCTGGTGAAAAAACGATAGAATAAATGGCATAATTGTGTGCAGGGATGGATGTTTGAAGTTGATAATCTTGGCCCCACAGTTTTAAATGCCCGTCCCATCCTCCACTCAAGAGTAGATTATTAAAGGGGTGAAACTTAACAACATTGCATGATTTTTGGTGGGCAATGAACGATTTCAAAATTGTCTTATTTACTAAGTCAAGAATTACGATGTCGGAGTTTCCACAAGCGATAGCCGCCATATTATTTTTAACATCTATTGAACGAATTCTTTCGTTAGAAATATTTAGTATTTGTTCAGTCTTTAAATTAATTAAATTGGTGAAAGAAATGCTTCCATCTGCGCTCACCGCGATTAAATTTGACCCGAACAGTTGAAAGTCAAAAATTTTATCGGTATGATTTTTTAGTAGTTTTATTTCTTTCTTCGAATTTAAATCGACAACGTGTATTTTTCCAGTCGAGGTACCAACGAATAAATAGTTATTCCCAACAAAGTGAAATAAACTATAAATCGCTTCTGATGATTTTGTAATTATTTTGGATTTATTTAAATCTTCAAGATCCCAACGTATGACTTGTCTGTCAACTCCACCTGAATAAACATAATTTTTACCCGAGACATGTAGTCCATAGATAGGCGCTATATGTCCGTTCAGTTCATTTTGTTTTACAATTCTAATCATTATTGTTAGTCTTTATTCTTCCAGATAACGCCTACAATAATTTCGTTTTTTCTTCCTAAAAACTGGTAAGGAGCGTTATAGCCTAAAAAACGAAAGTTTCCGGTGTAGTCGATGCTATTAGCTTTCAAAGCGTTTTCTAATTTAGCCGTATTTTTTTTAATCTCGTCATCGTTGGCATAACCGCCAAAGCTGATAGCTGCCACGTATTCTTCAGAAGTGGTTTTAATACTTATCGTTGAGTCGTTTGGTTTTGGTAAACTATCTTTCGTAAGGTTAGCTGGCATTACAAAACTCATAGAGGAAATAGTGTCATTGATATCCATGTGCACTGGGGTAGTCATGGCAATGCTTTTTTTAGACTGATTCCCGCCGAAAATAAATGAAGCTAATTTTCTAAATCCGGACGAAGCTAATTCTTTATAAGTTTTTGTGTCCATAGAGACAGTTGCCATCGTAGCGGGTGGATAGAGGCGTATTTCGTAATCTTTTCCGGTTTTAATAATATTGTAGGCTTGTGTTTCCGTTTTTGCCATTTTAAAATATAGTTGAGAAGTAAGTATTAGCGTTGTAAAGATCGCAATTATTATTAAAGTTAATTTCATCTGTAAATATTTTTAATTATATGTTTAACATCACCACTTTTGCACTCGGATTTTTTAACATCGTCGATGCAATGTAGAGGTTCGCTCGCATAGAACTTTGCAAATTGAAATACTCATTAAAAAAAAACCCACACCAAAGGTGCAGGGTATTTTTTAATAAAAAAAGATTTGCCTAATGAAATGGACACAATAAACGGTTACACGCACGCCTGCCGTTTCGTTGGCCACTGCCTGAAGATTGGAAAACCACAGTGTTCATGATACCCGTTAAGCCAATCTGACATATTCTGTATTTTCATCAAGGCAAATCAATAGAAAAGGTTTTTATAGGTGTTCTAGCAATTCCTATTCCTTAACCTTTTGGCAGTAAAACTTTATCGACTACGTGAATGACCCCATTCGAAGCACTAATGTCAGCCGAAGTAACTTTTGCATCACCTATTGTTACCTTTCCATCTTTTACTACCACTTTTAATTTGCCACCTTCTACTGTCGTTAATTCCTGGCCGTCTTTCAAATCAGCGGCCATAGTTTTTCCGCTCACGACATGATAAGTTAGAATTTTAGAAAGTTTAGCTTTGCTTTCTGGTTTTAATAATTTGTCCACTTCTGATTGTATTTCGGCAAAAGCCTCGTCAGTTGGAGCGAACACAGTGAACGGCCCTTTTCCCTGCAAGGTTTCTACCAGTCCAGCTGCTTGCACCGCAGCGGCTAAAGTTTTACAATCTGCTGAAGCAATTGCAACGATGTCTTTAGTTGTTGTCATTTCTTTTTCCATTTTATTTTTGGTTTATGTAGAGAAATTATTTTCTCTGTGTTGTAAAATTATATATTGTAAAAGGGGGAATTGTTACATAATAAAAAGAATGAGTTATATCATTCACACTTATTTTTAAAAAACATTCGAAACAAAAAAACCGACAAAAAGGAATTGAAAGTTATTTCAATTCCTTTCCTGCAAACCCTAAAAATTCAAGGGAACGAAACAGTCTCTTGTCGGCACTCGCTGTCAGCATTTTTAATTTTTATTTTTATGGGTATTTTATAGAACAAGCCAAACCCGTTAGTCGATTTTATGAATAACACGAATCTAGGGTGAGTTTCAATCGTCAATTGTATTGCTTTAGTTGGAAATAGTTTGGATGACAATCGGAAACTGAAAAGTACTTCAGAATCCGGATTAATATTATTTTTGTAAGGAATTAATTTTGCAACGTTACCGTGAAATATCGCAGCTAAAAAGAGGATATCTGCGCTGCTCACAGCTAGCGTCTGCTTCGGTAAAAAAACAAAGGGAGTTTCGGAAAATGTTTTTACCAACCCGCAGTATATAATAGCTGTGTTTGCTCGCATATTTAGAAATCTGAGAATAGCTGATTGTTTGGACAGTTTGATTGCACGCGGTTTTTCGACTTTAAACACAAATTCCCCTAAAGTTTTTTGTTCTTAGTACATATTTGGTGTCTCTCCGAAAACTACTTGTTTGAATGGAAAAATTCAGTTTCGAGGTGGGTTAAAAAAAACGGTCGTAAATTTACCGGCGTAAATGAGCGATTATTTTTTAGATACAGCAACGAAAATTGAGTTTTCGGCCAAGTACTATTTACTATTCTTTTTCTAGCTCAATAAATATTTTTGAGAAAATAAACGAGACGAAAAAAGAATTATGTAATTCTTTTTTCGTTCGAAATTTACTAAACTAGTTTTGCAATAGCTTTGGAGGTTGTCGCCAAAACTTTTCCTAAATGTTTAATTTTTGTAGCTTCTGCACCTTCCTCAGCATCTGCGGCTTTGGTGGTTTGTTCACCCAGAGTTTCTAAAAGGGTTGCGACTTTCTTAAAATCTTTACTTTCTAATGCTTCTTTGAGTTTGTGTAAGTTAGAAGCAATCGTTTTCAAACTTTTGTGGTCTTCAAGTGTATCAATCCATTTGTTAATGACACCCGACACGCCTGTGGCGGATTTTTTTTCCAGATGCTCCTCGATGGTTTTTACGGTTGAGTCGATCTGGGAGCCGTGGCTCTTCTCGATGGTTTTTTCTTTTGTTTCCAATTTTTATTTTTTTGAGCAGCGAATTAATTTTCGCTGCTTTGCAAAATTGTCCAAACCCTAAATAATTTGTGTTACATAATTAAAATAAGTAATTGCATTAATCACACATTATTTTAATAATTTTTTTTAAAATAAAAAACGATAATAGGGAATCGAACTAGTTTTTAATTCTCTTTATGCAAGCCTAAATTGCTGCACGGGAATAAGACCGACCCCTTTCGGCACTTTACGCCGTAATTTTTAAGTTTTCGTTATTATTGACATTTTCTCCTTCAATCAATTTATTTTAAAAAACTGTAAAAACAAGTAGGGTCAACAATTAGCTTGCCAACGACGCGATTTTTTTTGTAACAATTTTATTTAAATGCAATTCAAATTGTCGCTCGAACAACCGCGACAGATAAAAAGAACGCCCTTGTAGCCGTTCGAATGTTTGCTTTTTAATCTCTTTTTTAGTCGCTTCCTAATCGCTTGCAGAATTTTCCGTTTTTGCTTTTCACTTAACTATATAAAATTGAACTGATTAATCATTTAAAAAATATGATTTCATTTTTCAGTAAACTTGACGGTTGGGCTTTGTTTTCAATCGCCAACCGGACCACGCTCCCGTGGCCTATAAAACCAATACAATTAAAAAGGGTTGAATTGGCAGTCGCAACCAAAGAAGTAAATCGGAATTTAGACCAAATGCATAATTGTGGTTAATCAATTACAGTACTTTGCCGCGGAAAACTGCGATTAAAAAGAAGGCTATTAGCCAGCCGATGTTAGTTCGTGATTTTGATAAAAAAAGTAATGAAGTTCCTAAAAGTATTTCAACAATTCCTGATACAATAACAACTGTGCCCGCATTCATTCGAACCCAATTGGGCACCCGCGATAAAAACTCTGTTCTTATAAAACTAGGATGACCCACTCCCGCTAAAAAAAGGAGGAATTCCAGCATCGAGCAAATAGTCGATTGTTTTTTTGTGTATTACATTATTTACAATTAAATTATTGTACAGCGATTCCTCCATCAATTACTTGCGTTGTTCCGGTTATATATTGGCTGTCGTCACTTGCAAGAAATAAAACTAATTTGGCTACCTCAATTGGTTCTGCATAACGTCCAAAAGGAATCGTATTCTCTAAATGCCTTTTTACCTCATCGGCGTGACCTGCGACCTCACCTTCTTCAATTGACCGCATCATTCTATTATTTACAGGTCCTGGATTAACAGAATTTACTCTAATTTTGCGAGGAGCGGCTTCAATGGTAGTAGCTCGCATTATTCCTATAACAGCGTGTTTGCTGATTATATAGCCACTTAAATTAACAGATCCTAAAATGCCAGATAAAGATGAAGTCATAATTATACTTCCACCGTCTTTCATCTGAGGTAAAATATGTTTATTTCCTAGCCATGCCCCTTTTACATTTATCGAAATTACTTCATCAAATATTTCTTCAGGGTAGTCCACAATAGGTTTTACTATTCCTTCAATACCCGCGTTATTGAAAAAGACGTCGATTTTTCCGAACATTTTTACTGTCTCATCCACGTAGTTTTGAACCTCAGATGTTTTTGTGACATCGGCTA
>Ga0105048_10003760_pt1 | contig 24799 bp, 20 predicted proteins | sample MAT05_FD_78382 | JGI IMG/M metagenome (GOLD analysis project Ga0105048, IMG submission 78382) | Freshwater microbial communities from Lake Fryxell liftoff mats and glacier meltwater in Antarctica - MAT-05 | ecosystem: Environmental > Aquatic > Freshwater > Ice > Liftoff microbial mat | place... | reverse complement strand
GGCCTGGCGATTGCCGGCGACTACATGTCGGCAGCGTCCTTCCTGGGCATCAGCGCGGCCGTCATGGCCAGCGGCTTCGACGGCCTGATCTACAGCATCGGCTTCCTGGTGGGCTGGCCGGTGGTCACCTTCCTGCTGGCCGAACGGCTGCGCAACCTGGGCAAGTTCACCTTCGCCGACGTCGCATCGTTTCGCTTCAGCCAGACGCCGGTGCGCATGTTTGCCGCCAGCGGCACGCTGGTGGTGGTGGCCTTCTACCTGATCGCGCAGATGGTCGGTGCGGGGCAGCTCATCAAGCTGCTGTTCGGCCTGGAGTACTGGATCGCGGTGGTGCTGGTGGGTGGCCTGATGATGGTCTACGTGCTGTTCGGCGGCATGACCGCCACGACATGGGTGCAGATCATCAAGGCCGTGATGCTGCTGTGCGGCGCGACCTTCATGGCCTTCATGGTGCTGCTTCACTTCGGCTTCAGCCCCGAGGCGATGTTTGCGCAGGCGGTGCAGATCAAGACCGACATCGCGGCCAAGGGCGGCAAGCCGGCCGAGGAGGCGGCGCAGATCGGCTTTTCCATCATGGGGCCGGGCGGCTTCGTGAAAGACCCCATCAGTGCCATCAGCTTCGGCATGGCGCTGATGTTCGGCACCGCCGGCCTGCCGCACATCCTGATGCGCTTCTTCACCGTGCCGAATGCCGAAGAGGCCCGCAAGTCGGTGCTGTGGGCCACCACCTGGATCGGCTACTTCTACATCCTGACCCTCATCATCGGTTTCGGTGCCATCACCTTCGTGCTCACCAACCCGCACTTCCTGGATTCCAAGGGTGTGTTGATCGGGGGCAACAACATGGCCGCCATCCACCTGGCCAATGCGGTGGGCGGCAACATTTTCCTGGGCGTCATCTCGGCAGTGGCCCGCTGCATGACGCGCTGGCCATCGTGAGGCGGTTCAGGCTGCATCTGCGCCAGCACTTCAAGCTCGACAGCCTGTGAGCACCGACCCCGCATGAAAGTTCGCGGCCCGCGTCGCCGGCTGCTGACGCAGCGCCTGATCGCGCTGTTTGGCGCCGGCGTGCTGCTGTTCAACTTTCCGCTGCTCAAGCTGTGGCTGTCCGATCGCACGGTGTGGGGCCTGCCGCTGCTGCCGGTGGCGCTGTTTGTCGCCTGGGCGGTGCTGCTGGCCTGGCTGGCATGGTTGATGGAGCGGCGAGTGGACCCGCGCGAGGACCCGCGCGAACAAGGTTGATGCCGTGAACACCTTGTCGCCGACCTGGGTGCTGGGCGTCTCGCTGGCCTACCTGCTGGCCCTGTTCGCCGTGGCGGCGTGGGCCGACCGCCGCGCCGCTGTGGGCCGCAGCGTCATCGGCAATGCCTGGGTCTATGCGCTGAGCATGGGCGTGTACTGCACGGCCTGGACCTACTTCGGCAGCGTCGGCCGCGCGGCCAGCGGCGGGGTCTGGTTCCTGCCCATCCACCTGGCCCCGACGCTGGCCATGGTGCTGGCCTGGCTGGTGCTGCGCAAGATGGTGCGCATCGCGCGCAGCTACCGCATCACCAGCATCGCCGACTTCAACGCCAGCCGCTACGGCAAGAGCCGTGCGCTGGCGGCAGCGGTCACGTTGCTGGCTTTGGTGGGCGTGGTGCCTTATGTGGCGCTGCAGCTCAAAGCGGTGGCCACCGGCTACGAGGTGTTGACCGCCGTGGGTGGCGCAGATGCGGCGCACAGCACGCCACTGATTGCCCTGGTCGTGGCGCTGATGCTGGCCGCCTTCACCATCGCCTTCGGCACCCGCCACCTGGACAACACCGAACGCCACGAAGGCATGGTCGCGGCGATGGCGGCCGAGTCGGTGGTCAAGCTGCTGGCCTTTCTGGCGGTGGGCGTTTTTGTCACCTGGGGCCTGTTTGCCGGGTCGGGCGAGCTGTGGGCGCAGACCCTGGCGCACCCCGAGGTGAGCCGGGTGCTGCGCGCCGACGCCGCCGTGCCCTTCGCCTTCGACCAGTGGCTGGCGCTGCTGGTGCTGGCGGGTCTGAGCGTGCTGCTGCTGCCGCGCCAGTTCCAGGTCATGGTGATGGAAAACGTCGACGAGCGCCACATCCGCCGCGCCGCCTGGGCCTTTCCGGCCTACCTGCTGCTGATCAACCTGTTCGTGCTGCCGATCGCGCTGGGCGGCTTGCTCTTCTTCGGTGCCGGCGCGGCCGATGCCGAGACCTTTGTGCTGAGCCTGCCGCTGGCCGCCGGTGCGCCCTGGCTGGCGCTGATCGCGTTTGTCGGCGGCCTGTCGGCGGCCTGTCGGCGGCCACCGGCATGGTCATCGTCGAAGCCATTGCCGTCAGCACCATGGTCTGCAACGACCTGGTGCTGCCGCTGCTGCTGCGGCTGAAGGCCTTTGCAAGGCGCGACGTGAGCGGCACGCTGCTCTTCATCCGCCGCGCCGTCATCGTGCTGCTGATGCTGCTGGGTTGGCTGTACTACCGCATCGCAGGCGAAGCCTACGCGCTGGTCAGCATCGGCCTCATCAGCTTTGCCGCCGTGGCGCAGTTTGCGCCTGCACTGCTGGGCGGCATGTACTGGAAGGGCGGCACACGCAACGGTGCGCTGGCCGGTCTGTCGGCGGGTGCGCTGCTGTGGGCCTACACGCTGATGTTGCCGTCGATTGCCAGGAGCGGTTGGATGGCAGGTGCCATCGACAGCGGCTTCCTGCAGCACGGTCCCTTCGGCCTGGGGCTGCTGCGGCCCGAAGCCTTGCTGGGCCTGGTGGGGCTGGACGCCCTGAGTCACGCGCTGTTCTGGAGCCTGCTGGCCAATGTGGGCTTGTTCGTGGCGGTGTCGCTGGCCCGGCCATCGCGCGCGGCCGAGGCCAGCCAGGCGCTGCGCTTCGTGGACGTGTTCGAACACGACGCACAAGACCGTGTCTTCTGGCGCGGCCGCGCCAGGGTGGCCGACCTGGTGGCGCTGGTGGGGCGTTTCCTGGGCATGGAACAGGCCCGTGCACAGCTGCAAGTGCCGGCCGGCCAGACCAACGCAAACGCCGACCCGCGCCTGGTGCAGCAGGCCGAAGCGCTGCTGGCTGGCGCCATCGGCAGCGCATCGGCGCGTGTCATGGTGGCCAGCGTGGTGCAAGAAGACCGGCTCGAGCTTCAGGACGTGATGCAGATCGTCGAAGAAGCTTCTGAATTGCGCCACCGAAACGAAGAACTGCAGAGCCTGGACCAGCTGAAGGACGATTTCATGAGCAGCGTCACGCACGAACTGCGCACGCCGCTGACCAGCATTCGCTCGCTGGCCGAGCTGATGCGCGATGCACCCGACATGCCAGCCCCGCAGCGGCAGCAGTTCCTGGGCATCGTGGTGGCAGAAAGCGAACGCCTGAGCCGCCTGGTCAATCAGGTGCTGGACATGGCCAAGATCGAAAGCGGCCACGCCGAGTGGCTGAATGCCGACGTCGATCTGGCCGCACTGTTGCAACAGTCGCTGACGAGCACGGTCGAGCTCTTCCGCGAGCGCGGCGCGCACGTGCAGCTGCACCTGCCGGCCACGCCCGTGCCCACGCTGCGGGCCGACCCCGACCGCCTGCTGCAGGTGGTGCTGAACCTGCTGAGCAACGCCGCCAAGTTTGTGCCCCGTGAAGGCGGCCATGTCGATGGGCGCCTGCTGCAGCGCCAGGGCCACGCGGTGGTGGAGGTGCAGGACAACGGCCCCGGCGTGCCTGCCGCGCAGCAGGCGCTGGTTTTCGACAGATTCCGCCAGGGTGGCGATGCGCTGCACCGCCCGGCTGGCACCGGCCTGGGCCTGCCCATCAGCCGCCGCATCGTTGAACACTTCGGTGGCCGGCTGTGGCTGGCCCTGACCCCGGGGCAGGGCGCCTGCTTCGCTTTCGAATTGCCCATCAGAACAGATCAGGAGACAACACCATGAGCCACAAGGTGCTGATTGCCGACGACGAGCCCAACATCCTCATCAGCCTGGAGTTCCTGATGAAACGCGAAGGCCACCAGGTGCTGCTGGCACACGATGGCGACGAGGCACTGGCGCTGATCCGCAGCGAAAGACCGGCACTCGTGCTGCTGGACGTGATGATGCCCGGGCGCAGCGGCTTCGAGGTCTGCCAGGCCGTGCGTGCCGACGACACGCTGGCCGGCACCAGGATCCTGCTGCTCACCGCCAAGGGCCGCGACACCGATGTCGCCCAGGGCATGGGTGTGGGCGCTGACGGCTACATGACCAAGCCCTTCAGCACGCAGGAACTGGCGGCGCGCGTGCGCGAGATGCTGGCCGGCTGAGCACGCGTCAAGGAAGGACAAACCATGACCGTCGACAAACAGCAACTGGCTGCGGCCGCCGCGCGCGGCGCGCTGCTGGCCCTGGTGCTGGTCGTGACCGCGGGCCTGCTGGCGGTCACGCTGGACGCCGCCGAGCGCGCCACGGTGTGGGCGCTGCTTCAGCCGCGCATCGCACTGGTGTTCATGTTGTGGCTGGTCGTGTCCCTCGCAGCGGGCGCCGCCGCGCGCTGGGCCTGGCAGCGCTTTGCGGCAGCACCTGCCCGCCTGGCCGAGGCCGTGCAGGTGGTGGTCAGCAGCGGCAGCGCCGTGCCCTTGCCCGCTGAAGGCAGCACCGGCAGCCGGGCCCTTGCGCTGGCCGTGAACGCGCTGGCCGGGCAACGCGACAGCCTGCGCGCCGACATGGCCGAGCAGGTGGCCCTGGCCAGCCACGAGGTGGAGCAGGAACGCCAGCGCCTGGCCGCCCTGATGGCCGAACTCACACAAAGCGTTGTCGTCTGCAACCTGGACGGCCGCGTGCTGCTGTTCAATGCCCGCGCCCGCTTGCAGTTCCGCGCCCTCGCGCTGTCGGCGCAAGGCGGCCCGGCCGACGCGGCAGGCCGCACCATCGGTGGCGCAGACGCGCTGGGCCTGGGCCGCAGCATCTACGGCGTGCTGGACCGGCGCCTGGTGGCACACGCCCTGCAAGCCGTGCAACAGCGCCTGCAACGCGGCGCCGCACACCCTTCGGCCCAGTTCGTTACGGCCACGCGCGGCGGGCAGTTGCTGCGTGTGCAGATGGCGCCTGTGCGTGCGCCGAAGGCCAACGCGGACACGCCGCTGAACGGCTTTGTGCTGATGCTGGACAACATCACCCGCGACATGGCCGAAAACACCGTGCGCGACCAACTGCTGCACGGCCTGAGCGAAGGCCACCGCGGCAGCCTGGGCAACCTTCAGGCGGCCGTGGAGCTGCTGGACGACCCGGCACTGGATGCGCCCACGCGCGAGCGCTTCATGGCCGTGGTGCGTGACGAGATCCGCACCATGAGCCGGCGCCTGAACGACGCCGCAGACCAGGGCCTGCGCGACATCAAGACCCGCTGGCCGCTGGAAGGACATGCTGGGTGCCGACCTGGTGGCCGCTGTCGCGCAGCGCATTGAAAGTCAGCTGACCGTCAAGGTCAACGTCAGCAACGTCGACGCCGCGCTGATGCTGAAGGTCGACAGCTACAGCCTCATCCAAGCCCTGCTGCACCTGGCCGGTCATCTGGCCGGCGAGTACGGCATCCAGCGCCTGCAGCTGCGGCTGGCTGGCGTGGACGCAGCGGCGCAACTCGACCTGGTGTGGGCGGTGCAGGCCATGAGCACCGAAACCGTGACGGCCTGGGAAACCGATGACATCCAGGACGGTGGCGAAGCCACGCCGTTGACCGTGCGCGACGTGGTGCAGCGCCACGGCGGCGCGCTGTGGTTCGAACGCGCGCGGGTGCGGCAGGAGGCCTTCTTCCGCTTCCTGCTGCCGCTGGCCGACGAGGCCGCGCCGCTGCAGGCGGGTGCGCAGTTGCCACACGACAGCCGCCCCGAGTTCTACGACTTCGACCTCTTTGCCCTGAAGGGCGGCGGTGAGCAGGACGCAGCCTGGGCCCAGACGCCGCTGGCCGAGTTGGTCTACACCGTGTTCGACACCGAAACCACGGGCCTGGACCCGAGCGCCGGCGACGAGATCATCCAGATCGGCGCCACCCGCATCGTCGCGGGCAAGCTGCGCCGGCAGGCGTGCTTCGAGCAGCTGGTGGACCCGCAGCGCAGCGTGCCGGCAGCCGGCGTGGCCATCCACGGCATCCAGCCCGAGGCCCTGAAGGGTCAGCCGCTCATCGACGAGGTGCTGCCGGCCTTCCACGCCTTTGCGCAGGACTCCGTGCTGGTGGCCCACAACGCGGCCTTCGACATGCGTTTCCTGCAGCTGAAGGAAGCCAGCACGGGCGTGCGCTTCCACCAGCCCGTGCTGGACACGCTGCTGCTGTCGGCCGTCGTCCACCCGCAGCAGGCCAGCCACCGCCTGGAGGCGATTGCCGAACGTGTGGGCGTGCCGGTGCTGGGCCGCCATACGGCACTGGGCGACGCCATGGTCACGGCCGAGGTGTTCCTGAAACTGCTGCCGCTGCTGCAGGCGGCTGGCATCACCACGCTGCAGCAGGCCCTGGACGCGTCGCGCCAGACCTACATGGCGCGCCTGAAGTACTGAGCGCCCCCAGGGCCGGCCGGAGGCCCGCTGCAGGCATCATCGTGCTGCAAGGGCCATCGGCCCGGCCCGGAGGTTCGCCCATGCATCTTCTGTTTCGCTGGCTGCTGTCGTGGCTGGCGCTGCCGTGGCTGGCGCTGTGCACCGCCCTGGCCGCCCCGGCCGGGGCGCAGTCGACCTCCGCGCAGCAGCCCGCGGTGCGTGTCCTGTCCGCGCAGGCGGGCCTCTTTGGCTTGCCCGGCGACGAGGCCGGCGCCTTCAAGCCCAGCACCCGGCTGCCGCTGAAGGACGGTCAGACCTTTGGCTGGACGATGACCGTTCAGACGACACGCAAGCGTGTCCTGGTGCGCGAGGAAATCACGCTGCCACAAGAGCCCAGGACCTGGGGCGACCCGGAGCCCGACATCAAGCGCAAGACCACGCCCGACGGCAAGACGGCCATTACGGAAATCTGGCTCGAACCCCGGGACGGTTTGATTGCCCACACCTGGACCGTGACGCAGGGCGATCCCAAGGGCCCGTGGGTCATCAAGGTCTGGGTGGACGGCCAGCCGGCACGGGTCTTCCGATTGGAGGCCCATTGACCGTCTCTGACTGCCTCTCTCCCACACCACCGCCCACACCACCACCCACACCACCACCCACATGGACTTCGAAGACGGGACGCGCATCGGGGCGGCCGACGTCATCCGCGAACTGAAACCGCGGTGAGCTGGCTCAGCTACCTCGGCCGCCGCAACCGCACGGTCAAGACCGAAGAAAACGACTTCGCGCTGCCGCTTGCTTGATCTCGCGCAAACGCGCGGCCGGTCTTCTGCACGTGGGGTCTTTGAAGTCCCAGAATGGTTCGCACCCCAGCGCCTGCTGGGCCTGCGGTGCTTGCACGGCAGTGCCCGTTGACCCGAGACCCGCGCCGTGCCGAACCTTCCTGCCCACGACCCGGTTGCCGCCTGGCATGCACTGACACCCGAACAGGCGCTGCAGCGCAGCGGCGTCGACCCCGCCGTCGGCCTGCTGCCGGCAGCGCTGCTGGCACGGCAACAGCAGCACGGGCCCAACACGCTGCCCCACGCACCGCTGCGGCCGTGGTGGCGCACGGTGGGGCGCCAGTTCATGAGTCCGCTGATCGGCATCCTCTTCGTGGCCGCGGTGCTGGCGGTAGCGCTGGGGCACCTGGGCGATGCGGGCGTGATCCTGGCCGTGGTGGTGGTCAACGCGCTCATCGGCGCCTTCCAGGAGGGCCGCGCCGAGCACTCGATGGCCGCGCTGCAGAGCCTGTCGGCCCTGCATGTGCGTGTGCTGCGAGGTGGCGCGGAACAGGTGCTCGAAGCCAGCGAGTTGGTGCCCGGCGACATCATGCTGCTGGCCGCCGGCGACGCCGTGGGCGCCGACGCACGGTTGATCGATCAGGCACAGCTGCAGCTGGCCGAGGCCGCGCTCACGGGCGAATCGGTGCCGGTGTCGAAGTCGACCCGTGCCGTGGCGCAGGCCACCGGCCTGGCCGACCGCCACGGCATGGTCTACAGCGGCACCCACGTCACCGCCGGGCGCGCGCGGGCGCTGGTGGTGGCCACGGGCGTGCACACCGAAGTTGGCCGCATCGCCGACCTGACCACCGGCACCGCTGAACCCAAGACGCCGCTGGAGCGGCGCATGGCGCAGTTCGGTCGCGCACTGGTGATGGCAGCGATTGCGCTGTTTGTCGTCGTCGTGCTGCTGGGCCTGTGGCGGCAGTTGCCGCTGGCCGAGGTGCTGATGGTGGCCATCAGCCAGATGGTGTCGATGGTGCCCGAAGGCCTGCCGGTGGCCCTGACGGTGGCGCTGGCCGTGGGCATGCAGCGCATGGCCGGGCGCGGCGCCATCATCCGCCGCTTGTCGGCCGTGGAGACGCTGGGCTAGACCACCGTGATCTGCAGCGACAAGACCGGCACGCTGACCAGGAACGAGATGACGGCGGTGCAGCTGTGGCTACCGCCGGGCCGCGAGATCACGCTGGCCGGCATCGGCTATGCGCCCGAAGGAGAGTTGAAGGGCGTCGCCGACGAAGCGCCGCCCTGCGTCAGCACCGACCCGGGTCTGCGGGCCTTGCTGCACGCCGCGGCGCTGTGCAACGACGCCGAACTGGTGCCACCAGAAGACGGGCGCACGGCCTGGTCCGTGCTGGGCGACCCCACCGAGGCCGCCTTGCTGGTGATGGGCGCGCAAGGCCGGCATCGACCTGGTCGCCCTGCGCCAGCACAGCCCGCGCGAAGCCGAACTGCCCTTCGACGCCGACAGCAAGCTGATGGCCACGCGCCACCACGAAGCCGCCCTGCCGCGCCACGTGATGATCAAGGGCGCACCCGAGGCCGTGCTGCGCCTGTGCGAAGGACCGTCCGGCTCGGGCATCGATGCCCCATCGCAAGAGCTCATGCGGCAGGCCGCGCGGGAAGCGGCCGACGCCATGGCCGCGCGTGCACTGCGGGTGTTGGCCTTTGCCGAACTGGACGACGACACGCTGGATGCCGATGCCGGCTTCGACGCCTTGCGCGGCCGGGTCCGCTTCCTGGGCCTGGTGGGCGAAATCGATCCCCCGCGCGAAGAGGTCAAGCTGGCGGTGGCCGCCTGCCGCGGTGCCGGCATCCGGCCGGTGATGGTGACCGGCGACCACAAGCTCACCGGCATGGCCATCGCGCGTGAACTGGGCATCGCACAAGACGGCGACCGTGCCGTCGATGGCCCCGAACTCGAACGAATGGGCGAGACCGAGCTCACCGAAGCGCTGCCCCACATCGCCGTCTTTGCGCGTGTGCAGCCGGCGCAGAAGCTGCGCATCGTGCAGGCCTTCCAGGCCCGCGGCGACGTGGTGGCGATGACCGGCGACGGTGTCAACGACGCACCGGCGCTGGCGCGCGCCGACGTGGGTGTGGCGATGGGCATCACCGGTACCGAGGTGGCCAAGAGCGCGGCCAAGATCGTGGTCACCGACGACAACTTCGCCACCATCGTCGGCGCGGTGCAGCAAGGGCGGGTGGTCTACGCCAACGTCAAGAAGGTCATCCTGTACCTGCTGGCCACCTCGCTGGCCGAGGTGCTGGTGCTGATGCTGGCGCTGCTGGGCGGCTTTCCGCTGCCACTGGCGGCGGTGCAGATCCTGTGGATCAACATCGTCACCGAAGGCACCGTCACCGTGAACCTGGTGATGGACCCGCCCGATGGCGGCGAGATGAAGCGCCCGCCCGTGTCGCGTGACGACCGCCTGCTGGGGCCCGATCTGCTGTGGCGCGTGGCACTGATGACGCCGGTGATTGCCGCTGTGACGCTGGGCTGGTTCGCTTGGCGGCTCTCGCAGGGCTTGCCGCTGGACGTGGTTCGCACAGAAACCTTTACGGTGCTGGCCATGTGCCAGTGGTTCAACGTGCTCAACTGCCAGTCGGCCACCGCCACGGCGCTCAGTGGTCGCCTGCTCAGCAACCCCTGGCTGCTGGGCGGGTTGACGCTGTCGATGCTGCTGCAGGCGCTGGTGCTGTACGCGCCATTCATGAACACCTTGTTTCACACCGTGCCGTTGCCGCCCGCTGCGCTGTTGCCGCTGGCGGCGCCGGCCAGCGTGGTGCTGTGGACCGAAGAGGGCCGCAAGCTGTGGGTGAGGATGCGCGGAAAGAAGCCCGCGCGTGGTCAGGAGCTGCCGGCGTGACGCTGACCATCCTGCTGCTGCAACTGCTGCTGGCCACAGTGACCTCGCTGCCCGAACTGGCCTCGGGCATCAGCGCCGTGGCCCTGGTGGGCGCGCCCAACCTGGCAGTGGGCAATGCGCTCGGCGCCTGCGTCATGAACCTGGCCTTCCTGTGGTGGTGGACGCGCTGCAGCGCCAGCAGCCGATGTACCGCGACGCCAGCGCGGCGCACCTGCTGTCGGCCGGTTTTGGTGTCGTCATGCTGGGCTTTGTGGCCATGAGCCTGCTCACCGGCGCGCGTGCGCCCGCGGTGCTGCACGTGGGCCTTTACAGCCCGGCGCTGCTGGGCATGTACCTGCTGGCACTGCGTGGTGAGCACGCGCACGAGCAGCAGGCGGTGCGCGCTGCCGGGGCGGCTGCCGGCGGTCAGGGGCTGGGTGACAGCGGCATCGACAAAGGGCGCGAGTGGCGTCGCTTTGCGCTGGCAGCGCTGGCAGCGCTGGTGGTGCTGGCGGCCGGCACCTGGCTGCCGCAGGTGGGCGACGCACTGGCGCCGACGCTGGGCCTGTCGCGCAGTTTTGTCGGCACCGTGTTCATGGCGGTGGTGACCACCCTGCCCGAAATGGCCGTCACCGTGGCAGCACTGCGCCTGGGTGCGCTGGACTTGGCTATCGGCAACCTGCTGGGCAGCAACCTCTTCAACGTGCTGATGCTGGCCGTGGACGAGCTCTTCTGCACCCCGGGCCCGCTGCTGCCGGCGGTCGCGCCGGTGCACGCCGACACCGCGGTGACGGCGCCGGTGCACGCCGGCACCGCGGTGACGGCGCTGGTGCACGCCGGCACCGCGGTGACGGCGCTGGTGATGACCGGGGTGGTCATCATCGGCTTGGTGATGCGGCCACGGGGGCGTGTGCTGCGCGTGCTCAGCTGGGTCAGCGTGGGCCTGGTGGCGGCCCATGTCATCAACGCGGCCCTGGCCATCCTGAACGTGGCCTGAAGTGCGGAGAATCTGACCATGCACGGCTCGATGGGACCCTTTGCCGAGATTGCGGCGCTGCTGCTGCTGTGCGCAGTGGCCGGTGCGGTGTTCGTTCGACTGCGCCAGCCGGTGCTCATCGCCTACATCGTGGTCGGCGTTGCGGTGGGCCCGGCCGTCTTCGGCTTGGTGACGGCACATGACCAGATCGACCTGCTGGCGCAGGTGGGCGTGGCGGTGCTGCTGTTTGCGGTGGGCCTGAAGCTGGACCTGCACCACGTGCGCCACATCGGGCCGGTGGCGCTGGCCACGGGGCTGGGCCAGCTGGCCTTCACCATCGTCATCGGCTTCGGGCTCGTACTGGCCCTGGGCAAGGGCCTGGTCGAGGCGTTGTACGTGGCGGTGGCGCTGACGTTTTCCAGCACCATCATCATCGTCAAGCTGCTGTCGGACAAGCGTGAACTCGACAGCCTGCACGGCCGCATCGCGGTGGGCTTTCTGATCGTGCAGGACCTGGCCGTGGTCGTGGCCATGATGGCCATGAGCGCGCTGCGCGGTACCGGCGCCGAAGGTTCACCGGCCGACAGCGGCTGGGTGACCGTTGTGGTGTCGCTGGCCTGGCGCCTGGCCCTGGCCGCTGCGGCGCTGTATGTGCTGATGCGTTGGGTGCTGCCACGTGTGGTGGCGGCCATGGCCCGGTCGCAGGAACTGCTGCTGGTGTTTGCCATTGCCTGGGGCGTGGCCCTGGCGGCGCTGGGCGAGTGGGCCGGCTTCAGCAAGGAAGCTGGCGCCTTCCTGGCCGGCTTTTCGCTGGCCTCCACGCCTTACCGTGAGGCCATGAACGCACGCCTGACCGGTATCCGTGACTTCCTGCTGCTGTTCTTCTTCATCGACCTGGGCGCCAAGCTCGACTTCTCGACCCTGGGGGCCGAGCTCTGGCCGGCGCTGGTGCTGTCGCTGTTCGTGCTGATCGGCAACCCGCTCATCGTGATGGCCATCATGGGCTACATGGGTTACCGCAAGCGCACCAGTTTCCTGGCCGGCTTGACGGTGGCGCAGATCAGCGAGTTTTCGATCGTCTTCGTGGCCATGGGCATCACGCTGGGGCACGTGGGCGTGCAGGCGCTGGGGCTGACCACGCTGGTGGGGCTGATCACGATCACCGTGTCGACCTACATGATCCTGTACTCGCAGCCACTGTACGAGCGGCTGGCCGGCGTGCTGGGCATTTTCCAGCGCCGTTCACCCTTCCGTGAACTGGCCGCCGAACAACAAGGTGATGGCTCCGCGCCGGCCCAGGCCATCGTCTTCGGCCTGGGCCGCTACGGCAGCCGGCTCTTCGAGCAGTTGCGCAGCGCCGGCGTGGCGGCCGCCGGTATCGACTTCGACCCCGAGGCCGTGCGGGCGCTGCAGGCCCGCGGCCTGCCGGTGCTGTACGGCGATGGCGAAGACCCCGAATTCCTGGCCACGCTGCCGCTGCGCCAGGCGCGCTGGGTGATCACGACCTTTCCGCAATGGGAATCCAACCGGGCCTTGTTGCACGCGCTGCGCGAGGTGGGCTACACCGGCCAGGTGGCGGGTGCCGTGCGCGACCCAGTGCACGGCCGCGCCCTGGTCCGCGCCGGCGTGACACAGGTGCTGAACCCCTTCGACGACGCTGCCGACTTTGCTGCCAGCCGCCTGGCAGCAGTCATCCTTGAACAGGAGCCCAAGCCATGAACGCACCCCGCACCCTGCTGGCCGCCACCGATTTTTCCGACCACGCCCGCCACGCCGCCGAGCGTGCCGCGCGCCTGGCCCACGAAACCGGCGCGTTGCTGACGCTGATGCACGTGCAGCCGGTCGCGGCGCTGCTGGCGCTGCGCCAGTGGCTGGGTCAGGGGCACGCGGCCGAGGCCCACCTGCTGGCACAAACGGCACAGCAGCTGCAAATCCTGGCCGACGGCCTGCAGGCCGCCCACAAGGTGCCGGTGCGCGCCGTGACCACCAGCGGGCAGGTGCTGGACGACCTGCTGCGTGAGGCGGCGCAGCAGCAGGCTGCCCTGCTGGTGCTGGGTGCCAAGGGCGTCGGCTTTGTGCGGCGCCTGGCCCTGGGCAGCACGTCCGAGCGCCTGCTGCGCCGCACGCAGTTGCCGCTGCTGGTGGTGCGGCAGAAACCGCACGAAGCCTACCGGCGGGCATTGGTGGCGGTGGACTTTTCGGCCTGGTCGCTGAAGTCGCTGGCGCTGGTGCGGCAGGTGGCCCCGCACGCACAGCTGGTGCTGATGACCGTCTACCAGGTGCCCTTCGAGGAAAAGCTGCGCTTCGCCGGTGTCGACGCGGCCACCGTGGATCACTACCGCCAGCAGACCAAGGCAGAAGCGCTGCAGCAGGTGCACCTGCTGGCGCAGACCGCCGGCCTGAAGCCCGGCCACTGGGAGCCCTGCGTCGTGGAAGGCGAGGCCTGGCAACGCATCATCGAACAGGAACAGGCACGCGACTGCGATCTGGTGGCGATGGGCAAACACGGCCAGTCCGTCACCGAAGATCTGCTGCTGGGCAGCGTGACGCAGCGTGTGCTGGCCGAGGGCGACACCGATGTGCTGGTGTCGACGACGCACGGCTAGCCCGGTGGAACAAGGAAAAGCAGCAGGAGCCCAGGTTTGGCTCAGAGCCGCACGTCCTCGATCGTGCGCTGCAGCCGGCTGCGTTCGGCGGCAAAGGCCATGAGGTGGCTTTCCACCGAGTCTTCGATCGACGAACTCAGCAGCGCCGGGTTCTTCTGGCCCACGGCCTGCACCCAGTCGCGCACCATGGGGTGGTCACCGCCGCCGTGGGCGTCGGTTTTCATGGTCCAGGTGCTGCGCTTGCCGGTCTTGAAGCTGGTGAGCGTGAAACTTTCCATGTCGCCGGTGATGTCACCGAGCGAACCCATCACGCGTGTGCGCCGACCTTCGTAGGACACAAAAGCCTCCATCGAAAACGCCGCCGTCACACCTTCGCGAAACAAGATGTTCACCGTCAGGTGGTCGGGCTGGTTGTTGTCCATGCGGTAGACGCAGCGGCCGTAGTCGGTGGTCTTCAGCGCTTCCATGATCAGGTCGTCCCAGCGGCTGCGGTTGTCGGGCAGGTCGAACACGTACAGGCGCTTGCGGTCGCGGTAGTAGATCTGCAACGCGGAATAGGGGCACTCGCCCTCGACCTTGCAGCCGTCGGTGCAGCGTTCGGTGCTGCCTTCGGGCGCGTTGGCGTTGTGAAACCACTTCAGGTTGCCGAAGCAGTGCACGTTGTCGGCGTGCTGGCCCACCAGCCAGCGGATGATGTCGGTGTCGTGGCAGCTCTTGGCCAGGATGATGGGCGTGGCGTCGTCGCTGTTGCGCCAGGCGCCGCGCACGTAAGAGTGGCTCATGTGCACGTGCTCGATGGGTTCGAGGTGCTGCAAGCTGATGATCTGGCCGATGAGGCCGGCGTCGATGATTTCCTTGATCTCGCGGAAGTAGGGCGTGTAGCGCAGCACGTGGCACACGCCCACGATGCGACCGGTGCTGCGCGCCCGGTCCAGGATCTGGCGGCACTCGGCTTCGCTGGGCGCGATGGGCTTTTCCAGCAGCACGTCCAGGCCCAGGTCCAGCGCCTGCAGGCAGGGCGCGGTGTGCAGATGGTCGGGCATGGCGATGATCACGGCGTCGGCCAATTGCAACAGGTCGGGCTGTGCCATCGCGGCGTCCCAGCTGGTGAAGCAGCGGCTGTCGGGGATGCCATGCGCCCGTGCCGTGCGCAGGCGCCGTCGCGGGTTGGGGTCGGCCACCGCCACCAGCTTCAGTTCGGCCGGGTTCTTGATCGCGAAGTCGGCGTAGACCGAACCGCGGTGCCCGGCGCCCAGCAGCAGCGCACGCACCGGCTGCGCCAGCGGGCGGTGCAAGGGGTTGACGTACAGGTCTTCCTGCAGTCCCAGCGCACGCGCGGTTTCGCTCCACCCGTGCACGACCGTGTTTTTCATCGCCGTCAGCGTCCGGGTCAAGGGCCGCAAGGACATGAACTGTCGCAGTGACATTCAGTGTTTCTCCATCGATCGAAGGGCCGGACCGCGTTTCACCGCACGCCCAGCCAGAAGGCCAACGCGGCCATCAACACGGCCCAGCCCAGCAACAGCACCACCTGGCCGCGGCTGTCGACCCAACCCCGGCGCAGCGCGGCGGCGTCAAGGGTGGTGCCCAACAATTGCGTGGGCAAGGGCGGCGCCAGCAGCCGGCTCAGCACCGTGGTCACCACCACCGCCACCACCAGGCCGCTGATGTTCCACCACATCCAGAACACGGCCGCGCCCAGGCTGTGGGCCAGCCACAGGTTGGCCGCCAAGCCGGCGCAGACACCGGCCAGCACGGCGGGGCCGCGGGCGCGGCGGTCCAGCACGCCGCAGGCAAAGGCGGCCAGCAGTGGCCCGTAGAACAGCGCGCCGATGCGGTTGATGCCTTCGACCACGCTGGTGGCCATGCCGCCCACGAGCAGCGCAAACAGCACGATCAGCAAGCCCCAGACCACGGTCACCAGCCGCCCTGCCAGCAGGGCTTGCGAAGGCGAGCGCAGCCGCGGCTCGACAAAGTCGCGCAGCGTGGCCGCCGACAGGCTGTTCAGCGCCGAGTCCAGGCTGGACATCGCTGCGGCCAGGATGGCTGCCACCAGCAGGCCGCGCAGGCCCGAGGGCACGAACAACTCGATGAAGCGCGGCACCATCAGGTCCAGCCGGCCGGCGGGGATGGCCGCGCGCAGCGTCTCGTTCTGCAGCACCACGGCGCCGATGGCCAGGCCCAGGCCGGCGTACAGCAGCGTCAGGGGAAACCGCGCCAGGCCATTCAGCAGCAGCGCCCTTTGCGCCGCACGCACGTCGGTGGCGGCCAAGGTGCGCTGCGCCTGGCTCTGGTCGACACCGTAGTAGGCGATGTACAGCACCAGGCCACCGGCCACGAAACCCCACAGCGGGGCGCGCGCGCCGTCGCCCAGGCCGTGGGCCCATTCCACCGCCGCCAGCCGTGCCGGGTCGTGTGCGGCCAGGATGGCCGCGCCGCCACCGGCCAGGTTCCACGCGATGCTGCCGCACAAGACCACACCCAGCATCAGCACGGCCATCTGCAGCACATCGGTCCAGACCACGGCGCGCATGCCGCCCAGCGTGTCGTAGACCACCGTCACCGCGCCCATTAGCACGATGGACGCGGTGAGCGAAAGCCCCGTGCAGACCTGCACCACCAGCGCCGCGGCATACAGCGCGACGCCGGTGGCCAGGCCCCGCGACAGCAGGAAGACGGCGCTCAACAGCAGCCGCGTCGGGCGGTCGAACCGGCGTTCCAGGTACTCATAGACGCTGATCACGCCCAGACCACGCAGCACCGGCACCAGCACCAGCATCACCACCACCATGGCCAGCGGTAGCATCAACTCGTACTGCAGCCAGGTGAGCCCGCCACCCGGCACCAGTGCCACATAGGCGGGGATGCCGAGAAAGGAATTGGCCGAGGACTGCGTGGCCAGGATCGATACCGCCAGCGCCCACCAGGGCAGCTTGTGGCCGCCCACGTAGTAGTCGGCGGCGGTGGCCTGGCGGCGCGCCAGCCACGCGCTCAAGCCCAGCGTCAGGCCCAGGTACAGCGCGATGACCAGCCAGTCCAGCAGCGTCATGCGTGCGGTTCAGGCGGCCTGTGCCGCGTCTGACAGGCCCGCGGTGGGCACTTGCAGCAGCAACTCTTCAAAGGACGTCACCACCGTGACGCCAGGTGTCTGCGCCAGCAACGCAGACTTGGGGTCGATGGCAAAGGCGCGGTCGGCCAGGCGCAACAGCCCCAGGTCGTTGACGTTGTCGCCCACGGCCCAGCATTCCAGGATCGGCGGCTGGCGGTCGTCGGCGCGCATGCGTCGCAGCACATGGCTCTTGCATACCGGTTCGCCGTCGCCTTCGTTCATGCGCTGGAAGGCCGGGTTGATGCGCACCTGGCCGTTGCACACGTCGTTGTCGAACTGCAGCGTGTGGGCCAGCGCGAAGTCGGCAAAGATGCGCTTGCGCACGATGTCGGCGGCCACGAAGTAGCTGTCGCTGAGCAGGCCGACCATGTAGCCCTCGCGCCGCATCCGGTTGACGAACTCGATCACCCCGGGACGCAGCTCGATGTTGCGTGCGACGCGCTCGAACTCCTGCTTGTGCACGAAACGGAACAGCGACGCGATGCGTTCGCTGCGCGTGGCGTCGTCGGGGCTGGCTTTGTCCAGGAGTTGCATCAGATCGGCGTGGCGGCCACTGGCAGCGGCGATCTGCACCACGAAGCGCTGCGCGCTGACGGTGCCGTCCATGTCCAGCAGCAGCAGCCGCTGGCGGCCCCGCCGCCGAGTCATGACGTGGTTCAGCTCTGCCGCGGCCTGGCGTTGGGTTTCGTACATGGCGATGATCTGCTCCACATGCAGGCGGCCGCTGGCACGCGCGCGCTGGTAGATCACACGCGACACCTCGTTGGCCATCACCGTCAGGTCCAGCAGCGGCTGGCTGTCGTGTTCGAGCGAGCCGATGTCCACTTCCGCCAGACGGGCGCCGGTGCGGTGGACGTCCAGCAGCAGGCCGATGTCGACGCCGTAGCCGTCTTCGAAGCTCAGCGGCTGCAGCAGACTTCGACGTGCCGCGATCAGGCCGCCCAGGGGCTGCGAGAAGTGCGCCACCTCGGGGAAAAAGACCTTCAGCATCGGCTTGGCCGTGAGCTCGGTGACACGCCCGCCCACGCGGCCGAAGCGGGCCTTCACGAAGTCAGCCTGGTCCCGCACCAGCGGGCGCACGAGGTCGGAAATGATGCCGTCGCTCAAGCCGGCCAGGTCGCCGTCCAGGTACACCAGCAGCTCGTTCCTGGCCGCCATCATGCCGTCGCGCATGCTGGCACCCTTGCCCAACATGGTGCTGGTGACGACACGGGCGCCAGCTGCTTGCGCCAGGCGCGCGGTGTCGTCGATGGAGCTGTCGTCCACCACCAGTACCTCGTCGGTGGCGGGATCGGCCAGCGCGTAGGTCACCACGTCGGCGATGCGTTTGGCTTCGTTCAGCGCCGGGATCACCACCGTGCAGCAGCGTGCCAGTGGCATGTCCACGACAACCGAACCCTGGGCCGCGGGCGAGCAGGCCGCCGGCAAGGGTCGGCGCAAGGGCCTCGCCGGTTGGTCCAGCCAAGCTTGCCACCAGTCGCGCAGCCGATGCACCAGCGAGCGTGTGGGGTCTTCCATGTTGTCTACCTCCAAGGCTTGCCGGGGCGGGTGCCCCGGCACTGCCCCGTGGTCGTGGGGTGGCGCCGGGCCGGTGCAAAGTATATTTGTACAAACTATTGTCGTTGCAGGTCGTGACCTTCGGGTCACACGCATCAGGGCCTTGACAGAACCGCGGGTGCAGCCCGGCGGCGGCTTGTGCTGAAACTGCTCAAATCACGCCCACCGGCTTGAACAGGACCTGCTCACATGCTCACCGCCACCTGCCATTGCGGCGCCATCGGCATCCAGATTCCCGAAGCGCCCGCTGAGGTCACCAACTGCAACTGTTCGATCTGCCGCCGCCTGGGCACCTTGTGGGGCTATTACAAGGCCGACACGGTGCAGGTGCTGGGCCACCCCGAAAAGACCGACAGCTACGTCCACGGCGACAAGACGCTGCGAGTGGTCAGGTGCCGCCACTGCGGCTGCACCACGCACTGGGAAGACCTGGAAAGGCAGCCTGATTCGCGCGTGGGCGTGAACATCCGCAACTTCGAACCCGGCGTCATCGGCGAGGTGCGCATCCGATTGCTGGACGGCGCAGACAGCTGGAAGTCCTGGTTCTGGGAAGACCGGCCGTGATGGGCACGCTGCGCCGTGGCTGCCACCGCAATGGCAGGTTCAAGCCCCAAAAAGAAAGGCCCCGCCGAAGCGGGGCCCAGAAGCACGCAATCAGCCCGCGCGACGTGCGGATCAGCCTTGCGGCGCGCGCGGGGTGCGGCTCACCACTTGTGCGTTAGACGCAGCAGTGGCGGCCATGTGCGCATCGGCTGCGGGCTGGGTGGCCAGCAGGTTGACGCTGAACAACATGCCCAGGGTCAGGCTCAGCGCCAGTGCGGCTGCACCGGTGCGTTGGCGGGTGTTGCTGAAGGGGGTTTGCGCGGTGTGGATCGTGTTCATGGTGGGCTCCTGGTGGCGGGCTGCGGTGTGTCGATGGAGTGGACTGTAGGCAAGCCCACACCGCGCCGCCACGGCCATGCGATGAAGCGCGGCAAGGCGGCGCCCAGTTGCAGGTTTTGCGGATGAACGGCTTGCGGCAACCCCCGGCAGGCGGGGTGCCGGCCCGTGTCCGTCAGGCGTTTGGCGTGCCGGCCAGCAAGGCGGCTTCGCGCTCGGGTGACAGCCCCACGGCCGGACGTGCCGGGCCCGGCGCGGCGGTAGCGGCGGGTGTGGCCGCCGCCTGCTGATCGGCCCAGGCCGCGGTATCCAGCAGCGTGTCGCGCAGCGGCCGGCAGTTCAGTCCGGTGGCCAGCGCGCGTGAGATGTTCACGGTGTGCAGGCCGGCCTGTGCGGTGGGCAGCCACACCGGCAGGTCGGACCACGGTGCCACGCCCTGGTCCAGCAGGAATTGTTCGTCCACCCACTGCAGCCGGGCCGCAGGGTTCAGCGCCGAGAGGGCCGTGTCCAGGAAGCCGCCCATGGTCAGCGGCTGAGCCGGCCCGGTGAGGTCTGCGGCCTGTTCGCACAGGGCCTTCAGGCCGCCATAGGTTTCACCGGTGACGGTTTCGACCGTGTGGTCGGCCAGCGTGGCCGTGGCGCCGCTTTCGTCCATGCCCGGTTTGTCGAAGGCGGCGTAGACGCTGATGCTGGACACCGACTGGTAGTGCGCCAAGCGCGGCGCCACGGCGGCGGCCAGTGCACGCACCTGGCGCGGCACGTAGGCGCTGGTGTCGATGGCAGCGTCCCACTCGCCCTGCGCCAGTGCCGAGAGGTCGCCGTCGCGATCAGCGATGCGGTGTTCGGCTTGCGGAAACAGCGCCGGCCCGCTGCGACCGCGGTGCAGCAGTGTCAGCTGGTGGCCGCGCTGCAGCGCTTGTTCTGCAATGTGGCGGCCCAGGAAGCGGGTACCGCCGATGATCAGCAATCTCATGGCGTCTGCGGTGTCATCGGCGTCGAGTGCGTGGGCAGACCGTCCGCCGCCGCCAGTTCACGCAAGCAATTCAGGCACAGGCAGCCGCTGTAGCGGGCCAGCAGCTGTGCCTGCAGCGTCGCGCTCAAGGCCAGCGCAGTGCAGTCGCAGGGTCCGGGCCCGGCCGCGCCGCAGAAAAAGCCACCACCGCAGCGTGGGCAGGTGTCGGTGGCAAGGGTGGCAAGGGCTGCGCTCACTCGTCGACTCGCTTCAGGCTGCCGCTGCGTTCACTTCAGGAACAAGCCCTTGTGCTTGTCGCGCAGCAAGTTCTTCTGCACCTTGCCCATGGCGTTGCGCGGCAAGTCGGGCACCACATCCACCAGCTTGGGCACCTTGAAGTTGGCGATCTGATTCTTCAGCGCGCCGGCGATGTCGGCACCGCTGATGGCGGCACCCGGCTTGGGCACCACCACGGCGACCACGGCCTCGCCGAAGTCGGGGTGCGGCACACCCACGACGGCGCTTTCGGCCACCCCTGGCATGGCATTGATGAAACCTTCGATCTCGGCCGGGTAGACGTTGTAGCCACCGCTGATGATCAGGTCCTTGCTGCGGCCGACGATGGTGAGCACGCCCTGGTTGTCGAGCTTGCCCACGTCGCCGGTCTTGAACCACAGGTCGGTGGTGAACTCGTCGGCGGTCTTCTCAGGCATGCGCCAGTAGCCCTTGAACACGTTCGGGCCCTTGACCTCGATCTGGCCGACTTCGCCGGCCGGCAGCGGCACGCCCTTGTCGCTGTGCACACGCACACCCACGCTGGGCAGCGGCAGGCCCACCGAGCCACCCTTGCGCGCGCTTTCCGGGCGGTAGGGGTTGGAGGTGAGCATCACCGTCTCGCTCATGCCATAACGTTCAAGAATAGTGTGCCCGCTGCGGTCACGGAAGTTGTTGAAGGTCTCGGTCAGCAGCGGTGCCGAGCCGCTGACAAAAAGCCGCATGTGGCTGCATGCGGCCTGGTTGAAACTGGGCTCGCCCAGCAGCCGCACGTACAGCGTGGGCACGCCCATGAACACGGTGGCCTCGCTCATGCGCGCCGTGGCCGCGCGGGGGTCGAAGCGGTTGAACCAGATCATCTTGCTGCCGTTGATCAGCGCGCCGTGGCTGGCCACGAAAAGGCCGTGCACGTGGAAGATGGGCAGGGCGTGGATGAGCACGTCGCCGCCTTCTGCTTGCGACCGCCAGCCCCAGGCCGCTTTCAGCACCAGCGCGTTGGACAGCAGGTTGCCGTGCGTGAGCATGGCACCCTTGCTGCGCCCCGTGGTGCCGCTGGTGTACAGGATGGCAGCCAGGTCGTCCTTGTCGCGCAGCGCCGGTGTGTGCGTGTCGCCTTGGAAGTTGGCGCGGTCCAGCAGCGTGCCGGTGCGGTCGTCGTTCAGCGTGAAGACGTGTTGCGTGCCAGACAAGAAGGCGATCTTGCTGACCCAGCCGAAGTTCTTGCCGCTGCACACCACCAGGGCAGGCTCGGCATTGCCGATGAAGTACTCGACTTCGGCCGCCTGGTAGGCCGTGTTCAGCGGCAGAAAGACGTGGCCGGCGCGCAGCACGGCCAGGTACATCATCAGCGCTTCGACACTCTTTTCCACCTGCACCGCCACACGCGACGCCGGCGGCAAATCGAGCGAATCGATCAGGTTGGCCAGCATCGCGGTGCCGCGCTCCAGGTCGCGCCAGCTGTAGTGCAGCGGCGTGGGCGTGTCCGCCGTTTCGATGGCGGTGGCGTCCAGGTCGGCCGCAAAGGCCGCGCGCAGGGCGGTGAACAGATTGCCGTTTTTCATAGCGGGTGTGAGCGTGCAGATCAAGTGGCCGCCGCGGAACCGGCTTTGCCGGGCCGCTGGCGGCGCCCCCTGGAAGGGAGAGCGCCGTCAGGCGCTGCGGGGGTCAGTCCAACTTTGCCCCAGAACTTTTCACCACTTCGGCCCAGCGCTTGACTTCGTTGCCCACGAAGCGGCCGAACTCGTCGCCCCACAGATTGGGTGTTTCGGTGCCCAGGCCGGTCCACATGGCCTTGAGCTCGTCACTGTTCAGCGCCTTGCGCATCTCGGCTGCCATGGCCTGCGTGGCTTCGCGCGGCGAACCCTTGGGGGCCCAGATGCCGTACCAGGTGGCCACCTTGTAGGTGGGCAAACCGCCGTCGGTTGACGTGGGCACATCGGGGAAGCCGGGCGCACGTTTGTCGCTGGCCACGGCAATGGCGCGCAGGCGCCCGCTCTTGATGTGCGCGGCGCTGCTGCCCAGGCCGTCAAAGGCCAGGTCCACCTGGCCGGCGATCAGGTCTTGCAACATGGGGCCGGCGCCGCGATAGGGGATGTGCGTGATGAAGGTCTTGGTCTGCAGCTTGAACAGCTCGCCGGCCAGGTGGTGGCTGGTGCCGTTGCCAGCCGAGCCGTAGTTCAGCTTGCCCGGGTTCTTGCGCAGGTAGTCCAGCAGTTGCGGCAGCGTGGTGGCTGCCACCTTGCCCGGGTTGACGACGATGACCTGCGGCACGCTGGACACCAGGCCCACGGGCACGAAGTCGGTCTCGATGTTGTAGTCCAGCTTGGGGTACATGCTGGGTGCGATGGCGTGGTGCACGGCGCCCATGAAGTAGGTGTAGCCATCGGGGGCGGCCTTGGCGGCAATGCCCGCGCCCAGCGTGCCACCGGCGCCGCCCTTGTTGTCGATGATGAATTGGCGACCGACGTTTTTGGTCATCAGGGCAAACAGCGGCCGCGCAAAGGCGTCGGTGCCACCACCGGGCGGGAAGGGCACGACGACGGTCACCGGCCGGCTGGGCCACGCGCCCTGGGCATGCACCCAGGGTGCGGCCAGCGTGGCGGCCGTGGCTGCGGTGCCCAACAGGGCCTGACGTCGGTTGATGGTGCTCATGAGGTGTCTCCTTCGTGGTTGTTGGGGTACGGCTGCTGTACGGCTGGGGTTCGGCAGAGACCCGGTCTGGAACAGGCAATGTCTACAAAGGGCTGCCCACGGCACGGGACCGTGCCACTTCACCCTGGCGGAACTTGGCGTGGCTGGCTTCGACCTTGCTCAGGTCGTAGAGGTAGTTGACCATCATGCCGAAGGACTGGCGCAAGCCCTTGCCGGAAAGGTCGCCGCGTGGGTTGAGTCTTTCCAGCCTGGCGCCATTGTCCAGGTGAAAGCGGGCCACCGGGTCACCGGCCGGTGTCGGTGAAAGCCCCAAGAGGTAGGCGCCGCACAAGAGCTCCAGCGCGGCCACGTCGTCCTTGCCCATGGCCTCGTGGATGGCCAGACCCTGCAGCGCCGTCAGGTCGCCGCGACACAGCGTGCGCAGGCGCTCGCGTGCGGCTTGCAGCTCGACCAGCGCGGCCTTTCGCGCGCCCGGCAACTGGCTGAAGTCGGGTTCGGACAGCAGCCAGTTGGCAAAACCCGGAATCGGCGACAGCGTGCAGAAAGTGCGCAGCCGCGGCAGTTCACGCTGCAGCTGCAAGGCCACGGTCTTGATCAGGAAGTTGCCCAGGCTCACGCTGCGCAGGCCGGGCTCGCAATTGCTGATGCTGTAGAAGGCCGCCACTCGGTAGCGGTCGGCCAGCAGCGGCGTGCTGGCCTTGTCGATCAGCGGCGCAATGGACGAAGGCATCTCTGGTAGCAGCGCCACTTCGACAAAGATCAGCGGTTCGTCGCGCAGTTGCGGGTGGAAAAACGCGAAGCAGCGGCGGTCGGGCTGCAGGCGGCGGCGCAGGTCTTCCCAGCCGTCCACCACGTGCACGGCTTCGTGGTGGATGATCTTTTCCAGCAGCTGCGCCGGTGAGTTCCAGTCCACGCGTTTTTTCTGCAGGAAACCCGGGTTGAACCAGCTTGTCAGCAGGTGCAGCAGATCGGCTTCGATGACCTGCAGCTCGGGCCGGGCCTTCAGCCGCTTGAGCAGCGCACGGCGCAGCCGCAGCACTGCGCCGGTGCCGCCGGGCATGCGGTTCAGGCGCCGGAAGAGTTCTTGCCGTGCCGGCTCGGCCGCTTGGGTCAGCGCCGCCAAGGATGAGGCGTCGGGCTTGTCGGCATAGGCCTGGGCCAGTTTCAGCACACCTTGCGGGTCGGGGCTGAGGTCTTGCGCCAGAAAGTCGAAAAACGCCTCCAGTTCATCGTCGGCCAGGCTGTCCAGGCGTTCGATAAGGTCGGTGGCGATGGCCATGCCGCCGAGTTCGCCCTTCTCGCCCAACAGGCGCTTGCAGTCGGCCTTCATGCGGCGCACGGCGCGCGCGGTGCGCTGGCGCGCGGCGGCGTGGCGGATGTCATCGAGCATGGCGGGGCTCCCGGGTGGCGCGTTTGGGGCTGGTTCTAGGACTGGTTCTCGGACTGACTCTTGGGCTGACTCTTGGGCTGGCGTTTGGGCTGGCGTTTGGGCTGGCTTCCGAGGGTGTCTTGGCTGTGCACACGGTCGTGCGTGCGGCTGCGCGTGCCGGCGCGCGCAGCTCGCTGCGGCGCAGTTTTTTCAGCGCCACCAGCTGCGCCATCAGGTGGTCGTGCATGGCACGTTCTGCGCGCAGTGCGT
>Ga0105048_10003759_pt1 | contig 24804 bp, 16 predicted proteins | sample MAT05_FD_78382 | JGI IMG/M metagenome (GOLD analysis project Ga0105048, IMG submission 78382) | Freshwater microbial communities from Lake Fryxell liftoff mats and glacier meltwater in Antarctica - MAT-05 | ecosystem: Environmental > Aquatic > Freshwater > Ice > Liftoff microbial mat | place... | reverse complement strand
AGACGTTCTAAAGAACGACATTTCTTCTGTTTTGGTTCGTTTCTTCCGGACATGTTGGATTCTTCTGGACATGTTGGATTCTTCTGGAGAGGGGTGTGTCCCTTTCCGGCAGAAGAATCGTGGTTGCTTTCCGCCCGGGAGGCATTCAACGTTCCCGGGGCCAAGCCCACCCGCCGGGCTTCTACACGGCATTCACCCAGCTGCCGCGGACGAGGATCGAAGTCCCGCCACCCAGTACGACTTCAGATTCGTAACCAAGTAAATGCGGTGATTCGAGTCAGCGGAATCGAGAGACGCGGGTATGCATTCCTGAATAAGGCCCATGTCGAGGCATCTGAATCTCTGAATTGACCATGACGGCCAATTCGCGGATAATCTCATTCAACGACACAAATGGATCAACAGGAATCGTCATGGAAGACCGGTTGAATGATCATCTCTTGATCGCCTTGCGTCAGGCGCTGGCAGACACGGGCGACCACCGTCTCTACAAGAGCGGAAAGCTGACGGGCCTCTTCTCAAGCCGAAGCGGGCTTGCGGGCGATGCCGCGTTGGCAGCACTGCGCGAGGGATATGTCGAACCGGTGCGCACAGAGGTCAAGGGGAAAGTCTCGATCGAATGGGTGCGACTGGCGCCCCCCGGGGTCGAGTTCATCTATCGACATGACTCGCCACGCGCGGTGTTGGAACAACTTCATGATATGCTCGACCACGCCGGAAGAGGCGCACCGAGCTGGCTGACACGGGTTTACGAACAGGTAAATGGGTTATCGAAGACGATCGCGGAGGAAATGACCCAGTATTTGCAAAAGCTCGACGCACTCACGAAGCGTGTTGAAGAAGCGTTGCGGCGGATCGATGCTGGAGTCCCCTCGCTGACCGACCCGCTTCAGGCCCTCGTGCCCTGGGGACTTGACGCACTAGCCTATCTTGATCGAAGGAAACTCACCGGAATCGCCAACCCATGCCCGCTGCCGGAACTCTTCGCCGCAGTTCGGCAGGCTCACCTACATCTCACGGTTTCGGATTTTCAGAAGGGGTTGCGCCGACTTGCGGACAATCGGGCGATCACCCTGCTGCCCTTCGTCGGCCCCGACCTGATCCCGGAACCGGAACACGCGATTCCCGAAGGGGCGCATATGCTCTATTTGGTGAGCCGGTAAGACTTCAACTCACATTCGACAGCCGGCAAGGCAAACTATCGATGTTCGGGCAATCGGCCGGCAGCGCCGCCTCTTCGACAACCAGGCTGACGAAGCCTTCTCGAACCTTGAAATGCACCCGACAGCGGGAGCAGAGTACGCGAATCTCGTCTTCGATGAATAGCTTGGCCTCGCGCTCAGGGTCGATGGGGCAGCGAAGAATCGAAAGATACTGCTCGTCGATCATGTAACTGATTTCCAGAGGCAAACGAAAAAGAGCCCGGCGCGCCCGAGAGGTTTTGCCTCTTACACGCGTCAGGCTCTTTCTATAGGTCGGATGGCCTAAGTTCGCTGGATGGCCAAGAACAGTTCGGACATTTTCATCCCCAGCGCCAGGCAGATGCGGTACAGGGTCTCGATCGAGGCCGAGTTTTTACCTAATTCAATCTGCGACAGATAGCCAAGCGATACGCCGGTGCGGTCGGACATCTGTTGAAGCGTGAGCTTCAGTGTTTTGCGTTTGTCGCGGATGATGTTGCCGAGCGACTCCCGCAGGGCCTCCTCGGTCATGCGCAACAGGCCTTTGTTTTCCAGGCAGCGGATGACGAGGCTGCGAAGCTGCTCCACCTGGAACGGCTTCGTGAGGTAGTCGTAAGTCCGGGCGCGGAGGCAGTTCAGTGCGCTTTCGACAGTCGGGTACGCGGTGACGACGATCACGCTCGAATCGGGCTGATATTCCTGAATCCACTTCAGGACGGTTTCGGCCTCGAGACCGGGGAGGACGTAATCCATGATGATCAGGTGATACTGCTGGCCCTTGAGCCAACCTTCAACCTGACTGGGATCGGAGAGCGTATCGATCACGAAGCCATGATTGCTCAACAGGGCCTGGATCAGATGGCAAGTCTGCGGATCGTCATCAAGGATCAACAGGCGGATTTCACCCGACGTCTTGAACTCGGAAAGTCCGAGCGATAGTGCGGGTGCGATTCGCGAGACCGGCTTCTGGTATGAGTAGGCGGGCTTTTCAACGAGGGTGCTCATTAGTGGTTGCCTCCTGGGTTCTTATGAGATTCCTGGGATGGTTCGGTCGGCCTAGCCGCGGCAAGCGGCAGGACGATTTGAAAATGCGAACCGCGTGTGTTGTTCGTCTCGAAGCGGGCGCCGGCACGATGGGCGTGCAAAATGCGATAAGCTACAGGCAGTCCAAGGCCGCGATGCCGAACCTTCGTAGTAAAGAACGGTTCGACAAAGAGCCGTTTGCGATAGTCCTCGCGGATGCCGGGACCTTCATCGGAAATACGGACTTCGACATAAGGTCCCGCCGCGACGGCGCCGAGGTACTCGCGAGACTCAGCGTCGGAAAGTTCGACGAGCGAAGCGACAACTCGGATGGCCCCATTTGGGGGCGATGCTTCAAGGGCGTTGTCGAGCAGGTTGCCGAGCACCGTTTGCAGTGCCCCGGCCTCCATGGCGACCGGCGGAAGGTCGGTGGGGGCTGCAAACTGCAACCGCACCGGCTGTGTGGCCGATTTCTTCAGGCGAGTTTCTTCCCGTGCCAGGGCATTGCCGAGACTTGTCGGCATCGGCCGCGACCCGCCGCTGCGACTCAGTTGATGCAGCTGAGAAGTAAAAGAAATCCCTCGATTTCCAGCCGAGGTGATCTCGGCCAAGTATTGAGCGGGCATGCTGCCTGGCTCGAGCATCGATTGCACCATTTCGGCGAAGCCGACGACTCCCGTAAAGATATTGTCGAAGTCATGGGCGATCTTGCCGGCAACGACGGACGCATCTTGAAGGCGCTGCACGATATGCGTTTGATCGTGGAGCGATCCGAGCCGTTCTTGGTATGCCGGATGCTTCGCCAGCGCTTGGGCGACGACCACGAGGTAGCGAATGGCGTCTTCGGTGAACGCTTCTTCACTATCAATCCAAAGGACGCCGGGGCGACGGCCATCGATGATGATCGGGACGTACAAGCGACGATCCGTGTGAGTGTCAAGAAAAGCATCGTTCGACGACCGAGCGCCAGAGAGTCGGCCCAGGACATCCGATTCCCATTTGTTCACATTTACGGATCGGCCCGCCGCAAGTTGAATCTGCGGGGTGCCTTGGAGAGGCCAGCGAACTCCAGCTGTTTCAAGGCCGGCCACGGTAACCACTTCGCCCAACAATTGTTCGAGCGTAGCGGTGTTTGCGGTCTCCGGTGCTAGAAAGCGGGAGAGCAAACTATACCGGGCTGTTTGTCGAGTATTGCTCAAGGTTGATTTCATGTTCTGGTCAGGCGATCCGGTTTCGGAGTATGCTGGCGTCTGAATTCGTTCAGGACGTTAATTGGTTGTAGAACAGGCATGAACGAAATGCAAATGTCGGTAGTAACGATTTGCTTGATTTCGCAGGCTGTATCGGCCGGTTCATACGACCGGCGCTGAAATAGATCCGACTTGCTCTTGATCGTTCCGCACTGCCACAAGTAGTCCGTTCGCAGACAGCATTCAAAGTTTCCGTTTCAGCGGCAAATGAGCCATAACACCTAATGTTTTGTCCCATATTCGCCCAAGTTTTGTAGAATCGCACCATGACGTTACCCAATCGCTACCTCGTCTCGTTTGACTCGCGGCGAGCGATCCATCAGTTCACCGACATCCTCATCATTGGAGCGGGGATTGCGGGCATTCGCGCCGCTCTGGAATCGCCTGATGACCTCGACGTCCTGGTCATAACCAAAGACAAACTGCGCGAGAGCAATAGTTCTTACGCTCAAGGCGGCATCGCCGGCGTGCTTTCTCCGGAAGATCGATTCGAAAATCACATTGATGACACTTTGATCGCCGGCGCTGGTCTCTGCGATCGTGAGGTGGTCGAAATGATTATCCGCGAAGCGCCCAACCAGATTAACGATCTGGTTCGCTTTGGGACACTCTTCGATCAGGAGAACGGAGGGCTAGCCCTCACACGCGAGGGCGGTCATAGCCATCGGCGCATCGTTCACGCCCTGGGCGACGCCACCGGACATGAAGTGATGCGGGCATTGATCACGCGCGCGAAGGCAACCCCGAACGTTACCCTGCGTGACGAGATGTTTACACTTGATCTCTTAACGCATGGCGGTGGCTGCCGTGGAGCCGTCGTCTGGCGGCCGGGCGTTGGCCCCATGCTTATTTGGGCGAAGCAAGTCATCCTCGCGGCCGGCGGCTGTGGCATGGTCTATCGCGAGACGACCAACCCCCCCGTGGCCACTGGCGACGGCATGGCTGCCGCTTACCGAGCCGGGGCCGAGTTGCGCGACATGGAGTTCATGCAGTTTCATCCAACCGTTCTCTATGTGGCTGGCTCGGCGCGTTACCTCATTAGTGAAGCGGTCCGCGGCGAGGGCGCCTTCCTGCGTGATGTGCATGGCGAACGTTTCATGCCCAAGGATGACCCGCGAGCCGAGCTGGCGCCTCGCGACGTTGTATCTCAGGCCATCTTCCGCTGCATGGAACGCACGCAGCACCCCAACGTTTATCTCGATCTTGCGCATCTCGACCCGGCCAGGGTTCACGAGCGTTTCCCGGGGATCAATCGCGTCTGTCGCAGTTTCGGGCTCGACATCACTCGCGATCGCATCCCAGTTCGGCCGGGCGCCCACTATATGGTGGGGGGCGTCACGGTCGATCTTCAGGGTCGAACGACGTTGCCCGGCCTCTGGGCCGCGGGTGAAGTGACTTCCAGCGGCCTACATGGGGCGAATCGCCTGGCGTCCAACAGCCTGATCGAAGGGTTGGTTCATGGGACGTCGTGTTCGCGCGGGGCCGCAGCCGCGGCGCGGCTGATCACCGATGATCTGCACGCTCTTCCGCTCCATTTTCGGGGCGATCCCGATGCGCCCAACGACGCCCTTGATGTGGCCGACTTGACCAATTCGTTGCGCAGCCTGATGGTGCGGAAGATGGGGATCGTTCGGGATCGCGGCCGGTTGATCGAGGCACAGCACGATGTCGAGTTCTGGTGCCGCTATGTGCTGGGGCGCGAGTTCACGGAGCGGCCTGGCTGGGAACTGCAGAACCTGCTCACCATCGCCCGGCTCATGATTGCTGGCGCCATCGAAAGGCAAGAATCGCGGGGCACCCACTTTCGCAGCGACTTCCCCAAGACCGATGACGTCAACTGGAAGAAGCATGTCGTCAGCCCGGCGATGTAATGAAGCACAGGGGTGCATGGCCGGTTGACAACGGAGCGGCAAGAGCCGATGATGAAAGGGAGTTCGATAAGGAGAATGCATGGTGATGCCGGTGCTAACCTGGGGGACATCCACGCTCGCCGACTTGGCCCGAGTCGATGGCAAGGCTGAACTGATCGCGGGAAGGATCGTGACCTTCATGCCGACAGGATACTTACCCAGCCGCATCGCCAAATGGATCCTTCGCCACCTGGATGACTTTGTCGAAGGAAACTTGGAGGGAGAAGTCTTCACGGATTCGATTGGGTATCAGATCGACCCCTTCCTGGTGAGTGGCCGGCAATCGTTTTCGCCCGATGTTTCGTATTATGTTGGTCCACCACCTTCGGATTCGATGTCATTCATTGAAGGTGCTCCCGCACTGGCGGTCGAAGTCCGGAGTGCGAATGATTACGGCCGAGCCGCTGAGCGTACCATGGCCGCGAAGCGAGAAGACTATTTTCAAGCGGGGACGCTAGTCGTTTGGGATGTCGACCCCAAGGCGGAGATCGTGACGGCATACCGTACAAGTGATCCGACGGCGCCGAACGTTTTTCAGAAAAATGACCTCGCCGATGCGGAACCGGCTGTTCCAGGTTGGAAGTTGGCATTGCAAGATCTTTTCGCCATCAAGTGATCAGACAAGAAAAGAGGCACACGATGCGATCGTTACACACTCTCATTGCAGCCGGGGTCGTCTTCCTTGGAGCGACGTCGGCACTCGCTGACGAAAAACAGTCGCTGGAAATGAAGATCATCGCCAAGAAGGACACCTACCCACTCGACTTAGCGGGCAAGAGTGCCGACGAATACCGCAAGATGCTGACGGAATCGGCCAAAAAGGAAATGTTCGCCCGCCTCTTAAAACCACCAGCGGTCGATCTCGTTCTGGAAATCAAGAACACGGGCGACAAGGGCATGACGATTCTGGTGGGTGGCGATCCGAATGTCGTGACGTTTGATCTCAAGGGTCCCGGCGTGTATCAGTTACACCCTATGCTCGCGGTCACACAGGAATTCCGATTGCCGCGCGAAGTCATTCTGGAACCAGGCAAGGCACACGAGATCCCCATCAAGTTCCTGGCGGATGGCATGCGGAATGTCGGCCGTTACATCTATTGGCTCGATCATGGCGAATACACCCTCGCAGCCACCTACCAACTGAGCGCGACGGCGGACGGCGTCAAAGGCCAGCTCCTCAAGGCTGAGCCGATCAAGCTGAAAGTTGTCGAACCGGAGAAGAATTAGCCTGTCGATTGACTTCGAGGCCACCAAGGACTAAGATTCCTTCAACCTTCGACAGAATCCCCGGTAAACCATGTACCTTCCTGAAGCGATCCGAGTGACGATTACCTCCAAGCCGATTATCGTCGGCCGGGTGGTTATTATCGTTATCACGTAGCTCCGGGCGGTTCCTCAAACTTGGAAGAACCCAACCCTGGAGCGTATCGCTTCAGGGTTTTTTTGTTTACTTCGCACAGGTCATGAAAATGCGCATCGCAATCTACGACACGACGCTGCGTGACGGCAGCCAGGGGGAAGGGGTGAACTTCTCCCTCCAGGACAAACTCCTGCTGACACGGCGGTTCGATGAATTGGGCGTCGACTACATTGAAGGCGGCTACCCGCTCTCGAACCCCAAGGATTTCGAGTACTTCCAGGCCGTCCAGTCGATCCCCCTCAAGCACGCGAAGATCGTTGCCTTCGGCATGACCCGGCGCAAAAACGCCGATCCGGCGACCGACACGTGCTTGAAAGCACTGCTCGATGCGAAGACGCCGGTGGTGACGATCGTCGGCAAGACGTGGGACATGCACGTTCGCGACATCCTGGGGACATCGCTGGACGAAAACCTGCGGATGATCGCCGACTCCGTGGCCTTCTGCAAGAGTTCCGGCCGCGAGGTGTTCTACGATGCCGAGCACTTTTTCGACGGCTGGCGAGCGAACCCCGAGTACGCCCTTGAGACTTTGAAGGCGGCGGCCAAGGCGGGGGCTTCGGTCGTGATACTCTGCGACACCAACGGCGGCACAATGCCTGAAGTCGTTGCCGAGCGCGTGGCATCTGTGCGCAAGGCGCTGACGTGCGAGATCGGCATCCACTGCCATAACGATTGCGAACTGGCCGTCGCGAACACTCTCGCCGCTGTGCGCGAAGGCGTGACTCAGGTTCAAGGCACGATGAACGGCATCGGTGAACGTTGCGGCAATGTCGATCTGTGTAGCGTCGTCGCGAACCTGGCGCTCAAGTATAACCGCGAAGTCCTGCATCCTGAGAGTTTGAAGAGACTGACTGAGACCTCTCGCTATGTCTACGAGATCGCCAATCTGACTCAGCGCTCGGGGCAAGCGTTCGTCGGCGCCAGCGCCTTCGCCCACAAGGGAGGAATGCACACGCACGCGGTCGCACGCAACCCGGTGAGTTATGAGCACATCGATCCGACCCGCATCGGCAACGAACGCCGGATCCTTGTCAGTGAACTATCCGGTCAATCGACGATCCTGGCGAAGACGACTAAGTACGACATCAATCATGACAAGGCGATCATGTCGAAGATCTTGACCCAGGTGCAGGATCTCGAGAACGCGGGCTACGAGTTCGAGGCGGCCGAGGCCTCATTTGACATCCTCGTAAAGAAAACCATCGGCCAGTATCAGCCCTGTTTCGAGCGGTTAGCGTATCGGGTGAACATCGAACAGGGCAGCGACGGGCAACCGTTGACGGAGGCAACCGTTAAGTTGCGCGTCGGCGAGCGGACGCAGCACACCGCCAGCGATGGCGACGGACCGGTCAACGCACTCGACGGCGCCTTGCGAAAGGCCCTGATGCCGCTCTTCCCGCGGCTGAGTGAAGTTCAACTGGTCGACTACAAGGTGCGCGTCGTAAACGCCCGAGCCGGTACGGCCGCCCGGGTGCGCGTCATCATCGAATCGCGCGACGCACACGACGCCTGGGGAACCGTCGGCGTCAGCGAGAACGTCATCGAGGCGTCCTGGCTGGCGTTGGTCGATGCGATCGAGTACAAAATATTCAAAGATGCGGAGACGCCGCACGCCGGAGACGCCACGGGAGAGTAGAGATGTCAGCAACGCTACTTGAAGCGCCGACCAAACGCCCCGCTCCGACGGACCCGTTCAGGCTGGGCTGGCGTTTTGTCCCGAGGATCGCCGATGATGGATCGGAGATCATCGAACAAGTTCCCTTGACGGAATGGGACATTTTGCATCCCGAAGAAGGGGATTTCATCGTGCAAAACGAGGAGCACACACGCAACTGTATTTATCTGAGACAGTCGTTCGAGTCCGTATTCCGCAACCGGCCGGACGTGAGTACATTCTGCGATCACCGCGTTGACTGGCAGGAGCCTGGGGTGCTTCCTCATGGGCCGGATATTACCGTCGTATCGGGCGTTCGTGAACCTTGGGATCCGAAACGCGGTACGTTTCCCGTGCGTGACATGGGCGCCGCCGTCCTTCTAGTGGTTGAAGTTACGTCGCCTTCCACTTGGAAGACGGATGTCTACCGAAAGAGACAAGAATACGCCCGAGCGAAGATTCCTTTTTACGTGATAGCCGACAACTTGATCCCACACGAAGAAGGGAAGGATCCGGAGACGATCGACGTCGTCGGACTTCGACTGACTCCGCAAGGCTATTCCGAAATCGAGAGCGATCCACTACGCGGCACCTGGATTCCCAGCGTTGAACTCTGGTTCAAAGGCGAAGGACGACGCGTGATCATGTATGACCGCGACGGAAATCGAATCCCCGACCAGGCGGAACTCGAAAAACTCCTTGCCGAGATTCAAACGCGCGCGGCCGAGGCAGAACTTCTCGCCCAGGTAGAAAAGGCTCGCGCTGAACAAGAGAAGGCTCGCGCTGACGAGGCCGAGGCTCGCATCCGTGAACTGGAAGCCCAGATTAAGAAAACAAAACGTCCCCGAAAGTAACCTTACCGAACTATGCCTACCGAACTCCCCAAAGCTTACGACCCCCGCGAAACTCAGCCGAAGTGGCTGCAATTCTGGGAGGAGCGCGGTTTCGGCCACAGCCGGCCCGACGCGAACCGCGAGCCCTACACAATCGTCATCCCGCCGCCGAATGTCACCGGCGCGCTGCACATGGGGCACGCCCTCAACAACACGTTGCAGGACGTGCTCATCCGCTGGAAGCGCATGCAGGGCTTCAACGCCGAGTGGATGCCCGGCACCGACCATGCCGGCATCGCCACGCAGGCCGTTGTCGAGCGGCTTGTGTTCGCCCAGGAAAAAAAGACCCGCCACGACCTCGGCCGCGAGGAACTCGTCCGCCGCATCTGGGAATGGAAAGAGAAGTACGAGAAACGCATCCTCGGCCAGCTTCGCGAGATCGGCGCCTCGTGCGACTGGCAGCGCACTCGCTTCACGTTCGATGAAGGCTGCTCGAAGGCCGTGCGCGTCACCTTCTTCAACTGGTTCCGCGACGGTTACATCTTCCGCGGCAAACGCCTGGTGAACTGGGACGCACACCTGCAAACCTCGGTGGCCGACGACGAAACCTACGTCGAGAACATCAAGGGCGGCTTCTGGACCTTCAAATATCCAGTCAAGCCCCAGGGCGAGCCTTCGAGCCCTGGGGATCCGGAGTTTATCCGTTTCTCCACCACCCGTCCCGAGACGATGCTGGGTGACACAGCCGTTTGCGTACACCCTTCCGATGAACGCTACAAGCACCTCATCGGCAAGATGGTGACGATCCCGCTCAACGGCCGCGAGATCCCGATCATCGCCGATGCCCTTCTAGCAGACCCGCAACTCGGCACCGGCTGCGTCAAAGTGACGCCCGCCCATGACCCGAACGACTACGCTTGCTGGACGCGCAATCCGCAGATCGGCATCATCAACATCCTGAACAAGGACGGCACCCTCAACGAGAACGGCGGCAAGTACCAAGGCCTCGACCGCTACAAGGCCCGTGATGCCGTCACCAAGGAGATGGAAGATCTCGGCTTCTTCGAAGGCAAGGAAGACCGTGAGATTCCGCTGGCGTACAGCGATCGCAGTAAGACTCCCATCGAGCCGCTGCTGTCGGATCAGTGGTTCGTGAAGATGGGAGACATCTCCGAATGCGGAATGCGAAATGCGGAATGCGGAATGGAAGAAAAGAATTCCGCCAAGCGTGAGCAGAAGGGGCTCGCTCAGATGGCCATGGATGTCGTGACTTCGGGGAAGATCAAGTTTTTCCCCGAACGCTACGCTCGCTCGTATCTCGACTGGCTGGGCGAGAAACGCGACTGGTGCATCAGCCGGCAACTGTGGTGGGGGCACCGCATTCCGATTTGGTACACGCAGGCGCCGGAAGCGGAGATCAAAAAGGCCTTTGCCGGGCGCGATGATGTAGCCTGGCTTCTCGATGAAGAGAATGGTCAATGGCTCATTTGCGCGCTGAACGATCTTCCCGAGAATGCGCTCGGTTCGAAGTATCCGCTACGCCAAGATCCCGACGTCCTCGACACCTGGTTCAGTTCGCAACTCTGGCCGCACTCGACGTTCGGCTGGCCGGAGAAGACGCCAGAGCTTGCTTACTATTACCCGACCAGCACGCTCGTTACCTCGCGCGACATCATCACCCTCTGGGTGGCGCGGATGGTAATTTCCGGCCTCTACAACATGGGCGAGGTGCCGTTCAAGCAGGTCTACATCACACCGAAATTGATGGACGGTTTCGGCGAGACTATGTCGAAGTCGAAAGGCAACGGCGTCGATCCACTGGACATCATTGACCTCTACGGAGCAGACGCCCTGCGCTACGTGATGGTGGCCGCGGCCGGAGAAACGCAAGATTACCGCATGCCCGTGTCGAACCTCTGCCCGCATTGCGGCGAGTCGATTGCCGTCAAGCAAGAGCACATGTATATGCGGACGAAGAAGCTTGGCTGCATTAAGTGCAAGGCGATGTTCCGTCCCGGCGGTCCCTGGCCGGAGGCGGATCCCGAATTGCCCACGGCCAAGCAGGGCTCCGAACGCTTCGAACTGGGACGCAACTTCGCCAACAAGCTCTGGAATGCCGCGAGGTTCATCTTGATGAACCTCGAAGGCTACACGCCGGGCGTTCTAAACCACGAGCAACTGCCGATCGAGGATCGCTGGATTCTCAGCCGGTTGGCGACAACCGCGCGGGCCGTCACCAAGAGCCTGGAGGAATTCCGCTTCAGCGAAGTCGCCCGGCTCATCTACGATTTCTCCTGGTCCGAATTCTGCGACTGGTACATCGAGATGTCGAAAGGTCGGTTGCGTGAAGAATCCGCGGGTCGCCAGTCCGCCCAGCGCGTCCTGGTAGGCGTCCTCGACGGCATCTTGAAACTGGTTCAACCCGTCATGCCGTTCGTGGCGGAGTCGATCTGGCAGGCGTTGAACGAGGCCGCCTTCGAACGCGGTCTGCCAAACCCGGACCCGGCCGCCGAATCGGTCGTCATCGCCACCTGGCCCGACTTCCCGGCCGCGTGGCAAGACGAAGCGATGGAGAAACGCTTCGCACGCATGCAGGAACTCATCCGCATCGTGCGTGAGATCCGCAACCGCTACATGGTCGACGGCAAGACGCCGCTCGATCTTTCGGTACGGTGTCCGGAGGCGATTGCCGCGGATTTCAAATCGTTGGCGGTCTTCATCTCCCTCCTCGCCGGGGTCGGCAAGATGGATTGCGGGCCGGACGTGAAGAAGCCCGCGCAGGCGGCCACGCAGGTCAACCCGGAATTCGAGGCCTACGTCTCGCTTCAGGGTCTGATCGACCCCGCCGCCGAGGTAAAACGGCTCGAGAAACAACTCGTGGAGAAGACGAAACAACTTGAAGGGACCAAAAAGAAGCTCGGCAACGCCGACTTCGTCGCCCGCGCCCCGAAAGAGGTCGTCGAGCAACAACAGCAATACGTCGCCGATCTCGAACAGCAGATCCGCATGATCGGCGAGACGATCGAAGCGCTGAAGGTATGAGGCCCCCCGACCCCCTCCGATTCGTGTAGAAAGACAATCCGTTAGTGCACGCGGCTCGCCGTCAGGAGATAGAAAGATTTTACTCCTCCCCAAACAGTGAACGTTGTACCGGCCTTCCTGTTTTGAACGCCGCGGCGGAGAGCGTCGGTCCTCGTTTGGCGAGGCCGGCGCGCTGGCGGTGAACCTGGAACATTTTGCCGAAGACGTCCGCCCATTCACCTTCACCGCGCATGCGGCTGCCGAAGCGTGTGTCGTTCAGCTTGCCGCCTCGGATCTCCCGAATGCGGCCCAGCACCTTCTCTTTCCGTTCCGGAAAATGCCTTTCCAACCATGTGGAGAAGAGATCTTTGACCGCGAACGGCAATCGTAGAACCACGTAACCGGCCGCGATGGCGCCGGCCGCGGCGCACGCGTCCAGTATCGCGGGTGTTTCGTGATCGTTCAGTCCGGGAATGATCGGCGCGTTCATGACGCCGACCGGAATGCCGGCGGCGGAGAGTTCAACGATCGCGCGTAAGCGGGCCGCGGGTGTCGAGGCACGCGGCTCCATCACGCGGGATAATTCGGGGTCAAGCGTCGTGACGGAGATAAACACCATGGCCGCATTTACAGCCGCCAGTGGTTGAAGCACATCAATGTCGCGGGCCACCAGTGCGTTCTTGGTGATGATCCCCACCGGGTTGCGAAACTCGGCAAAGACTTTCAAGCAGCGTCGAGTAACCTCCAGCCGGCGCTCGATCGGTTGATACGCGTCGGTGATACCACTGATCGAAATGGACTGCGGCACCCATTTCTTTGCCAGCAGCTCATGCCTCAGGAGATCCGGGGCGTCTTCTTTTACAAAGATTTGCGACTCGAAATCGAGCCCGGCGGAGAGGCTTAACCACTCATGCGTGGGTCGAGCGTAACAGTAGATACAGCCATGTTCGCAGCCTCGATAGGGGTTCAAACTGTAAGTGAACGGGACGTCGGGACTGTCGTTCGTCGTCAGAATCGTGCGGGATTGATCGCGGAAAAACCGCGTCGTGGGCGCGGGGTCGTCCTCGGCGAGCCATTCGTCGTAGCGCACGCGTTCAAGCGGGATGAACCGGTTCGGCGGATTCTCGGCCGCCCCACGCCCGTGAGGTGTAGTGATGGACATAAGGACAGTATATCTGATTTCCGGATCGTGTCAGGCCGTGAAAATTGTTTCTCATGAATGATTCGTTCCCTTCACGTGATATTCACGATTGCCTTCTAACATTGCCGTTACGAGTGCTCTCTGATCGCCTAGGAGGATGTCGGCCATGTCGCGGTTCAAACGAAATTCAGGCTTCACGTTGATCGAACTGTTAGTGGTGATCGCCATCATCGCCATCCTGATCGGCCTGCTGTTGCCGGCCGTGCAGAAAGTGCGTGAGGCGGCCAATCGTGCATCGTGTTCCGGCAAACTGCAACAGGTAGGCCGAGCGCTGCACAATTATGAAGTGAACATGGGCTTCTTCCCGCCGGCTGGCATCAGCGCGGCGTCGGACGCACAGGCGACAGCCACGCGAGCCCAACTCGGCATTCCCGATGGGATGGTCCATAGCTGGGTGGTCTTTCTTCTGCCTTACATGGAACAAGACAATCTTTACGCGCAGTATCGCCTTGATGCGTCATGGGACCATGCGTTCAATCTCGCCGCTCGGAAGACGCCGATCAAGTTCCTGCAATGCCCCGCGACGCCGAACCCCGATCGCACCGGCACGTCGTCCGCGGCGATTTCGGATTATGCACCCAATAGCGGAGTCAATTCGACTTTGGCGACGACGAATGTCGTGCCGGCCCCGGCAGTGCCAAGGACGTATATTCAACCTCGATCGAGCTACGAAGGCGCGATGCGCGTGAATCGCTTATGTACTCATCCGGATATTTCGGATGGCGCTTCGAATACGCTCTTCATCGCGGAAATCGCTGGTCGACCAAGTAAGTATCAAGCGGGCAAGCTTCAAAGCGGCTCTGTCTCCGGCGCCGGCTGGGCCGACCGCGAAGCCCAGTACGTCACGCACGGTTATTCGGAAGACGGGACCAGCACTCCCGGCCCATGTCACACCAACTGCACGAATTCGAATGAAATGTACGGATTCCACACAGCGGGTTGTATGGCCGTGTTTGGAGACGGCTCCGTTCGGTTGCTCAAGAAGTCGCTCGATATCGATGTCGTGACCAGCATGATCACCAGGGCCGCGGGCGACATCGCCAAAGACGATTGACGACTTCTGGCCGGCGCTCCACATCGTGGCGCCGCGTGAATGACTCCCCTCTTTTTGACGAGGATTTCATGCAGCACGTGCGACGATGCCGGCTGACTTTCCTGCTGATCTTGCTGGCGTCCCCTTTCCTTGCCGGCTGTAGCGGTAAGGGGAAGCCCAAGATATACCCCGTTGCCGGGCGCGTCATGCATGGCGAACAACCCGTGGCCGGGGCACGCGTGACCTTTCACTCCCTTCCTGGACATGCCGCGCCGAACATCGATCGCTATCCCACCGGACGGACAGACAAGGACGGCTACTTTCGACTCACGACAAATGAAGAGGGCGATGGAGCGCCGGCGGGCAACTACAAGGTGCTTGTTGTCTGGCCCTTAGTACCAGGCAGGTCGGACGGGAGTGGTGAAGGGGAAGAAGGCGATAAGCTCGAAGGCCGCTACGCGTCGCCTGAAAGTTCCTCGATCGAGGCGGAGGTGAAGCCGAGTGCCAACACGCTTTCACCTTTTGTCGTCCAGTGACTCTGGGTCAGCTGAATGCGATTGCGTGGGAAATGCCCGTTTTTACGCGACGACCGAGTGGCTCTCCAAACCTTCACGATTCTCTCTTCAAACCTTAGCGGACACGTCAAACGACCCACACATCGATCGATAAGAATCTCCACTCGGATAGACTCGACGTTCACCCGGATTTTGGTTCTCACCGGAGGCGACATGATTCGTTTTTACCTGCTGCTGCCCCTCACTCTCGCTGCCTGCTTGCTCGAAGCCGCCCCTGCTGTCGCACAAACGAACCCTTACACCTGGAACAATCCGGCGGGGGGGAATTGGAATTCCGCCGCCAACTGGCTGGACGGCGCCGCGTCACCGTTCGTGCCGCCCAGCAACGCGGCCACGGATCTGATCTTCGGGGGAAGCACCAACTACACGGCGACCAACAACATTGGGGCGGGCACGTTCAACCTCAACAGCATCACGGTGAACAACACGGGGACAACGACCATCGCCGCGGCTGCTGCTGGCAACACGCTTACTTTGGGAGGCACGGCGCCGTCCATCGTCATTAATTCGGGATCCGGTGCCACGACCATCTCGAATGGAATTATCTACTCCGTGGCTACAGCGGTAACCAACAATAGCAGCAGTTTGCTCACGCTGAGCGGGGCGCAGACGCTCACCACCGCGACTACTTTCAATGGCACGGGCAACATCACGGTATCGGGAACATTCAGCGCGGGCGGTTATATTAAATCGGGCGCGGGCACCTTGACTTTGAATGGCGCCACAAACCTCAACACGGCTGTGACCTTGAACGCGGGCATCCTGAATATCGGAGCGGTGGGTACTCTCGGCGCCACGGGGACCACCGTCACGATCAACGGCGGCACCATGCAATTTCGATCAAGTTACACTTCCGCCTCTGTCTTGCAGGTGTTCAGCTACGCGGCCGGCTCCACATCGACAATGGAAGTGGGAACGGGATTCACCGTAACAAAACTAGGGAATCAACTCATCGGCACGACCGCGACGTTGAACAAGACCGGAGCCGGCATCCTCACCGTCGGGTCGAGCGGCACGAGTACGCTTGGCACCATCAATGTCAACGCGGGTATCTTGCAGGTGACGAGCAACCGTCTCTCCTCTGTCGGCGCAGTCAATATTGCATCGGGCGCTCAGTTTCGCATCTCGGATAATAGTTTAACTGGCGTTTTCCCAATTGCGAGCGGCGGGCTTTACACCCTGAACGGGAATGGGCCGAGCAATGCGGGCGCATTGCACCTCGCCGCGACGGGCGCCGCGGGCGCGACTTCCACGATAGCGAACGGGGTTGTCCTGCAAACGGATAGCCGCATCAACATGACCACGACTGGAGGCCTGGCAACAATCATTCTCTCCGGGTCCGTGACGGGCGCGGGCAACCTGACGAAAGCCGGCACCGGGCTTCTCGTCCTCAGCAACGCCAGCAATTCCTATGGCGGGGCGACAAGCACCACCACCGTCCTTAACGGCGGACTCACGATCAGTGGCGGGGTGAATCGCTTGCCAACCGCGACAACGTTGATTCTCGGAGATTCCGTAGCGAATACGTCTGGCCTTTTCGAATTGAACGGCCTGAATCAGATGGTGGCAGGACTGACGAACGCGGGGACTGGGACCGCGAACCAGGTGCAAAACCTGAGCGCCACCGCCTCGATCTTCACGGTCAACTACACGGGCGTTACGACGCAGATTTACACGGGCAGGCTTGGCGCCTCGGGCGCTGATAACTTCGCCTTTGTCAAGAGTGGCTCGGGCACATTGCGGCTTGGCGGAACGAACACGTACACTGGAACGACCACGGTGGTTGACGGAACGCTGCAGATTGACGCGAGCAGCAACCGCTTGCCGATCGCGACCGCGATGGTGTTAGGCGGCGGCACGACCTCCGGAACCTTCGACTTGAATGGTTTCAGCCAAGAGGTATCCAGCTTGACCGTTTCGGGAACGGGAACTGCCAACACTATTTTGAATACGAGCGGGACCGCCGGTGTAATCACTGTCAACTACACGGGGGTTAATCCCATCGTCTACTCCGGCAACTTGGGCGGGACGGGCGGCAACAACTTTGGCTTCACCAAACAAGGGTCGGGAACGGTTTCGCTGACCGGCGCTGCCCGAACTTACACGGGCACGACCACCATCAGCGCGGGCGTCTTGAAGGTCGCGCCTTACAGCGCGGCGGGCGGTTACAGTGTCAGCGCCGCCGCGACGTTGACGACGCTTGTACCTGCCGTACCGACGACGTTCTCGATGCCCTCCCTCTCTCTTGACGCGGGCGGGACGATCGTCAATTTCGAATTTGCGTCGAGTACGCTGCCGTTAGTGCCGCTCATGGATGTCACATCGCTCGACGGCCTCAACCTCAACGGCGGCGCCCATACCATCAATCTGCTCAGCGGCACTTTGCTGCCTGCAGGCACCTTCACACTTATCGATTACAACAACACGACGGCGATCACCACGGGCTTCACCATCAACACAGCCACTTTGCCGGCGCGTACAACCGCCGTTCTGACGTACGATGTGCCCAACACGCGCATTGATGTCACGGTGGGCGTCGATTCCATTAAGTGGAACGGCAATAACAATTCGAATTGGGATGTCGGCACGGCCGCCAATGTAGGCGGCACGAATAATTGGAAACTCGTCAGCGATTCTACCGCCACTAATTTCATCACCGGCGACAACGTTACATTCGACGACACGGCCACTGTCTTCACCGTCAACCTCACCAACACCGACCCGATCCAACCTAGCATTGTCACGGTCAACAACATGACCAATGCCTACGTCTTCCAAGGCACGGGTTTGATCAGCGGCAGCGCCTCGCTGACCAAACTGGGTTCGAATATGCTGACACTTGCAACCAACAACACGTACAGCGGTACCACGACGGTCACTGCCGGGACGTTGCAAATCGGCAATGGCGGAACGGTCGGCTCCCTCGGCACGGGCAACCTGGTCAACAATGCCGCCGTGATTTTCAATCGCTCGGACGCCATTTCCTTCGGCGGCGACATCTCCGGCAGCGGTTCCCTCACCAAGAGCGGCGCCAACAGTCTGACGCTGACGGGGATTTATGCCTCGACCGGTTCCACGTCGACCGGAACCGGAGGAGCCATCATCCTGGACAACGCCAACTCATACACCTACTCCGGCGCCATTAGCGGTTCGGGCGGCATTACCAAAAATAACGCGAACACGATCACGTTCACCGGCAATAGCAATTATTTGGGGACGACGACCGTCAATCTGGGAACATTGCAGATCGGCAACGGCGGCACTTCAGGCAATGTCACGAGCGATATTAACCTTAGCGGCGGATCGCTCATCTTGAATCGATCGGACAATTTTTCGCTGACTGGCGGAATTACTGGCACCGGCGGCGTGACCAAACTGGGCAATGGCGAAGCCACGGTTTCGGGAAGCTTCGATCACACCGGCGCCACGCTCGTGTCGGCCGGCAAGTTAATCTTGAACCGCACCAGCGATTTCAATTATCTCGGCGGCTTCACGATTACCGCAAACTCCACGCTTGAAACCAACGTCGGGGTCGGCGCCACGCTGACGGTGGCAACAACGATGACCGGCACGGCTACAAGCACCTTCATCAAGAGTGGTCTCGGCCAAGTCTCTCTCCAGGCCAATAACAATGCCTTCACGGGCACGGTCATCGTCAATGCCGGCACCCTGTCACTCGATGATCTTAGCGGCGGCGATTTGGGTGCAGCGCTCATCACCGTCAACAACGGCGGTACATTTATCTTCGGATCTGGAGGAGCGGGTAATCCGGATTTGCCGGGTACGACCGTCTTTCAGATCAATGTCGGCGGTTTGGTCGATTTACAAGTCGGTGAGAACTATGGCGGCGTTACCCTCAATGGCGGCGAGTATCGCTCGTCCGGCGCTGTGTTGACAAACGTCAACACAACTGTGGTTCTTGCGACCGGCTACCAGGTCATGTCCGGCAGTATCACGACGAACTTCACGGGCTCCGGGGCCGGCGGCATTCTTTCGGGACCGGTGTTCGAGAAAACGACGACCGGCACGGTTACCGTCAGTGGCACGACCACGTTCCAGACCACGATGCCGATCAACATCAAGAACGGCGTGCTCGAAATGCTCGCCGCCAACTTCCCCACGAGCGGAACCGGACTGATTACCATTGGCGATACGACGAGCGCCACGTTGCGAATCACCGATAGCGGTTCGGCCATCAGCACGCGCAATCTCAGCTTCGCAACGGGAGGCGGTTCGATCGACATCGCGAATGCGGCCGGATCGTTAACGATCAACGGCACCGTGGCGGGGACCGGATCGGTAACCAAGCTCGGCTTGGGCACATTGACCTTTGGCTCGGCTAGTTTCGCGCCGACCACCGTCAACGTCAACGCCGGCACTCTCAAGTTGACGCCCGCCACGCTGACGGCGGACATCACGGTCGCCAATGGGGCAACATTCACCACGCGCAACACCACGACCGCGACGACCAGCCTCTCGATCGCCTCGCTTACACTCGGCGCCACCGGAAGCACGCTTGCGTTCGACCTCAACCAGGCCGGAAATCCGAACGTGGCCCTTTTGACCGTGACGAACTCCAACGGGTTGAATGTGAACGGTGGCTCGCATTTGATTACCGTCACCAATCCGCTCGTCTTCGCCAACGGCGTGTTCACGTTGATCGACTACAGCGGCACGGCCATTACGAGCGGCTTCACCTTGTCGAGCGTTACGACAATGCCGCCTCGTGCGTCGGCCGCTCTAGTTTACGACACGGTCAACACCACGATTAATCTGAACGTGTCCGCCGACCCGATCAAGTGGACCGGAGCGATCGACGCCAATTGGGACGTCGGCACGGCTCCCAACGTCGGCGGCACGAACAACTGGAAACTTTCCAGCGACAATTCCGCGACAAACTTCGTCACCGGCGACATCGTCATCTTCGACGACTCGGCGAGCGTCTTCACGGTCGACTTGACCACATCCGTTCTTCCCTCGATGGTGACAGTGAACTCAACCGCGAACTACACATTCCAAAGCGCCAGCGCCGGTTTGATCGGCGGCATCGCTTCGCTCGTGAAGCAAGGAACCGGCACGCTGATCATCCTGACCGACAATACAAATTCGGGAACCACGACAGTCTCGAACGGTACATTGCAGGTCGGCAACGGCGGCACGGCCGGAGCGATCGGCACGGGGAACTTGATCAACAATGCCGTAGTCATCCTGAATCGCTCTGACGATATCAGTTTCGCCGGCAATATCTCCGGCACGGGTTCCCTGACCAAGAGCGGTTCGAACAACCTGACCTTGACAGGCACTTTCACTTCGACCGGTCCGACCTCGCTCCCCGGAGGATCCCTGATTCTGAGTTCGAGCACGTCGTATGCCTACGGCGGCGCCATCGGCGGCCTAGGCGCCGTCACCAAGGACGGCTCCAACACGGTCACCTTCACGGGAAGCAGCAACTACTCGGGACTGACGACCATTAACACTGGAACGTTGCAAATTGGCGATGGCAACACCTCGGGCAATATTACCAGCAACGTCAGCATTGCTGTCGGGGCCACCTTCAAGTTGAACCGGTCCGACGACTTCTCGATCGTCGGAACCGTCAGCGGCGACGGCAATGTCGCCAAGGACGGCGCCGGTATAGCGACATTGATTAACGACTATAGCTACCTCGGCACGACGACGGTCACGAATGGCACCCTGGTGCTGAACCGCACGACCGACTCTACGCAAGCCGCTGCCGCCAGCATCGCGAGCGGCGCCACGCTCGAAGTCAACGTCGGCACGGGCGCCACCATCACCTGGAATGGCGTCCTCACGGGCGGTCCTGGGGGCGGGTTCACCAAGTCCGGAGCCGGCATGCTCACCCTCACGGCCGACAACGACACGTTTACCGGCACAGTGACGATCAATGGAGGCATTCTTCGCGTTCAGGACATTACCGCGGGAGATTTGAGCGCGACCTCCATCGTCGTCAACAACGGCGGCAAGTTCGAATTCTTTGGGCCGACCGGCAACCCGGACCTGCCCGGCACTACTTTCATCACCATCAACACTGGCGGTATTGCTGAATTCTCGGAAGACGAGGCTTTCGGCGGCATCAATCTCTTGGGGGGTACCTTCACCCTCGCAAGCACCATTCCAGGCAACGTTACCCTATCAAGCACGACAAATTCAATTCTCTCGTCGGGTTCTATCACGCAGATCACCCCTGCCGCCTTCGCCATCACTGGCAGCTCTGCCATCAGAAAGACCACGTCAGGGACTGTCACGGTCACGGACACTCCGCTGAATAACACGGGCGGACTCTTCATCGACGAGGGAACGCTTTCGACCAACTCGACCATCGGCGGTGCGACCGGCTCGATCACCTTCGGCACTAACGGCGGTTCGCCGACCGCCGGCACGCTGCTCTACAGCGGCTCGACCGTTGCCAATACCAAGCTCGTCACGCTCAACGATGGCGGCGGCACGGTGAACGTCTCATCGTCCGCGACCGATTTCACGCTCGGCGGTGTCATTGATGGCACTGGTTCGCTCACCAAGACGGGCGCCGGTGTTCTCATTCTGACTGCGGCCAACACCTATTCTAACGGCACGACAGTCAGTACCGGAACCCTGGCCGTCAACAACACGACCGGTTCCGGCACCGGCACCGGACCCGTCTCCGTCAGCAACGGGGCAACGCTCCGCGGCACCGGCTTGATCGCCGGCGCCACGACCGTGGACATGGGCGGCAGCCTGGCCCCGGGCAACAGTGTCGGAACGATCTCGTTCACCTCCGGACTGACCCTCGCTTCCGGTTCGCTCTTCAAGGTCGAAATTACCGATAACGCGACTTACGATAAAGTCGTCATCGGCTCCGGCGGTTCAATCAACATCACGGGCGCTACTCTCAGCCCCCCGACAATCAACGGCTTATACGTGCCTGTTGTCGGCGATAAGTTCTTCATCGTCGACAACCAGTCCGCGGGCGGAGTGACTGGCATGTTCACCGGCTACGGCCAGGACGCGGTGGTTGTCTCGAACGTGAACGGTTCCGGGTTCGATCTGGCCATCAGCTACACGGCGGATTTCACCATGAACTCGATCACCGGCGGCAACGATGTCGCCCTTTATGCGACTCCGGAACCGCACCACATCATGTTGATCTCTACCATGGTGCTTGGCGTGGGGCTGTTGATCCGCCGCCGCTGGTCGAAAAAGATCGAAGTCGCGGCAATCTGATTTGACTGAAATACGGGAGAACGCCTTAACCTCCGCCATAGCTTGGCGGAGGTTTTTTTGTGAAGCCCCGGAATCAGCGAGACTTAAATTCCGCTCAAGCCCCGACGATAATCGCCAAATTCGAGCACAACCCCCAACTCTTCCCGCATTTTTCGATTCAAGATCCGCCGGTTCGAGCGCTCGTGGTTCGGGATTGGCGCACCGGAGGGCAGCGGTTCGAAGCGAGCGGTCGGCGCCTTCAAGAGGTTTGCCATGTAGGTGTAAAAATCGCGACGGCGAACGGGGTTGCCGTCCGCCACGAGGTAAGTCTCACCAGGCCCGCCACGCTCGCCGGCCACCAGCACCGCCCGCGCTCCGTCTTGAACATGAATCAGGTTCAGCCACTTGTCAGCATCGCCGCGTAACGGTTCGCCTTGTTCGATCGCCGCGCGGCGGAGGATGCGACCTGGGCCGTAGATGCCGGCAAAGCGAAGAATGATCGCCTCGGGTAGTCGCGAGCGCAACAAGTTCTCGGCTTCCAGAATCACACGGCCGTTCTCTTCCAGCGGTTCGGTAGGCGACGACTCATCGATTTCCTCGCCGTTCACCTGACCATAAACGCTGGTGCTACTAACGTAGATGAATCGTCGTGGACAGGGCAAGTTATCCAGAACATTGCGCAACCCATCGACGTAGACTTCACGGAACGATCGCCCTGACAATCGATCCATGCCGACGGCGTACAAGACGGTATCGACAACCGGCAAAACCGTTAGAGAACCGAGCACGTCCCCCAGTAGGGGTTCAAGACCGTCGCGGCGCAGGTCGTCGGCCCGACCACGCGTCAAGGCGATGACGCGATGCCCCTGGCCTTGCCACAGGGATGCCACGCGCCGGCCTAGGTAGCCGCAACCGATGATTAGATTCGTCATGGAACCCATGATACCAGGGATTCGGGCGAATCTCATAGGAAAACACTATCAAACCCGCCCGCCTGCGCGATCGATCGGCGTGTCGCGCGCTATAATGAGATACAGGCGCTTCTCCTCTCTCGAATCCGCCAAGGAGGCTCTTCATGTCCACCGCCGTTCCGGCGAAAGTGTTCGCCCGACCCCCCGCCCCCATCTTTTCCTCGTCGCCCGTTTATCAGATGGCTTGCAAGCAGTTGCAGACCGTAGCCGGCGTCATGGATTGTGATCCGGGCATTATCGAGCGACTGAGTGTGCCCAAACGGTCTCTGGTCGTCAGCATCCCCATTCGAATGGACAATGGCGAGACGCATTGCTTCCCCGGCTACCGTGTCCAGCATTCGCTCACGAGCGGCGCCTCGAAAGGCGGCCTGCGCTACGCGCCCTCGGTCGACCTCGGCGAGGTCGCGGCACTCTCCATGTGGATGTCGTGGAAGTGCGGCATCATGAACCTGCCGTTCTCCGGCGCCAAGGGGGGCATCGCCTGTGATCCGACGTGCATGAGCCTGGGCGAACTGGAGCGACTGACGCGCCGCTATACCGAAGAAGTGCTGCCGATTATCGGCCCGCGCATCGACGTCATGGCTCCCGATCTCGGGACGGACGAGCAGACGATGGCCTGGATCATGGACACGTATAGTATGAAAGTCGGTTACGCCTGTCCGGAGATCGTCACCGGCAAGCCGGTCGAGATTGGCGGCTGCGTCGGCCGGCGGGAAGCCACCGGCCGGGGCGTCGTTTTCTGCATCATGGAAGCCTTGCAGGAAATGAACATCAGTTCGGCGGACTCGACGGCTGTCGTCCAGGGTTTCGGCAATGTCGGCTCAGTCGTCTGCCAGGAACTGGTCCAGCGCGGCGTCAAGATCATTGCCGTCGGCGATCGCGACGGCGCCATCGTGAATAAGAAGGGCATCGACCTCGCGGCCCTCGTCAAGTATGCGCAGGTTACCCGCTCGATCAAAGGTTTCAAGGAAGCCGAAGCGATTTCCAACGATCAATTATTCACGATTCCCTGCACGATCCTCGCCCCTTGTGCCATGGAACGCGTCATCACTGCCGATAACGCGGGAAAAGTTCGTGCCAAGATCCTCGCCGAGGGCGCCAACGGACCGACGACTCCCGAGGCCGATCTCATCCTGCAAGAGAACAAAGTGTTTGTTATTCCAGATGTGCTCTGCAATGCCGGCGGCGTGACGGTCTCGTACTTTGAATGGGTGCAGGACATGGCCCAGTTTTTCTGGGACGAAGCCGAAGTGAACTCCAAGCTCAAACAACTGATGCAGAAGTCGTATCACCGCGTTCGCAGTCTGTCCTTGCAAAAGAATCTGCCGATGCGACTGGCGGCCCTGACGATCGGCGTGCAAAAGGTCGCCAATGAAAAGGCCACCCGCGGGTTGTTCCCGTAATGGCGCTCAATCTTCCAGCGGCGCTCGCCCGACGACATTGTACGTCGGGCCGGCGCGGCGCAAGTCGCTACTCATTACCAGAATTTGCGTGACTTGCGAGAAACCGGCCGTCCATTCTTCATGTTCGGT